>ERZ1370068.590-contig-10538_pt1 | contig 24723 bp, 46 predicted proteins | sample MGYA00561227_ERZ1370068 | MGnify/ENA primary metagenome ERZ1370068 (study PRJEB38410, sample SAMEA6850437) | metagenome | study: Metagenomic assessment of the ecological functions of the soil: analysis of the soil microbiota associated with the...
ATTACGTATTGCTATCTTGAGGGAACGCGCCGGGTGGTCACACTGGTGCGACCGCTAAAGACCGCTGGGGCGAAAGCCTTCTCAACGGTGGTGTGGCAGGGCCTACGGACCCGGTTTCGCCATCGATCTCACCCGGTGCAGATGGTGCCTCCCGGACAGGACGTTCCTGAACGATGCGGTCACCGGAAGGACGCGGCAAGTGGCGCCGTAAGCAACCCAGGTCGGTGGCGAAATGCCGTGCGCTCATGCAACGAGCACGGCGTTCGGGAAAACAAGGGTGACTATGAGTCTCAACCTGGAACAGAAGCAGGCGGTAGTCGCGGAAGTCGCGAAGGTTGTTGCCGGTGCGCAAGCGATCGTCAGCAGTGGTCGGTGAACCGTGGGGTCTTCCGGTTGCGGCAATGACGCAGCTAGCGCGCGAAGGCGCGCGCCTGGGCGTGTATTTCAGGGTGGTCAAGAACACGCCGCCTCGCCGGGCCGTCGCTGATACGCGCTGCTCGCCACGCTGGCCGACAAGATGGTCGGTCCGGGTTGGCTTATGGCATCGGCACCGATCCGTCGCCGTTGCGAAGGTCCTGAACGACTTTCGCGAAGTGGCAACGAGAAGTTCGTGATCGTCGGCGGGGCAATGCCGGGCCAGGGGGTCGCCGAAGGAGATCGCCGCGCTTGCCGCGCCGCCATCCCGCGACGAATTGCTGGCCAAGCTGCTCGGCACGATGCAGGCGCCGATCGCCAAGCTGGTTCGCATCGATGAACGAAGTGCCGGGCAAGTTCGTCCGCACGCTCGCTAAGCCGCCGTTCGCGATGCCAGACCTGGCGACTTGAATTATCGACCGCGCATACCCATTTCAACTGTTACGTCAGAGCACATGTCCGCAGTAAACTGGAATGCCTCGACAAGATCTCGACGATGACCGTCCTCGGAGCTGTCCGAGCTCATCAAGGCGATGGAAGACAAGTTCGGCGTCTCGGCCGCTGCCGCGGTCGCCGTTGCCGGCCCCGCTGCCGGTGCAGCGCCTGCCGCCGCTGAAGAACAGACCGAGTCTTCACCGTGATGCTGACCAGCATCGCGTGACAACAAGGTGAATGTCATCAAGGCGGTGCGCGAGCTGACCGGCCTGGGCCTCAAGGAAAGCGAAGGACGTCGTCGACGGTGCGCCGAAGGCCGTCAAGGAGGGCATCCCCAGCGCCGATGCCGACGCCGCCAAGAAGAAGGCTGGAAGTATTGGCGCGAAGGCGAAATCAAATAACGCGACGGTCGAAGTGGAACCCTACTTTCGACCGAGGGCTACCGCGAACCCGGCGCAGCCCGTTGATTCGCGGTGGCAGAGAAGTTCGGAGCGCGGTCGCCGAACGCGGAAGTGAAGCGTCGTACCTTCGCCGAAGGCGGAGGAAATCGGATTCAAACGCGCGAGTCCGATTTCCCTTTGTCTCTGATTGACTGCAGAAGACAGGTTTACCGACGTCGCCCGCAATGGTGACGTCGTCCGCCAGCGGCTGGTAGCGGCCATGAAGCCACACTGTACACGGTAGGGCGCACGCCCCGGATGGTCAAAGGAGTCGCAAGGGCGCGTCCGACTGCGCGGCCGCGGGCTCCCACAGCACATGCACTCACCCACCCAGATCAACCATTCAAAGCCATGGCGATCGACCACGCACGCTGCCGCCGTACACGCCATCGGAAGATGCGCATTCGCAAGAGCTTTGCGAAGCCGCTGAGCACGGCAGGTGCCGTTCCTGCTCGAGACGCAACTTTGCCTCCCACGCGCGCTTTCCTGCAGGAGTTCACGCCCGGCATGGAGCGCAAGAACGTGAGGGCCCGCCGCGTTCACGTCGATATTTCCCATTTCGAGCCATTCGGGGCAACGCCCGACAAATTCGTCAGTTTTCGCTGCTGCCGCCCGTATCTTCGACGTCGTCGAGTGCCAGCAGCGTGGTCGACGTATTGCTCGGCACTCCGTTGGCAGTGGCTCGTGATCATGGATCGCGAGGCGCTGGGAAGGACACACTGCAAAGTGAAAGAGCAGAGTCTGGCATGGGCGAAATGCTGCTCATGACTGATAACGGTCGTTCATCATCACCCGCACGGAAGATGGTCATCGTCGCAGCTGCACCGCCGCCGGGTGTGTTCTTCGAGCACGACGCGCAAGACGCAGCACTGTCGGGTGCTGCTGTTCTCGGCGCGCGTCATTCCAGGTATCGCGCTCTGTGGCTCGACTTCGAGTTCGATCCGAAGGATTTCCTGTTCTTCCGTGTCGACTGCCGTCAAGATGGTCACGACGCTGAAGGCGATCATCACCAACGAGAACATCCTGCGGGAAGCTCTTCGTGTTCGGGATAATGCTCCATCTCGGCAAGGTGCCGAGTTTGTTCGGTGCCGGGGAGCTTTATTGCGCGCGGTGAAATGGCGCGTTTTGACATCCACGGCAAGGGACGGGCAAGGTCGTCGTCGCCAAGCGATGCGCATCACTGCGCGCACCTCGTTAGCCAGGTCGGAGAGCGGCGTGAAGCGCATCGCGGTTCCCGCCGATTGCGGTGCCGGTTGCCCGCTCGCCACCGTTGTCGTCGAGATGTCGTCGACCGCGAGAGATGATGGCGAAGTGAACGACGAAGTGACCGAGGAGCCGCTCGAGAAGCCGGCGGCTGCGGCACCACGAGATCAAGACGACCATCGAACGACCCTATTATGGTCCGTTCCATCTCCCAGACGCTGCGCTCCGACGTGACACGCCGGGCACTGTACGCGGCCAAGGTCGCCATCTTTCGCCGGATGATGCGTCCGCGACCCTGCCGACCGAAGACGCCGTCGAGGCGCCGTTCCACGGACTGTTCTTCGCCGAGGAACGCTGGCGACCTGTCGTGGCCGTCGGCCGGATGTTCAACCGGCGCGTCGGGCTGCGAAGAGGCCGGTAAAGGCTTCGGGCACGTTTAACAACGACGACATCATCGACGTCACAAGATCCTCATCGAGATCCGCAACGGTCGCGGCACGGTCGACGACATCGACCACCTCGGCAACCGTCGCGTGCGTTCGGTCGGCGAAATGGCCGAGAACGTGTTCCGCATCGGCCTGGTGCGCGTCGAGCGCGCGGTGCAAGGAGCGCCTGTCGCTGGCCGAAGTCGGAAGGCCTGACGCCGCAGGAACTGATCAACGCCAAGCCCGTGGCGGCCGCGATCAAGGAGTTCTTCGGCTCCTCGCAGCTGTCGCAGTTCATGGACCAGAACAACCCGCTGTCGGAAGTCACGCACAAGCGTCGCGTCTCGGCGCTCGGCCCGGGCGGCCTGACGCGCGAGCGCGCCGGCTTCGAAGTGCGCGACGTGCATCCGACGCACTACGGCCGCGTCTGCACCGATCGAGACGCCGGAAGGCCCGAACATCGGCCTGATCAACTCGCTGGCGGTGTACGCGCGCACCAACGACTACGGCTTCCTCGAGACGCCGTACCGCAAGGTCGTCGACGGCCAAGGTCACCGACGACGAGATCGAGTTACCTGTCGGCGATCGACGAAGGCGAGTACGTGCATCGCGCAGGCGAACTCGCCGCGTCGACGCAAGGCAGCAAGTTCACCGAAGACTTCGTCGCCTGCCGCTACCATGGACGAGTCCGATGCTGCGCCGCCGGACGAGATGTCAGCTACATGGACGTGTCGCCGATGCAGACCGTGTCGGTCGCGGCGGCGCTGGTGCCCGTTCCTCGAGCACGACGACGCCAACCGCGCGCTGATGGGCGCCGAACATGCAGCGCCAGGCCGTGCCGACGCTGCGTGCCGAGAAGCCGCTGGTCGGCACCGGCATCGAGCGCGCGGTGGCGCGCGACTCCGGCGTGACCGTGGTCGCCGCGTCGCGGCGGCGTGATCGACCAGGTCGATGCCGGCCGCATCGTGGTGCGCGTGCACGAACGGAGATCGCGCGACGACGACGCCGGCGTCGATATCTACACGCTGACCAAGTACACGCGTTCGAACCAGAACACCTGCATCAACCAGCGTCCGCTGGTGAACGTCGGCGACGTCGTCGCGCGACGGCGACGTGCTGGCCGACGGTCCGTCGACCGACATCGGCGAGCTCGCGCTCGGCCAGAACATGCTGGTCGCGTTCATGCCGTGGAACGGCTACAACTTCGAAGACTCGATCCTGATCTCCGAGCGCGTCGTGCGAGGAAGACCGCTACACGACGATCCACATCGAGGAGCTGACCTGCGTCGCGCGCGACACCAAGCTCGGGCCGGAAGAAATCACGGCCGACATCCCGAACGTCGGCGAACAGGCGCTCGCGCGCCTGGACGAATCCGGCGTCGTGCTACATCGGCGCCGAAGTGAAGGCGGGCGACATCCTGGTCGGCAAGGTCACGCCGAAGGGCGAGAGCCAGCTGACGCCGGAAGAGAAGCTGCTGCGCGCGATCTTCGGCGAGAAGGCGTCCGACGTGAAGGACACGCTCGCTGCGCGTGCCGCCGGGCATGGACGGCACCGTCATCGACGTCACGCGTGTTCACGCGCGACGGCATCGAGAAGGACAAGCGCGCGCGCGCAGATCGAAGAGATGGAGATCAAGCGCGATCAAGAAGGACTTCGACGACCAGTTCCGCATCCTCGAAGGCGCGATCTACGCAGCGTCTGCGCAGTCGCGCTGTCGGCAAGGTCGCCAACGGCGGCCCGGCAGCTGTCAAGAAGGGCGCCGACGATCACCAACGAGTACCTCGACGGCCTGAAGAAGTGACGAGTGGTTCGCGATCCGCATGAAGGACGAGGACGTCGGCCGAGTTCTGCGAGAGCGCGCAGGCCAAGCAGATCGAGCGCCACAGCGAAGAGTTCGACAAGCGCTTCACGGACAAGCAGGCCAAGATCACTGCGGGCGACGATCTCGCGCCGGGCGTGCTGAAGATGGTCAAGGTCTACCTGGCCGTCAAGCGCCGCATCCAGCCGGGCGACAAGATGGCCGGCCGCCACGGCAACAAGGGCGTCGTGTCGATGATCGTGCCGGTCGAGGACATGCCGTTCATGGCCGACGGGCCGTCCGGTCGACATCGTGCTGAACCCGCTGGGCGTGCCGTCGCGTATGAACATCGGCCAGATCCTCGAAGTCGCATCTGGGCTGGGCCGCGAAGGGCCTCGGCGAGAAGATCCAGCGCATGCTCGAAGCGCAACGAGAAGGTCGCGCGAGCTGCGCAAGTTCCTCGACGCAGATCTACAACCACGACAAGCGAAGTGCCGGCGAGCGCGTCGAACCTGAAGTCGCTGACGGACGATGAGATCGCTGCGCGCTGGCGCGGCAACCTGCCGCGCGGCGTGCCGATGGCGACGCCGGTGTTCGACGGTGCCGACGAAGACGAGATCAAGCGATGCTGAAGCTGGCCGATCTGCCGAGTCAGCGGCCAGACGATCGCTGATCGACGGCCGCACCGGCGAGGCGTTCGATCGCCCGGTCACGGTCGGCTACATGCACATGCTGAAGCTGAACCACCTGGTCGACGACAAGATGCACGCGCGTTCGACCGGCCCGTACTCGCTCGTCACGCAGCAGCCGCTGGGCGGCAAGGCGCAGTTCGGCGGCCAGCGCTTCGGCGAAATGGAAGTCTGGGCGCTGGAAGCCTACGGCGCGGCGTACACGCTGCAGGAAATGCTGACGGTGAAGTCCGACGACGTGCCGGGCCGCAACCAGATGTACAAGAACATCGTCGACGGCGACCACGAGATGGTTGCGGGCATGCCGGAATCCTTCAACGTGCTGGTGAAGGAAATCCGCTCGCTCGGCGATCAACATGGAACTGGAAGAGCACGAGTGAGATCGGCGAGCAGGCGACTGAACTCGCTCCCGACTCACGCTGACCGATTCTCGACACTTCGGAGATAGACAATGAAAGACTTGCTCAACCTGTTCAACCAGCAGCGCCAGACGCTCGGATTTCGACTCGATCAAGATCGCGCCTGGCGTCGCCGGACCTGATCCGCTCGTGGTCGTTCGGCGAAGTGAAGAAGCCGGAGACGATCAACTACCGCACGTTCAAGCCGGAGCGTGACGGCCTGTTCTGCGCCGCGATCTTCGGCCCGATCAAGGACTACGAGTGCCTGTGCGGCAAGTACAAGCGCATGAAGCACCGCGGCGTCGTCTGCGAGAAGTGCGGCACCGAAGTGACGCTGGCCAAGGTGCGCCGCGAGCGCATGGGCCACATCGAGCTGGCGTCGCCGACCGCGCACATCTGGTTCCTGAAGTCGCTGCCGTCGCGCATCGGCCTGATGCTCGACATGACGCTGCGCGACATCGAGCGCATCCTGTATTTCGAAGCCTTCGTCGTCATCGATCCGGGCCTGACCGCGCTCGAGCGCGGCCAGCTGCTGACCGAAGAGCAGTACCTGCAGGCGCGTCGAGGAGCACGGCGACGAGTTCGACGCGCGCGATGGGCGCCGAGGCCGTGCACGAGCCTGCTGAAGACGCATCGACCTGCACGCAGGAACTGATCCAGCCTGCGCGAGGAGATCGCCTGCGACCAACTCCGAGACCAAGCTCAAGCGCCTGTCCAAGCGCGCTCAAGCTGGTCGAGGCGTTCCTCGAGTCGGGCAACCGTCCGGAGTGGATGGTGCTGACCGTGCTGCCGGTGCTGCCGCCGGACCTGCGTCCGCTGGTGCCGCTCGATGGCGGCCGCTTCGCGACCTCGGACCTGAACGACCTGTACCGCCGCGTCATCAACCGCAACAACCGCCTGCAAGCGCCTGCTCGAGCTCAACGCGCCGGACATCATCGTGCGCAACGAGAAGCGCATGCTGCAGGAAGTCGGTCGACGCGCTGATGGACAACGGCCGCCGCGGCCGCGCGATCACCGGCACCAACAAGCGCCCGCTGAAGTCGCTCGCCGACATGATCAAGGGCAAGCAGGGCCGCTTCCGCCAGAACCTGCTCGGCAAGCGCGTCGACTACTCGGGCCGTTCGGTCATCGTGGTCGGCCCGACGCTGCAGCCTGCACCAGTGCGGCCTGCCGAAGAAGATGGCGCTCGAGCTGTTCAAGCCGTTCATCTTCCACAAGCTGCAGCGCCGTGGCCTGGCCACGACGATCAAGGCGGCCAAGAAGCCTGGTCGAGCGCGAGAGGCCGGAGGTGTGGGACATCCTCGAAGAGGTGATCCGCGAGCATCCGGTGCTGCTGAACCGCGCGCCGACGCTGCACCGCCTCGGCATCCAGGCGTTCGAGCCGGTGCTGATCGAAGGCAAGGCGATCCAGCTGCATCCGCTGGTCTGCACGGCGTTCAACGCCGACTTCGACGGCGACCAGATGGCCGTGCACGTGCCGCTGTCGCTCGAAGCGCAGCTCGAAGCGCGCGCGCTGATGATGTCGTCGAACAACATCCTGTCGCCGGCCAACGGCGAGCCGATCATCGTGCCGTCGCAGGACGTCGTGCTCGGCCTGTACTACATGACCGCGCGCGCTCGAGAACGCGAAGGGCGAGGGCATGGCGTTCGCCAACGTCGCCGAAGTGCATCGCGCTTACGAGAACCGCGTCGGTCGAACTGCACGCCAAGGTCAAGGTGCGCATCACGCGAATCGTCGAGATCGACGAAGACGGCGAGCCGCAGCGAGCAGACGTCGCATCGTCGACACGACGGTCGGCCGCGCGCTGCTGGCCGAGATCCTGCCGGAGGGCCTGCCGTTCGACGCTGGTCAACACCGAGCTGACCAAGAAGAACATCTCGCGCCTGATCAACGCCTGCTACCGCACGCTCGGCCTGAAGGACACGGTCGTGTTCGCCGACCAGCTGATGTACACGGGCTTCCACTACGCCACGCGCGCCGGCATCTCGATCGGCATCGACGACATGATGATCCCGGCCGAGAAGAAGGGCATCCTCGGACGACGCCGAGAAGGAAGTGACGGAGATCCAGGAGCAGTACGCAGTCGGGTCTGGTCACCGCCGGCGAGCGCTACAACAAGGTCGTCGACATCTGGTCGCGCACCAACGAGCAGGTGGCCAAGGCGATGATGGACGGCATCGGCACCGAGAAGGTGCACGAACGCCAAGGGCGAGACCGTCGAGCAGAAGTCGATGAACTCGATCTACATCATGGCCGACTCCGGCGCGCGCGGTTCGCGCGGCGCAGATCCGTCAGCTCGCCGGCATGCGCGGCCTGATGGCGCAAGCCGGACGGCTCGATCATCGAGACGCCGATCACGGCGAACTTCCGCGAAGGCCTGAACGTGCTGCAGTACTTCATCTCGACCCACGGCGCTCGCAAGGGCCTCGCCGATACCGCGCTGAAGACCGCGAACTCGGGTTACCTGACGCGCCGTCTGGTCGACGTCGCGCAGGACGTGGTCGTCACCGAAGCCGATTGCGGCACGACCGAACGGCCTGACGATGACGCCGATCGTCGAAGGCGGCGACGTGGTCGAGCCGCTGCGCGATCGCGTGCTCGGCCGCATGTCGCGGCCGACGACGTACGCGCCGGGCAACGACGACGCGTCCATCGTCGACGCGCAACACGCTGCTCGACGAAGAGCTGGGTCGACAAGCTCGAGAAGCCGGGCGTGCAGACCGATCAAGGTGCGTTCGCCGATCACCTGCGACAGCGCGCTTCGGCGTCTGCGCGCAGTGCTACGGTCGCGACCTCGCGCGCGGTCACCTGGTCAACATCGGCGAAGCGGTCGGCGTCATCGCCGCGCAGTCGATCGGCGAGCCCGGCACGCAGCTGACGATGCGTACGTTCCACATCGGTGGTGCGGCTTCGCGTGCGGCTGCGGTCGACAACGTCGCAGGTCAAGACGCACCGGCACGCTGCAAGTTCAACAACCTGCAAGACCGTGCACCACGACGAGGGCCACTGTGGTCGCGGTGTCGCGCTCCGGCGAATTGTCGCGTGATCGACGCGCACGGCCGCGAGCGCGAGCGCTACAAGGTCCCGTACGGCGCGGTCATCGACGTCGAAGGACGGCGCCGCGGTCAAGGCCGGCCAGATCGTCGCGAACTGGGATCCGCATACCCATCCGATCGTCCCGAAGTCGCCGGCGTGATCCGCTTCATCGACTTCATCGACGGCATCACCGTGCAGGAGCAGATCGACGAGCTGACCGGTCTGGCGAGCGCCGTGGTCACCGATCCGAAGCGCCGCGGCACGCGGCGAAGGACCTGCGCCCGATGCGTGCAGCCTGGTCGACACGAAGGGCAAGCGAGCTCAGCTTCGCCGAGCACCGACATCCCGGCGCAGTACTTCCTGCCGGCCGGTGCGATCGTCATCGCTGCAGGACGGCGCTGCGGTGTCGCGTCGGCGACGTCGTCGCGCGTATCCCGCAGGAAACGCTCGAAGACCCGCGACATCACCGGCGGTCTGCCGCGCGTGGCGGACCTGTTCGAAGCGCGCAAGCCGAAGGACTCGGCGATCCTGGCCGAGCGCTCGGGCATCGTCAGCTTCGGCAAGGACACCAAGGGCAAGCAGCGCCTGATCATCACCGACGCGACGGCGACGAGCACGAGGAGCTGATTCCGAAGTGGCGCCACGTGATCGTGTTCGAAGGCGAGCACGTGGAGAAGGGCGAGACCGTCGTCGACGGCGAGCCGAATCCGCACGACATCCTGCGCCTGCTGGGCGTCGAGCCGCTGGCGCACTACCTGGTCAAGCGAAATCCAGGACGTCTACCGCCTGCAGGGCGTGCAAGATCAACGACAAGCACATCGAAGACGATCATTCGTCAGATGCTGCGCAAGATCGAGGTCACTGAGTCCGGCGATACGCGTTACCTGCGTGGCGAGCAGGTCGATCGCATCCGCCTCGATCGAGGAAAATCGCCGCGCGCGACGGCCTGCAACGAGCTGCCGGCCGAGTTCGACCCGGTCCTGCTGGGCATCACCAAGGCCTCGCTGGCGACCGAGTCGTTCATCTCGGCGGCGTCGTTCCAGGAGACCACCCGCGTGCTGACCGAGGCGGCCGTCCGCGGCACCCGCGACACTTTGCGGGGCCTCAAGGAAAATGTTATTGTTGGCCGCTCTGATTCCGGCCGGCACCGGCCTCGCGTACCACGCGCCAGCGCCGCCGCATGGCCGGTGCGCTGTCCGAGTCGGACCATCGCGACTCTGCGGTTCCGGCGAGTGTCCAGTATCCGAGGCGAGTCGGCCGACGACAACGGCCGGCAGTAACGGCGCTTACCAAACACGAGATCGAGGCGCAGGACGCGCCCTCGTGTTCGAGCGCAGGAAGCCACGGCGAGGGCCTTGAGCGCGTCATCGCAGGCCTGGCGTGCGGGTTGACTCCGCTGCCTTGTTGTTTCGCTGGGTCAGAACTTGCGTCCCGGCCGGCCGGTTCACTGGCCTGCCAGAACATTCGCAAGATGACATGAATGTCGACTGTCAACCAGCTGGTGCGCAAACCGCGCAGCCCGAAGACGTACAAGAGCGCGTCGCCCGGCGCTCGCAGAACTGCCCGCAGCGTCGCGGCGTCTGCACGCGCGTCTACACGACGACGCCGAAGAAGCCGAACTCGGCGCTGCGCAAGGTCGCCAGCGTTCGCCTGACCAACGGCTTCGAAGTCATCAGCTACATCGGCGGCGAAGGCCACAACCTGCAGGAGCACTCGGTCGTGCTGATCCGCGGCGGCCGCGTCGAAGGACCTGCCGGGCGTGCGCTACCACACGGTGCGCGGCACGCTCGACGCCGCCGGCGTCACCAAGCGTCGCCAGAGCCGCTCGAAGTACGGCGCGAAGCGCCCGAAGTTGATTCCGGCTCAGCCTGAAAGATGTCATCGGCCGCATTCTCACGAATCACGCAGAATCACAGGCATCATCATGTCGCGTAAAGGTCCATACCCCGACCCGCGATCTGCTGCCGGATCCGAAGCATGGCAGCCAGCTGATCGCCCGCTTCATCAACATGGTGATGAAGAGCGGCAAGAAGTCGGTCGCCGAAGGCATCGTCTACGGCGCGCTCGACCAGATCGGCGAGAAGAACGCCGAGCCGATCGAGCCTGGTCGAAAAGGCGCTCGAGCAACGTCGCTCCGGCGGTCGAGGTGAAGTCGCGCCGCGTCGGCGGTGCCACCTACCAGGTGCCGGTCGAAGTGCGCTCGTCGCGCCGCACTGGCGCTGGCGATGCGCTGGGTCATCGAAGCGGCGCGCAAGCGCAGCGAGAACTCGATGCCGCGCAAGCTCGCCGCCGAACTGCTGGAAGCCGCCGAAAACCGCGGCGCCGCCGTCAAGAAGCGCGAAGAGACGCACCGCATGGCCGAAGCCAACAAGGCGTTCTCGCACTATCGCTGGTAACCAGCTCGTTGAAAAGTGCCGGCCCGGATGCCGCGCTACTTCAAGACCGGAAGTCCTGTAGAAGGCAACCGTGGCACGTATCACCCCAATCGAGCGCTATCGCAACTTCGGCATCATGGCTCACATCGATGCCGGCAAGACGACGACGACCGAACGCATCCTGTTCTACACCGGCGTCAATCACAAGATTGGCGAAGTGCACGACGGCGCGCGCCGACCATGGACTGGATGGAGCAGGAGCAGGAGCGCGGCATCACGATCACGTCGGCTGCGACGACCTGCTTCTGGAAGGGCATGGATCAGTCCGTTGCCGCGAGCATCGCTTCAACATCATCGACACCCCGGGACACGTCGACTTCACGATCGAAGTCGAGCGTTCGCTTGCGCGTGCTCGATGGCGCCGTGTTCGTGTTGTGCGCCGTCGGCGGCGTGCAGCCGCAGTCCGAAACCGTCTGGCGTCAGGCCAACAAGTACGGCGTGCCGCGCCTTGCGTTCGTCAACAAGATGGACCGCACCGGCGCCGACTTCGACAAGGTCGTCGACCAGCTGAAGTCGCGCCTGGGCGCGAACCCGGTGCCGATGCAGCTGCCGATCGGCGCCGAAGAACACTTCGAAGGCGTCGTCGACCTGCGTCAAGATGAAGGCGATCTACTGGGACAGTCGAATCCCAGGGCATGAAGTTCGAGTACCGCGACATCCCGGCCGAACCTCGTCGAGCAGGCCAAGAAGGCGCGCAGACTTCATGGTCGAGGCCGCGGCCGAAGACGACCGAAGAGCTGATGAACAAGTACCTCGAGGGCGGCGAGCTCACCGAGGCCGAGATCATCGCGGGCATCCGCGCGCGGCACGCTCGCCGAGCGAGATCATCCCGGTGTTCTGCGGCACGGCGTTCAAGAACAAGGGCGTGCAGGCGATGCTCGACGCCGTCATCGCAGCTACCTGCCGGTCGCCGGTCGGATCGTCCGCCGGTCAAGGGCATGGACGAGAACGACAAGGAAGATCGACGCGCACGCCGGCGACGACGAGCCGTTCTCGGCGCTCGCGTTCAAGATCATGACCGATCCGTTCGTCGGCTCGCTGACGTTCTTCCGCGTCTATTCGGGCGCGCTGAACTCCGGCGACACGGTCTACAACCCGGTCAAGGGCAGGAAGGAGCGCATCGGCCGCATCCTGCAGATGCACGCGAACCGAGCGCGACGAGATCAAGGAAGTGCGCGCCGGCGACATCGCCGCCGCCGTGGGTCTGAAGGACGTCACCACCGGCGACACGCTGTGCGCGACTGGACAACGTGATCACGCTCGAGCGAGATGATCTTCCCGGAGCCGGTCATCTGCGATGGCGGTCGAGCCGAAGACCAAGGTCGACCAGGAAAAGATGGGCGTCGCCCTGTCGCGCCTGGCGCAGGAAGACCCGTCGTTCCGCGTGCGCACGGACGAAGAATCCGGCCAGACCATCATCGCCGGCATGGGCGAGCTGCACCTGGAGATCATCGTCGACCGCATGAAGCGCGAGTTCAACGTCGAAGCCAACGTCGGCAAGCCGCAGGTTGCCTATCGCGAGACGATCCGCAAGGCCGTCAGCAGGAAGGCAAGTTCGTGCGCCAGTCGGGCGGTCGCGGCCAGTACGGCCACGTCGTGCATCGAGATCGAGCCGCAGGAACGCGGCAGCCGGCTACGAGTTCGAGAACGCGATCGTCGGCGGCGTGGTTCCGAAGGAATACGTGCCGGCGGTCGACAAGGGCATCCGCGAAGCGCATGACGAACGGCGTGCTGGCCGGCTTCCCGGTCGTCGACGTCAAGATCAACGCTGTCGACGGCTCGTACCACGAAGTCGACTCGAACGAAATGGCGTTCAAGATCGCCGGCTCGATGGCGCTTCAAGGAAGGCTTCCAGCAAGGCCAGTCCCGTGCTGCTCGAGCCGATCATGAAGGTCGAAGTCGTGACGCCCGAAGACTACATGGGCGACGTGATGGGCGATCTTCGCGCCGTCGCGGCATGCTGCAGGGCATCGGACGATATCGCCGTCCGGCAAGGCTCATCAACGCGCAGGTTGCCGCTCGGCGAGATGTTCGGCTACGCGACCACGCCTGCGCTCGATGTCGCAGGGCCGCGCGACGTTCACGATGGAATTCGATCACTACGCCGAAGCGCCGAACAACATCGCCGAAGCGGTCATCAAGAAAGTCCTGATTCTAGCAAACACATTCGTTCAACGACTGACAATTAGTTAGAGGTAGTAAGTCATGGCCAAGGGCAAATTCGAGCGCACCAAGCCGCACGTGAACGTGGGGACGATCGGTCACGTGGACCACGGCAAGACGACGCTGACGGCGGCGCTGACGAAGGTGGGCGCGGAGCGGTTCGGCGGCGAGTTCAAGGCGTACGACCAGATCGACGCGGCGCCGGAAGAGAAGGCGCGCGGCATCACGATCTCGACGGCGCACGTGGAATACGAGTCGCCGAACCGCCACTACGCGCACGTGGATTGCCCGGGCCACGCGGACTACGTGAAGAACATGATCACGGGTGCGGCGCAGATGGACGGCGCGATCCTGGTGTGTGTCGGCCGCGGACGGCCCGATGCCGCAGACGCGCGAGCACATCCTGCTGGCGCGCCAGGTGGGCGTGCCGTACGTCGTGGTGTACATGAACAAGGCGCGACATGGTCGACGACGCCGAGCTGCTGGAGCTGGTCGAGATGGAAGTGCGCGAGCTGCTGACGAAGTACAAGTTCCCGGGCGACGAGACGCCGATCATCAAGGGCTCGGCGCTGAAGGCGCTGGAAGGCGACCAGAGCGAGATCGGCGTGCCGTCGATCATCAAGCTGGTCGAGGCGCTGGACACGCTACATCCCGGAGCCGGTGCGCGTGCTGGACAAGCCGTTCCTGATGCCGGTGGAAGACGTGTTCTCGATCTCGGGCCGCGGCACGGTGGTGACCGGCCGTGTCGAGCGCGGCATCGTCAAGGTCGGCGACGAAATCGAGATCGTCGGCATCAAGCCGACGGCAGAAGACGACGTGCACGGGCGTGGAGATGTTCCGCAAGCTGCTGGACCAGGGCCAGGCGGGCGACAACGTGGGCGTGCTGCTGCGCGGCACCAAGCGCGACGAAGTCGAGCGCGGCCAGGTGCTGTGCAAGCCGGGCTCGATCACGCCGCACACGGAGTTCGAGGCGGAGGTGTACGTGCTGACGCAAGGAAGAGGGCGGCCGTCACACGCCGTTCTTCAAGGGCTACCGTCCGCAGTTCTACTTCCGCACGACCGACGTGACCGGCGCGTGCGAGCTGCCGGAAGGCGTGGAGATGGTGATGCCGGGCGACAACATCAAGATGGTGGTGAGCTGATCGCACCCGATCGCGATGGAAGAGGGCCTGCGCTTCGCGATCCGCGAAGGCGGCCGCACCGTCGGCGCCGGTGTGGTGGCAGATCATCAAGTAATGCACGACCGTTGCACCGGCGGCTACGCCACGGCGATCGATGGCGTCGGCGATCTGAACGCGATCGAACACGAGCGGATCACGTCTGGCGTATCTGGCGCATCCGGCAAACGGTGCTAGCACTTCAGCTCTTTGAGGATTACGGCAATGGCGGACCAGAAGATTCGTATTCGTCTGAAGGCCTTCGATCATCGTTTGATCGATCGTTCCGCGAGCGAGATCGTCGAAACGGCCAAGCGCACGGGCGCGCAGGTGCGCGGTCCGATTCCGCTGCCGACCAAGATCGAGCGCTTCACGATCCTGACGTCGCCGCACGCCGACAAGGATGCGCGCGACCAGTACGAGACGCGCACCCACAAGCGCGTGCTCGACATCGTCGATCCGAACGACAAGACCGTGGACGCGCTGATGAAGCTCGACCTCGCGGCCGGCGTGGACGTGCAGATCAAGCTGTACTGAGTCGGCTTGCACAGGATCACGATCGATGAGCATCGGATTGGTTGGCCGCAAATGCGGCATGAGCGCGAATCTTCACCGACTGACGGCGCGTTCGATTCCGGTGACGCTGATCGAAGCGACGCCGAACCGCATCACCCAGGTCAAGACCGTCGAGACCGACGGCTACAACGCCGTGCAGGTCACGGCCGGCAGCAAGCGCGCCGCGCTGGTGAACAAGCCGCTGGCCGGGCACTACGCCAAGGCCAAGGTCGAAGGCGGCCGCGGGCTGTGGGAGTTCCGCGTCGAGGCGAAGGACCTCGGGCAAGTACGCACGTCGGCGGCAGAAGCTCAAGGCCGACGAAGTCGTTCAAGGTCGGCCAGATGGTCGACGTCGCCGGCGTCACCAAGGGCAAGGGCTTCCAGGGCACGATCAAGCGCCACCACTTCACGATGGGCGACGCGACGCACGGCAACTCGCTGTCGCATCGCTCGCCGGGCTCGATCGGCCAGCGCCAGACGCCGGGCCGCGTGTTCCCGGGCAAGAAGATGTCCGGCCACATGGGTGCCGTGCGCGCAGTCGACGATCGAATCTCGAAGTCGTCAAGATCGACGCCGAGCGTCACCTGATCGCGATCAAGCGGTTCGGTTCCAGGCGCTCCGGGCGGCGACGTCGATCATCCGTCCCGCGGCGCAAGAGGTTGAGGAGACGACGATCATGGAACTGCACGTCATCGGCGCGCAGAAGCCGCTGTCGCGTCTCCGACGCGGTCTTCGGTCGCGAAGTTCCGCGAGGGCCTGGTGCATCAGGTCGTGGTCGCGTATCGCAACGCCGGCCGCGCCGGCACCAAGGCGCAGAAGACGCGTTCGGACAGTGTCCGGCACGACCAAGAAGTTCAAGAAGCAGAAGGGCGGCGGCGCGCGTCACGGCGACTACCGCGCCCCGATCTTCGTCGGCGGCGGCGTGACGTTTGCGCGCCACGCCCGCGCGGCTTCTGCGCAGAAGGTCAACAAGAAGATGTACCGCGGCGCGATCAGCGTCGATCCTGTCGGAGCTGAATCGCCAGGGCCGCCTGCAGGTCGTCGAGCGCGTTCGACGTGCGAGCAAGCCGAAGACCAAGGGCGCTGGTCGACGAAGCTCAGCGAGCTCGACGCGTCGGCCAGCACGCTGATCGTCACCGAGAACGGTCGAGCGAGAACCTGTTCCTCGCCGCGCGCAACTGCCGCATCGTCGCAGTGGTCGACGTCGCAGGCGCATGGATCCGGTCGTCGCTCGTCGATGCCGACGCACGTGTTGATGACCGTCGAGTCGGTCAAGAAGATCGAGGAGTGGCTGGCATGAAGCAGAACGAACGGCACCATGCGTCGTCCTGCGCGCGCCGCACGTCTCGGAAAAGAGCGCGCGCCTGCAGGAAGTGCAACCAGTACGTGTTCGAGGTCGCGACGGACGCGACCAAGGCCGACGTCAAGGCGGCGGTCGAGAACGATGTTCAACGTCAAGGTCGACGTCGGTGAACGTGGCCAACATGAAGGGCAAGGTCAAGTCGTTCCGGCAGCCGTGCCGGCCGCCGCAGCGACTGGCGCAAGGCATACGTGCGCCTGCGCCGAAGGCCAGACGATCGACGTGATCGGCCAAAGGCTCTGAGGTCGAAGTAACGACCATGGCACTGATCACATTCAAGCCGACTTCTCCGGGACGCCGCGCGATGGTTCGCGTCGTCGACGCCGGGGCCTGCACAAGGGCGACGCCGTACGCGTCGCTCGACCGAGTCGCAGAGCAAGACCGGTGGACGCAACCACTACGGCCGCATCACCACGCGCCACAAGGGCGGCGGTCACAAGCAGCACTACCGCATGATCGACTTCAAGCGCGACAAGGAAGGCATCGCCTGCCGCGTCGAGCGCATCGAATACGATCCGAACCGCACCGCGCACATCGCGCTGCTGTGCTACGCCGACGGCGAGCGCCGCTACATCATCGCGCCCAAGGGCGTGAAGTCGGGCGACCAGCTGATCGCCGGCGCGCGACGCGCCGATCAAGGCCGGCAACTCGCTGCCGCTGCGCAACATCCCGGTCGGCTCGACCGTGCACTGCGTCGAGATGAAGCCCGGCAAGGGCGCGCAGCTGGCGCGCAGCGCCGGCGCCGTCGCGCAGCTGGTCGCGCGCGAAGGCGGCTACGCCACGCTGCGCCTGCGCTCCGGCGAGATGCGCAAGGTGCCGGCCGACTGCCGCGCCACGATCGGCGAAGTCGGCAACTGACGAGCACAACCTGCGCAAGCTCGGCAAGGCCGGCGCTAAGCGCTGGCGCGGCATCCGTCCGACCGTGCGCGGCGCGGCGATGAACCCGGTCGACCATCCGCACGGCGGCGGCGAGGCCGCGCCGGCCAGGGCAACCCGCATCCGGTGTCGCCCGTGGGGCACGCCGGCCAAGGGTTACAAGACGCGCAAGAACAAGCGCACGCAGCGAGTTCATCGTGCGCGACCGTCGAGGCTAATGAGAGCCATGGCACGTTCACTGAAGAAAGGCCCGTTCATCGACCACGCACCTGCTCAAGAAGGTGGAGGCGGCGCGCGCGCGAACAACAAGCGTCCGATCAAGACCTGGTCGCGCCGCTCGATGATCCTGCCGGAGATGGTCGGTCTGACGATCGCCGTGCACAACGGCAGGCAGCACGTGCCGGTGCTGGTCAACGAGAACATGGTCGGCCACAAGCTCGGCGAGTTCGCCGCGACCCGCACGTTCAAGGGCCACTCCGGCGACAAGAAGAGCCGCCGGCAGCGCGAAGAAGTAGGGAGCTGACGATGGAAGCCAAAGCCATTCTGCGCAGTGCGCGCATCTCCGCCGCAGAAGGCGCGCCTGGTCGCCGACCAGGTCCGCGGCACTGCCGGTCGGCGCGCGCGCGCAACCTGCTCGCAGTTCAGCGACAAGAAGGCCGCGCAGCGCTCATCAAGAAGGTGCTGCGTCCGGCCGTCGCCAACGCCGAGAACAACCTCGGCGCCGACGTCGACGAGCTGCAAGGTCGCCACGATCATGGTCGACGAGGGTCCGACGCATGAAGCGCATGCATGCCCGCGCCAAGGGCCGCGGCGCGCGCATCCTCAAGCGCACCAGCCACATCACCGTGGTCGTGCGGCTGCCGGCAAGTAAGGCGAGACGAAGCACGATGGGTCACAAAGTTCATCCGACCGGTATCCGCCTCGGCATCGCCAAGGACTGGAACTCCGAAGTGGTTCGCCAGCAAGCGCGACTACGCCGAGTACCTCGGCCGCCGACCTGCAGGTGCGCGAGCTGCTGCAAGAAGAAGCTGGCGCAGGCCGGCGTGTCGCAGCATCCAGATCGAGCGTCCGGCGCAAGACCGCGCGCGTCACCATCCACACGGCCCGTCCGGGCGTCGTGATCGGCAAGAAGGGCGAGGACATCGAGAAGCTGCGCAAGGACGTCGCGCAAGATGATGGGCGTGCCGGTCGCACATCAACGTCGCCGGAGATCCGCAAGCCCGAGCTCGACGCGCAGCTGGTCGCCGAGATCGATCGCCCAGCAGCTCGAGCGCCGCATCATGTTCCGCCGCGCGATGAAGCGCGCGGTCAGCAACGCGATGCGCCTCGGCGCGCTGCGGCATCAAGGTCAACGTCGCCGGCCGCCTGAACGGCGCGGAGATCGCGCGTCCGAGTGGTACCGCGAGGGCCGCGTGCCGCTGCACACGCTGCGCGCCGACATCGACTACGGCTTCGCCGAAGCGCGCACCACCTACGGCGTCATCGGCGTCAAGGTGTGGATCTTCAAGGGCGAGATGTTCGACCGGACACGCAGCGCCGAAGACGCAGTGAAGAAGGCGCCGGCAGCGTCCGACGCGGCTGACAGCGCGCACGCCTGCGAAGTAGACGGAGAGCTACGGATCATGTTGCAACCGAAGCGGACCAAGTACCGCAAGCAGCACGAAGAGCCGCAACCGCGGCCTGGCGCTACGTCGGCAATACAGGTCAGCTTCGGCGAATACGGCCTGAAGGCGACCGACGCACGGCGCACCTGACCGCGCGCCAGATCGAAGCGGCGCGCCGTCGCGCGATGACGCGCTACGTCGAAGCGCGGCGGCAAGCTCTGGATCCGCGTCTTCCCGGACAAGCCGATCACCAAGAAGCCGATCGAAGTGCGCATGGGCAACGGCAAGGGCAACGTCGAGTTCTGGGTCGCCGTCGTGCAGCCGGGCCGCATGTTGTACGAGATCGAAGGCGTGACCGAGTCGACCGCGCGCGAGGCGTTCCGCCTGGCCGCGGCCGAAGCTGCTCGGTGCAGACCCAGTTCGTGAACCGCACGGTGCTGTGATGGAACATCAAAGAACTTACGACGCAAGACCGCACGGGACCTGGCCGAGAACCAGCTCGTCGAGCTGCGCCGCGAGCAGTTCAACCTGCGCATGCAGCAAGGCCACGGGCCAGCTGAGGCGAAGACGCACCAGTTCGAGCGCGTCAAGCGCGAGATCGCGCGGGTCAAGACTGCTGATCGGCGAAGACCTCGAGCGCGGCCAAGGGCGAATAGTGATGAACGAGACACGCCACAAGCGCGGCGCACGACTCGAGGCGTCGTGTCGTCAGCAACAAGATGGCACAAGACGGTGACGGTGCTGGTCGAGCGCCAGGTGCCGCATCCGCTGTACGGCAAGTATCGTGCGCCGCTCGACCAAGGTGCATGCGCACGACGAGAACGGCGAGTGCAAGGAAGGCGACATCGTGCGCATCGCCGAGTGCCGGCCGCTGTCGCAAGACCAAGAACTGGCGCTGTGATCGAAGTCGCGCGCGCGCGCCGCGCAGTGACAGCGTGGAAGCTTGAGGAGAGCGCACCATGATCCAGATGCAGACCATGCTCGGCGCGGCCGACAACAGCGGCGCGAAGGCGTCTGATCGTGCATCAAGGTGCTGGGCGGTTCCAAGCGCCGCTATGCCGGCATCGGCGACGTCATCAAGGTGTCGGATCAAGGACGCGATCCCGCGCGGCAAGGTCAAGAAGGGCGAGGTCTACGACGCGGTCGGTGGTGCGCACCGCGCAAGGGCGTGCGTCGCGCCGGACGGTTCGCTGATCCGCTTCGACGGCAACGCCGCGGTGCTGCTCAACAACAAGCTGCGAGCCGATCGGCACGCGCATCTTCGGGCCGGTGACGCGCGAGCTGCGCACCGAGCGCTTCATGAAGATCGTGTCGCTGGCGCCGGAAGTGCTTTGAAGAAGTGAGGAAGTGAGGCCCGCCTTTGGCGCTGGTGAGAGAAGTTAGGAAGTGCAGGGCTTTCGAACTGACTCCTAACGAGGTCGCTCGAAAGCGACCGACCTGACAAGCCCGCGAGCGTGACCAGCGAGAAGTTTGAAGCGCTTTACTACTGAAAACGTTATGAACCGTATACGCAAAGGTGATCAAGTCATCGTGATCACCGGCAAAGTACAAGGGCCAGAAGGGCGAGAAGTGCTGCGCGTCGCGGAAGATCGCGTCTGTGGTGCGGGACATCAACCTGGTCAAGCGTCACACCAAGCCGAATCCGCAGGCGCAACCAGCCGGGCGGCATCGTCGGAGCGTGAGGCGTCGATCCACGCGTCAACGTCGATCGCTGCTGTGAATCAGCGCGTCCGGCAAGGGCGAGCGCGTCGGCTTCAGGTCGCTCGACGACGGCCGCTAGGTCGCGTGTTCACGCCGCAGCGGCGATACAGGTCGACGCATGAAGAGCCATGACATGACGACCCGTCTGGAAAAGTCTACAAAGAGCAGATCGATTGCCGAAGCTGATGGAGCGCTTCGGCTACAAGAACGTCGATGCAGGTGCCGCGCCTGTCCAAGGTCACGCTGGACATGGGCGTGGGCGAGGCCGTCGGCAGCAGAAGATCATGGAAAACGCGCTTGCCGACATGGCCAAGATCGCCGGCCAGAAGCCGGTCATCGACGCTGGCGCGCAAGTCGATCGCGCGCGTTCAAGATCCGCGACGGCTGGCCGATCGGCTGCACAGGTCACGCTGCGCCGCAAGCGCATGTACGAGTTCCTCGATCGCCTGGTGAACGTCGCTGCCGCGCGTGCGCGACTTCCGCGGCGTCGGCGGGCGTTCGTTCGATCGGCCGCGGCAAGCTACAACATGGGCGTCAAGGAACAGATCATCTTCCCGGAAATCGACTTCTGACCAGGTCGATGCGATGCGCCGGCATGGATATCGCGATCACGACGACGGCGCGCACCGACCGAGAAGCCAAGGCACTGCTCGAAGCATTCAGCTTCCCGTTCCGCAACTGACATAAAGAGATACCGGCATGGCAAAGACCAAACATGGTTGGAGCGCGAGAAGAGAGCGCGAAGATCGTCAAGAAGTACGCGGTACGCGCCGCAAGGAGCTCAAGGGCGATCGTGCTCCAGCCCGAAGCGTCGTACGGACGACAAGATGGCGGCGCAGACCAAGCTGCAGAAGCTGCCGCGCGACGCCAGTCCGACGCGCCAGCGCAACCGCTGCTCGCTGACCGGCCGTTCGCGCGGCGTCTATCGCAAGTTCGCGCTCCGGCCGGCACAAGCTCGCGCGCAAGCGACCATGCGCGGCGACGTGCCGGGTCTGCGCAAGGCCAGCTGGTAAGTACAGATCGGTGAGATGAGAGATGTCTGCGACGCCATCGGATATCAGACCGCTCATCGAATAGCGGTCTCGTGGCGGAACAAACTCCGACAAATCGAACTGAGTTCACAGATACATATGACGGAAGCTAAGCTAACATGAGCATGACTGATCCCATCGCGGACATGTTCACGCGTATCCGCAACGCCCAGGCCACGGCCCAGCGACTGTGCGCATGCCGGCATCGAAAGTGAAGCCGGCAATCGCCAAGGTTCTGAAGGACGAAGGCTACATCCGCGACGTCCAGGTCTCGCGCGCCGAGAACAACAAGGCCGTGCTCGAGATCGCCCTGGAAGTACTTCGAGGGCAAGCCGGCGATCGATCAGTCTCGACCGCGTCAGCCGCTCGGGCCTGCGCGTGTATCGCGGCAAGGGCGAGCTGCCCAAGGTCATGGGCGGTCTCGGTATCGCGATCATTTCGACGCCGGCCGGGATCATGACGGAAGTGCAGGCGCGCGCGAACGAAGCGGCGAAGTCCTCGGCACCGTGGCAGATTACTGAGTAATGAACCTATGTCTCGTGTAGCCAAGATGCCGGTCGCGCTCCCCAAAGGGGTCGAGTGCACCGTAGCCAAAGATTCGATTACCGTGAAGGGTCCGAAGGGCACGCTGAAGTTCGCGATGCCGCAGGACGTCGAAGTCGAGTGCAGGGCGCTGAAGTCAGTGCAAGCCGACGACGGCGGCGGCCCGACAAGATGGCCGGTACCACGCGTGCGCTGCTGGCCAACATGGTCAAGGGTGTCAGCGAAGGTTACCAGCGCAAGCTCGAACTGGTCGGCGTCGGCTATCGCGCGCGCGCTGGCAGGGCAAGGACCTGAACCTGACGCTCGGCTTTTCGCATCCGGTCGTATTCACCGCGCCGGACGGCATCACGATCACCGTGCCGACGCAGACCGAAGTGCTGATCGCCGGAGCCGACAAGCAGCGCGTCGGTGAAGTTGCGGCGAAGATCCGCTCGTTCCGTCCGCCGGAGCCGTACAAGGGCAAGGGCGTGCGCTACTCGGGCGAGAAGATCACGTTGAAGGAAGCGAAGAAGGCGTAAGCCGGTCGCGAGTGACCGAGTGCGGCCCGGGCCCACCCTACCATCCGAATTCAAGACTGGCCAGGAGGCCGGTTCGCCGATCAGGACGATCATTGGAAGTACGGTGGACAAGAACCCAGCAAGACTGCGTCGCGCGAAAGCCACGCGCAGCCATATCGCGAAACTCAACGTTCCGCGCCTGACCGTGCATCGCAGCGATCAGCACATCTACGCCCAGGTCATTTCGGCCGACGGCGGCAAGGTGCTGGCCTGCGGCGTCGACGGTGCAGAAGGATCTGGCCAAGGATCTGAAAGGCACGAAGAACAAGACCGCCGCTGCGGCTGTCGGCAAGGCGATCGCCGAGAAGGCGAAAGCGGCTGGCGTCGAGAAGGTCGCGTTCGATCGTTCCGGTTTCCGCTACCACGGCCGCATTGCGGCGTTGGCGGATGCGGCGCGCGAAGGTGGATTGAAGTTCTAGAAGACGTAGGGACGAGGGCCGAGGGCGAGCTGAAAGCGCAACTGGCCGCGTCCTACTCGAGCTCAGCTGCCCTCGCCTCTGATACACACAACTCTAAGCGGCCCAGCCGCAAAGCCAGAAGCCGCATCGCATCCGCGAGCGGCAACGAAGGTGAAAACTGATGTCAACGAATGATCGTGAAAACAGCGCGACGGCATGCTGGAAAAACTCATCGCCGTCAACCGCGTGGCCAAGACGGTCAAGGGCGGCAGGCAGATGAGCTTCACCGCGCTGACCGTGGTCGGCGACGGCGACGGCAAGGTCGGTTTCGGTTACGGCAAGGCGCGCGAAGTTCCGGTGGCGATTTCCAAGGCCATGGAGCGCGCGCGTCGCGGCATGACCAGCGTGAAGCTCAACAACGGCACGCTGTGGCACGCGGTCAAGGCCAACCATGGCGCGGCGCGTGTGTACATGCAGCCGGCCTCCGGAAGGCACCGGCGTGATTGCCGGCGGCGCCATGCGCGCCGTGCTCGAAGTCGTCGGTGTAAGAACGTTCTGGCCAAGGCCGTTGGTTCGCGCAACCCGATCAATCTGGTGCGCGCGACGATCAAAGGGTCTGCAGGCCATGGCGACGCCCGAGCGCATCGCCGCCAAGCGTGCAGAAGGTCGAGGAGGTAGGCGGTTATGGTCAAGGGCTGAGGCGAAGGCCGAGCAAGGCAGGCACGATCCGTGTGCGGCTGTTCAAGAGCCATGAACAGCTGCCAGTGGAAGCATCGTCTGAGCGTGAAGGCGCTCGGCCTCAACAACGCTCAACGACGTGCGCGAACTGAAGGATAGTCCTCAGGTGCGGGGTCTGATCAGCAAGGATCAGCTATCTCGTCCGCGTCGAAAACGACGCCTGAGCACCGAAATCGCAGGAGTTATGCAATGCATCTGAACACATCAAGCCGGCCAAGGGTTCGCGCAAAGAACGCACTGCGCGTCGGTCGCGGCATCGGCTCGGGCCTCGGCAAGACCGCCGGCCGCGGTCACAAGAGGACAGTTGCGCGTACCGGCAAGGAGCGGTCAAGGCCGGTTTCGAAGGCGGCCAGATGCCGATGCAGCGCCGTCTGCCGAAGGTCGGCTTCAGCTCGAAGATCGGACACGAGTGTTCCGAAGTCGCTGCTGTACCAAGCTCGACTCGCTGAAGGGTGACACGATCGACTTCGCGGCGCTGAAAGCTGCCGGCCTGGTCGAGAACCGCGCGATTCGCGCGAAGGTCGTCAAGCGCGGCGAGATCAAGCGCGCGGTCAAGCTCAAGGGCGTGGGTGCAACCGCAGGCGCCAAGGCCGCTATCGAAGCGCGCCGGCGGAAGCGTGGAGTAACCAGTGGCGGCTCCCCAGGCCAACATGCTCTCAGGGCTCGGCGAAGCTGACCGAGCTCAAGCAGCGCATCCTGTTCGTGATCCTCGCGCTGATCGTCTATCGGCTCGGCTCGTTCATTCCATCCCCAGCAATACGTAAC
>ERZ1370068.11188-contig-9824_pt1 | contig 24715 bp, 26 predicted proteins | sample MGYA00561227_ERZ1370068 | MGnify/ENA primary metagenome ERZ1370068 (study PRJEB38410, sample SAMEA6850437) | metagenome | study: Metagenomic assessment of the ecological functions of the soil: analysis of the soil microbiota associated with the...
TTGTACTTCGTTCAGTTACGTATTAGCTGCATCTCGTAGCGCAGCCGAGAATGCGCACAGGAGTGATCGACAGCAGATGGCCATCGGACGAAAATTGGCGCGCGGCGAGCGCTATTGCCGGAGATTCGAGCGCGAAGAGCCATGGACGGTGATGCACTTCGACGCTTTGCTGCCTTTGATGTTGTTCCGCCGCGCAGATCCGGGTCGCGCCGCGTGAGCGCCGGCCCGGCGCTCCAGGTTTACCCGTCAATTCCGACAGCACCGGCCCGCGCCAGTAGCGTTGCCGCGGAGACGGAATCGGTCCCGAGAATTCGGCGCGGAACGCGAGCGCGTCCGACTGCGCGAGATCGACGGACCCCGGTGTCATCGTGTCGTTGAGACCCGTAACCGCCCTGCTGCGCATCCGCAAGGCAGACCCCCGCATCAGTCCTGGACCGGTAGACTCAGAAAGAGCAGCAGTGCAGCGGGCGCGGCGTGCGCCAGCAGCAGCGCCGGCGAGTGCGCGCAGATTGGCGCGCGGCGTGCGCGCTGCGGCGCGCTGAAGCCGACGAGGGTCGGTGGTGATCAGGCACGAGCGCCGCGCACATGGCCGGCGCTGGTGGCGATCCGGACGCTCCGCGTATAGGAAGTTGGTGATCGATGCGGAAGTAGCCGAGGAGCACGGCCGACGGCCGCGTCGCGGTGGCGTGCGCGTCTCGCAGCAGCTTCAGGCCGGAATAGCAGCAGCAGCAGCGATGCTCCGGCGTGGCGGCCGAAGCAGCGTGCGGTACTCGAGGCCAGACCCCGAGCCATCGCAACCAGCGGCAATCGCGAGGATCAACCAGCGCGCCGGCAGCGGCAGGCGCCGCGAAACGCGATGACGCGCGCCAGCCGAAAGCGCGAGCGGTGAGCGAGCGCGAGCCACCCACGGCGCGCGCAACGCGTGCGGCGCGCACGACGATCGACCAGGCGAGGACGCAGCACGCGAGATCCGAGCGCTGAGCGGCGCGCGCTTCGGGCGCGAGCGGGTGCGGCGTGCTCACGTCGAACTTCGTGAGCGGCGAGCGCTTGCAGGCACGCCGCGCGGTGCGCATCGTCGCCCCAGGCGGGCTCGATCTCGGTGCCGGGAAGCCGCAGCCCGTAGTGCGCGACCGGCGCGCTCGGCCGCGAGCACCCAGCCGTGAGGCAGCGACAGGCGCCTCGTAGTCAAGCGCCGGGCGTCGCCTGCTCCGCATTCGAGCCACAGCTCCGCGAGCCGCATCCTCCGGCGAACTGCTTGGTGAGCAGGTCGTCGGCTGCGCGCAACGGCCTTCCACGCGATGCGGCGCGGAGAGTCGGACGCCTGATAGGCGCGCAAGCCGGCGAAGTCGTCGTTGCCCGAGGCGCGTGCGCGCGCCGTGCCAGCGCCAGCTTGCGCACCGTTCGGCGGGCGAGTGCGCTGAACGCGCGGCCGCGGGTAGACGCAGACCATGCGGCTATCGGGCTCGACATAGCTCCACGCGCGGAACAGGTCGAGCGGAAAGCGCGTTTCGAGCATCACGCGGCCGAGGCGGCATAGCCGCGCCGCTCGGCAGGAACCGCGAGCACCGCATTCGCGCGAACGAGTCCGGCCGAATGTCGACGACCATTTGCGCGCCTGAGCCGACATGGCGCGCGAGGATCGACGGGCCGGTCGAAGCGCGACGGCTTCTCGAGTCAGCAGGTCGGAACTGCGCGGCCTCGCCGGCGAACACCGGCTCGGCGCGTGCCGGCGCTGCACCGAGAGGTGCGCAAGGTTGCGCGCGGTCTGCACCATGCCGGCGATGCCCGAGGCCGGCGAGCAGGAAGGTGAGCAGCAGAAGCCGAGCGCGAGCGCGTAGTTGATCGAGCCGATCGCAGCAGGATCAGCAGCGCCGCGCCGAAGATCCAGCCCGAGCCGCGCCGGCACGATGTAAACGCGCCGGTGCGCCGAGCACGGATCGTGCCGCGCTCGGGCGGCGTAAAACCGTAGAACCAGTTCCGCCAGCGCGCGGTCACGCTCCGCAGCGCGCGATCATCAGCCGGTCGGCCCGTCATTATTTCCAGCGCCCGCGCCACGTCGCGAGAGCACCAGGTTCGGGTACTCGGCCTGGCCGAGGCTGCCGTTGTAACGGCCCGAGCGCGCGGAAGTAGTCGCCCTTCTCGACGGTCCAGGTAGTAGCGCAGGATCGACGCAGCCGTAGCGCAGGTTGGTGCGCAGGCTGAACGAGGTTGTGGTGCGGCTCGCCGATCACGCCGGTCCAGAACGGCATCACCTGCATGTAGCCGCGCGCGCCGGCCGACGAGACACGGCGTACTTGCGTGAACCCGACTCGACCTCCATGACGCCGAGCACGAGTTGCGGATCGAGGCCCGCGCGCGTCGCCTCGTACTGCACGGTCTTCAGCAGCTCGATGCGCTGCTTGCGGTCGGGGATGCGCCTCGCGCAGCCGCTTGGACATCTCGTGCAGCCAGCGATGGCGCGTCGGCCGCGGCTCTTGAAGCTGCATCGGACGCCGGCGGCGTCGGCGACCTGCGCGAGGCACGCGTGCTGGCGCACGGCTGCGTCGAGTCGTGCGCTGCCTCGCGACCGCGCAGCGGGCAGCACGGCGAGCGGCGAACGGCGCGCCTCATGCCGCGGACGAGCCGCTCCTGCAGGAAGTTGCACGCGCCGAGGCGAGCGGCGCGTTCTCGACGGCTCGGCCTCGCGCGCGCCCCTTGTATTCGACGCTGCCCGCGGCGAGGCCGCGCTCCGACAGCACCAGGCGGTGCGGGATGCCGATCAGGTCCATGTCGGCGAACAGCACGCCCGGCCGCGTCGTCGCGGTCCTCAAGCAGCACGTCGACGCCGGTCGCGGCAGCAGCTCGGCGTACGAGCCGCTCGGCCGCCTCGCGCACCGCGGCGTTCTTGTGGTAGCCGATCGGCACCAGGCAAACCGCGAAAGGCGCGATCGGGCGCGGGACACACGATGCCGCGCTCGTCGTGGTTCTGCTCGATCGCCGCGGCGACGATGCGCGTGATGCCGATGCCGTAGCAGCCCATCTCCATCGGCTGCGGCTCGCCCTTCTCGTCGATGATAGGTCACGCCCATCTTGCTCGGTGTACGTCGGTGCGCAGCTGGAACACGTGGCCCGACCTCGATGCCGCGCGCGATCTCGAGCGTGCCCTTGCCGTCGGGCGAGGGATCGCCCGCGACCACGTTGCGGATGTCGGCGACCTCCGGGCTCGGGCAGGTCGCGGCCCCAGTTGACGCCCGTCGAGGTGGAAGCCGTCCTCGTTGGCGCCGCGAGCGAAGTCGCTCATCGCGGCGACGGTGCGATCGGCGACGACGCGCACTGTCGTGGCCCACCGGGCCGAGCGAGCCCGGGCGGCGCCTTGAGGCGCGCGCGGATCTCGCCGTCGCGTCGCGAAGCGGAATGGCTTCAGCTCCGCGACCTTCGACGCCTTGACCTCGTTCAGCATGTGGTCGCCGCGCACGAGCAGCATGACATCTCATCGTCGTCGTCGTGCATCGACGACGATCGACTTCACCGTCTTCTCGATCGGCAGTTTCGAGGAACTCGGAGACCTCCTCGCAGGTGTGCTTGCCGGGCGTGGCGACCTTCGTCATCGGCTGCGTCGCGGCGTCGCGCGTGCTGGCGCAGGCGCGAGCGCCTCGGCGAGCTCGACGTTCGCGGCGTAGTCCGAATCCGGCGCAGTAGGCGATGGCGTCCTCGCCCGAGCCGGCGAGCACCTGGAATTCGTGCGAGCCGGTGCCGCCGATCTCGCCGGTGTCGGCGGCGACCGCGCGGAACTTGAGCCCCAGGCGCGTGAAGATGCGCGTGTAGGCGTCGTACATCGCTGCGTAGCTCTTCTGCAGCCCGTCGAAGTCGGCGTCGAAGGAGTACGCGTCCTTCATCGATGAACTCGCGCGCGCGCATCACGCCGAAGCGCGGGCGGATCTCGTCGCGGAACTTGGTCTGGATCTGGTAGAAGTTCACCGGCAGCTGGCGGTAGCTCTGATCTCCTTGCGCACGATGTCGCAGAGCACTTCCTCGGCGGTCGGGCGCGTAGCAGAACTCGCGCTCGGCGCGGTCCTTGATGCGCAGCATCATCGGGCCCGTAGAGCGTCCCAGCGGCCGGTCTCCTGCCACAGCTCGGCGGGCTGGATCGGCGGGCGCGAGCATCTCGATGCGCGCCGGCGCGGTTCATCTCCTCGCGCACCACCGGCCTCGACCTTGCGCACGACGCGCAGCCCGAGCGGCATCCAGGTGTAGAGCGCCGCTGCCGAGCTTGCGGATGATGCCCGGCGCGCAGCATGAGCTTGTGGCTCGCGAGCTCGGCCTCCTGCGGGCGCTTCCTTGAGGGTTGCGAGGTAGAACTGGCTGGCGCGCATGCACTCCGCTTTGCGCGAATCATCGACTTGCGACTGACCATTCTACACGGCGGCATGGTCCGGCGGTGCTGGCGGGCGCTGCAAACTGTGGAAAAATGGAATCAACTCAACGGATTGGATGGTGGACGCCATGATCGATCAGGACGGCTACCGCCCGAACGTCGCCATCGTGCTCGTCAACCAGCGCAACCAGGTGTTCTGGGGCAAGCGCGTCAACGAGCACGCGTGGCAATTTCCGCAGGGCGGCATCAAGCCGGGCGAGACTCCGGAGCAGGCGATGTACCGCGAGCTCGAGGAGGAGATCGGGCCTGCAGCCCGCAGCACGTGCGCATCCTCGGCCGCACGCGCGACTGGCTGCACTACAACGTGCCCGACGCAGTGGGTGAAGCGCGACATGGCGCGGCACTTACCAGCGGCCAGAAGCAGATCTGGTTCCTGCTGCGCCTGACCGGGCGCGACTGCGACATCAAGCTGCGCGGCGAGCGGCCATCCGGAGTTCGACGCCTGGCGCTGGCACGACTACTGGGTGCCGCTCGAGGCGGTGATCGACTTCAAGCGCGAGGTCTACCGCCAGGCGCTCACCGAGCTGCACCGCTACCTCGGCGCCGACCGAAGACGCGCGCCCGCGGAGTCGCAGGCTAAGCCAGGCTGACGGACCGACAGTACCGCCGCTTCCGATCCGTGAACTCGGCGACGGGCGCGGGCTAGCGCCGGCCCCGACGCAACCGCAGGCGGCGCGCGTACGCTCCGAGTCGCCGGCGCTCGACGTGATGACCGATCTGCTGCGCGACGCAGCGCGGCGACGATCCGGCCGCAGGCGCCGGTCGGCGGCGCCAACCAGTTCATGCATCGCGCGCGCGGTGCGCCTGCTGCTCGTGGTCGACGATCGCGAGACGGTGCTCGGCTGTGGTGACGGCGACCGACGTACTCGGGCGAAGCGTCGCTGCGTGTCGGCACTCGAGCTCGGCAACTGCGGCGCGACGCATCTCAGCGTCGCGACATGCATGACGCCGGCGCGCGCGAGGTCGAGGTTGCTCGCGCTTGCCGACGTCGAGGGCGCGCAGCGTCGGCCACGTCGCTCGAGACGCTCCGGCGCTCGGGACGCCAGCACGCGCTGGTGGTCGAGCATGGAAGTGCTGCCCGGCGCGCGGCGCTGCTCGACCGCCGCTGCGCCGCGCGATGGTGCGCGGCATCTTCTCGCTGTCGCAGATCGCGCGCCAGCTCGGCGTGACGGTGCAGACCAGCGGGCGAGGTGGCGCGCACGTTCGCCGACGATCGAAAGCCGCGCTCGGCCGGTAGCTGCAGCTAGCGCTGCCAATGCAGAAGTATTGCAAGATTCGATTTGATCAATCGCGCTCGGGCGGCTAGGCGGCGCCTTCCCGTCCGCAGCTGGAACCGAACAGGAGGCAGCCATGCAACTGAAGGGCATCGAAGACCCACGAGAATCTGAAAGCCGCGTTCGCCGGCGAATCGCAGGCCAACCGCCGCTACCTCTATTTCGCCGCGAAGGCCGACGTGGAAGGCCAGAACGACGTCGCCGCGCTGTTCCGCTCGACCGCGGAAGGCGAGACCGGGCACGCGCACGGCCACCTGGAGTACATGGAGCCGGTGGGCGACCCGGCGACCGAGCTGCCGATCGGCCGCATCGCGCGAGAACCTGAAGGCCGCGGTCGCCGGCGAGACGCACGAGTACACCGACATGTACCCGGGCATGGCGAAGGCGGCGCGCGACGAGGGCTTCGGCGAGATCGCCGACTGGTTCGAGACGCTGGCCAAGGCCGAGCGCATCGCACGCCAACCGCTTCCAGAAGGCGCTCGATCAGCTGGTCGACTGAGTGCAGTGCCGCAGATCGCGCCGACGAGCCTGCTGTCGCTCGAGGCCTACGCCCGGAGCGCGCTGCCGATATCCGCGCGCGGGTGATCGCCCACAAGAAGCTGCGCACGGTGCACGTCGGCGAGCACGTCACGCTGCATATTCGAGGATGAGCTGACTGATCCGCTACCAGGTGCAGGAGATGCTGCGCATCGAGACGCATCTTCGAGGAAGAGGGCATCCGCGGCGAGCTCGACGCCTACAACCCGCTGGTCCCCGACGGCGGCAACTGGAAGGCGACGCATGCTGGTCGAGTATCCGGATGCCGGAAGAGCGGCGCCGGCGCGCTCGCGCGAGCCTGAAGGGCATCGAGCACCGCGTGCTGGGTGCAGGTGGACGGGCGAGCGCGCGTGCTACGCCGATCGCCGACGAGGACCTCGAGCGCGAGAACGAGGAGAAGACTTCGGCGGTGCATTTCCTGCGCTTCGAGCTGCCGCCCGAAGATGCGCGGCGCGCTGCGGCGCGGTGCGCGGCGCTTGTCGGTCGGCGTCGATCATCCGAACTACCGGCGAGCGTGCAAGTCGGCGCCCGCAGGTGCGCGATTCGCTCGCGGGCGACCTCGCTTGAAGCTGCGCCGTCGCTCGCGCTTGCGCTCGCGCCGCAGCGTGCTGCGCTCGCGGCTGCGCGCGAACCGAAGAGCGGACTGGGAGCAGCGAGCGCCGAGCGGCGCGAGCTGGAAGGAAGGCGACGTGCCAGCTGCCGGCCTGCCCGCAGCGCAGGAGAACCTGATCGAGTTCTACGTCAGCGCCGACGACCAGCTTCCGGTTCTTCATCGATCCGCAGCCTCGCTCGTCGGTCGGCAGCCGGACGGCGTGGTGCGCTACACGCTGCTCGCGCGCAGCCCTGCCGGCGCCAGAGCGTGAGCTACGAGGGCGATCCGCTGCTCCGACAAGGACCTGCACGCGTGTACGCGTACGGCGCGCCGAGCGGCTGGTCGCGCGCGCGATTCGGCGAATGGCGCGACGATCGAGCGCGCAAGAGCATCAGGCGCTGGCACAACGGCCTATTGCGCGAGTACTTCTGCCCGCACCGCGGCACGATTCAGATCGCCGCCGAAGGAGTCGACGCGCTGCGCCGCGGCGGGCATCCGCGCGGGATTGCACGCAGCCGGGCCGGCGGCACTAGGCCGCTAGAGCAGCACCAGGTTGTCCCGGTGGATGAGCTCCGGCTCATCCACGTAGCCGAGGATCGCTTCGATCTCGCTCGAAGGCCGGCGCATGATCGCGGCGCGTCTCCGTCGGCGGAATAGTTCACCAGGCCGCGCGCGACCTCGCGCCCGTCCGGGTCGGCGCAGGCGACCACCGCGCCGCGCTCGAAGTCGCCGCTCGACGTCCGGTCACGCCGATCGGCAGCAGGCTCTGGCCGCCGCGCGCCAGCGCCTTCACCGCGCCTGTCGTCGAGCGTCAGGCGGCCCGCCGACGGTGAGATGGTCGGCGAGCCACTGCTTGCTGCGCCGCGAGCGGCAGCGTGCTGCGCGGTGAGCAGCGTGCCCGACGCCGCTCGCCGCGCGCGATGCCGCAGCAGCACGTCGGCCTCGCGGCCCGAGGCGATCACCGGTGTGCGCGCCGCTGCGCGCCGCGCGCTTGGCCGCGAGCACCTTGGTGAGCATGCCGCCCTGCGCGAGCGCCGAGCCGGTGCCGCCGGCCATCGCCTCGAGCGCCGGATCGCTCGCCGGCGCGCTCCTGATCAGCTTCGCGTCCGGTGACGCTGCGCGGATCGGCGTCGTACAGCCCGGCCTGGTCGGTGAGGATGACGAGCGCGTCGGCCTCGACCAGGTTGGCGACCAGCGCGCCCAGCGTGTCGTTGTCGCCGAGCCTGATCTCGTCGGTGACCACGGTGTCGTTCTCGTTGATCACCGGGATCACGCCGAGCTCGAGCAGCGTGCGCAGCGTCGAGCGCGCGTTCAGGTAGCGCTGCCGGTCGGCCATGTCGGCGTGCGTCAGCAGCACCTGCGCGGTGCGCAGGCCGTGCTCGCGGAAGCACGATCTCGTAGCACTGCGCGAGGCCCATCTGCCCGACCGCGGCCGCGGCCTGCAGCTCGTGCATCGCGTGCGGGCGCTTCGCTCCAGCCCAGGCGCTGCATGCCCTCGGCGATGGCGCCGCTGGAGACCATCACGCAGCGCTTGCCGCGCGCGCGCAGCTGCGCGACCTGCGCCGCCCAGCGCGCGATCGCCTGCAGCGTCCAGGCCGCGGCCCTCGTTGGTGACCAGCGAGGAGCCGACCTTGATCGACCAGCGTGGTGGCGGCGGCGATGCACGCTAGGCTGCACGGCGGCCCTCGGGCTTCTCGATCCTTGGAGATGAATTCGTAGATCTGCCCCGACAGCTGCTTGCAGCCCTTGCCGTTGATCGCCGAGATCATGAACCAGGGCTGCTTCCAGCGCAGCGCGCGCACGATGCGCGCGCACGCGCGCGTCCGCGTCCTCGGGCGCGAGGTCCGCCTTGTTGAACACCAGCCAGCGCGGCTTGCTGGTACAGCGCCGGGTCGTATTTCTTGAGCTCGTTGGCGAGCGCCGCGCGCGTCGCCTCGCCGGGTCGGCATCCTCCGTCGGGCGGCGCGATGTCCACCGAGGTGCAGCAGCAGGCGGGTGCGCGACAGATGGCGCAGGAACTGGTGGCCCGAGCCCGGCGCCCTCGGCCGCGCCTTCGATCAGGCCCGGGATGTCGGCGACGACGAAGCTCGCCTGGTGCGCGATGCGCACCACGCCCAGCGACGGGTTGAGCGTGGTGAACGGATAGTCGGCCACCTTGGGCCGCGCGCTGGAGACCGCGCGGATGAAGGTGGACTTGCCGGCGTTCGGCAGGCCGAGCAGGCCGACGTCGGCGAGCACGCGCAGCTCGAGCGCGAGCTCGCGGCTCTCGCCCGGCTCGCCGCGCGTGAACTGGCGCGGCGCGCGGTTGATGCTCGACTTGAAATGCAGGTTGCCGAGGCCGCCCTGGCCGCCCTTGGCGAGCAGCGCGCGCTGGCCGTCCTGCGCGAGGTCGGCGACCAGCGTCGCCGCTCGTCTGCGTCGCGGATCAGCGTGCCCACCGGCATGCGCAGCTACGATGTCCTCGCCGCCGCGCCCGTACTTGTCGGCGCCGCGCCCGATGTCGCCGTCCTCGGCGCGGTGGATGCGCGCGAAGCGGTAGTCGACCAGCGTGTTGATGTTGCGGTCGGCGACCGCCCAGACGCTGCCGCCGCGGCCGCCGTCGCCGCCCGAGGGCCCGCCGCGCGGCACGAATTTCTCGCGCCGGAACGCGGCGCTGCCGTCCCCGCCTTTGCCGGCGTGGACCTGGATCGTCGCTTCGTCGATGAATTTCATCTGGGGACGCAGAAATGAAAAGCCCTATCGACTCCGATGGGGCTTTCCGCGGAGTCGGGTAGGCGGTTAGGCCGGGACGATGCTCACGGTTTTCTTGTTGCCGCGCGCCCTTGACCGAGTACTCGACCTTGCCGGCGACGCGCGCGCACAGCGTGTGGTCGCGGCCCATGCCGACGTTGACGCCCGGATGCACCACGGTGCCGCGCTGGCGCACGAGGATCTGGCCGGCGTTGGCGCTCTCGCCGCCGTAGGTCTTGACGCCGAGCCGCTTGGCGTTGGAATCGCGGCCGTTGCGCGAACTGCCGCCTGCTTTCTTGTGTGCCATCTGCTTGCTCCTGCGGTCAGGCGCCGACGATTTCGTCGATGCGCACTTCGGTGAACGATCTGCCGGTGGCCCTGGGTCTTGGCGTAGTGCTTGCGCCGGCGCATCTTGAAGATGCGCACCTTCTCGCCGCGGCCCTGCGCGACCACGGTCGCCTTGACCTTGGCGCCGGACGACGAAGGGCGCGCCGACCTTCACGCCGTCGCCCTCGCCGAGCATGCAGCACGCTGGTCGAACGACACCGCCGCGCCGACCTCGGCCGGCAGCAATTCGACTTTCACCTGCTCGCCGGACTTGACGCGGTACTGCTTGCCGCCGGTCTGGATGACTGCGTACATGGGACTGATCCTGCTCTGAAATTGGGTGCAAAGACTTGGAATTATAGGGATTTACGGCTCAGGTCAAAGGCTGCTGTGCTACTTTCCCGCTCCATGGAGCTGCTGCCCTGCTTGCGCCGGTCGCAGGCCGACATGCAGCCGCGTCGACGGCCTGATCCGCGCGCGCCTGGACTCGGACGTGGCGCTGGTGCGCCAGGTCGCCGAGTACATCGTCGGCGGCGGCGGCAAGCGGCTGCGCCCGGCGCTGGTGCTGCTGTCGGCCGGCGCCTGCGGCTATCGCGGGCGGACCGGGCGGCGAGCGCGCACTGAGCTCGCCGCGGTGGTCGAGTTCATCCACACCGCCACGCTGCTGCACGACGACGTCGTCGACGAGTCGCGAGCTGCGGCGCGGCCGCAGCACCGCGAACGCCGAGTTCGGCAACGCCGCCGCGGTGCTGGTCGGCGACTTCCTCTACTCGCGCGCCTTCCAGATGATGGCTCGAGCGCGGACAGCATGCGCGTGATGCAGGTGCTCGCCGACGCGACCAACACCATCGCCGAGGGCGAGGTGCTGCAGCTGATGAACTGCCACGACCCGGCGGTCGACGAGGCGCGCTACCTCGAGGTCATCCGGCGCAAGACCGCGAAGCTGTTCGAGGCGGCGGCGCGGCTGGGCGCGGTCGCTGGCGAGCGCGCCGCGCCGGCGATCGAGGCGGCGCTCGCCGACGTACGGCATGCACCTCGGCACCGCGTTCCAGCTGATCGACGACGTGCTCGACTACTCGGGCGACGCCGCCGACGATCGGCAAGAGCCTGGGCGACGACCTCGCCGAAGGCAAGCCGACGCTGCCGCTGATCCGCGCGATGGCGAGCGGCACGGCCGACGCAGGCGGCGCTGGTGCGGCGCGCGATCGTCGAGGGCGGGCGCGAGCGATTTCGCGGCGTGCTGGCGGCGGTCGCGCGGCACCGCGGTCGCTCGACTATGCGCGCGCGGCGGCGCGGAGCGAAGCCGAGCGGCGCGCGCGCGCTGCGCCGCGCCCGCTGCCGGCGTCGGCATACAGGGATTCTTTGCTAGAATTGGCGTCCTTCTCGGTGATCGCGCCAGCTCGTAGTATTCCGCGGCTGCGTCCCGGTTCGGGGTGTAGCTCAGCCTGGTAGAGTACTGCGTTCGGGACGCAGGTGTCGCTGGTTCGAATCCAGTCACCCCGACCAACCTTCCCTTCGCTCGAGTCTCGCGTGGCAGATAATCGCGCATGGGCCGCCTCATCGTGCGTCCTGCATCGTGGTTGCTCGCTCGTCTGGCTGCTAGCGCGCGCTGCTGGCACGCGACAAAGCGCGCCGCGCCGCCGACGGCCGCGCCGCAGCGCCCGCGGCGAGCTGGTGCGCTGCGCGCACTGCGGCGTGCAACCTGCCAACGCGCGGAGCGCGCGCAGCGCGGGCGGGCGGCACTACTGCAGCGAGGAGCACGGCCGGCTCGGGACCGAGCAGCCGTGCCCAAATCAGGACGCGTGCGCATCGCGCGCCGCCGCGCTATTACCGGCTGTTCGCGAGCGACGCGCGCACGCCGGATTCGTTCTGGATCTCGCTGCGCTATTTCAACATCTACCGCATCGCGCTGGCGGCGCTGTTCCTCGGCGCCACGCTGGTCTACGGCGACGCGCTCAACCTCGGCACCTACCGGCTCGGACTTCTTCCGCGGCGTGTGCGCTGCGCCTATCTCGCGCCTCGCGCATGGCGCTTTCACAGCGCTGCTGCGCAACCTGCGCGACCTGTTCAACCTGCAGCTGTCGCGCGCATGTGTTCGCTCGACATCGCTCGCCGATCACCGCTGCTGATGTACGCGAGCGGCGGCATCCGCTGCAGGCCTGGGCGTGATGCTGCTGATCGCGCTCGACCGGCGCGGCGCTGGTCGCGCCGCGACGGCTGTCGCTGCTGTACGCGGCGCTGGCGCGCGATCGCGCTGCTGCTGGAGCAGAGCTACTGGGTGCTGCACGTCCGACGCGCCCGCGGCGGAACTACCTGCAGCCGGCGCTGCTCGCGATCGGCGGCTTCGCGGGCGCCGGCGTGACGAGCTGGCTCGCGCAGCGCGTCGCCGCCAACGAGCGCGCTCGCGCGCGCAGCGCGGGCGCGCTCGAGACCCAGACTGCGCGTCAACCAGCTCGTGATCGCGGACATGCAGGACGGCGTGCTGGTCGCTCGACCGCGACGGCCGCGTCGCGCAGCACAACCCGCAGGCGCAGCTGCTGCTCGGCGCCGGCGCGCTGCTCGGCGCGGACTCGCGCGACTGCTGCCCGGCTTCGGCGAGCACTGGCGCGCCTGGCGCGACCGGCGACGCGCAGGCGCGCCTGCGAGATCGACCTGCGCGGCCGCGGCCTGCGCCTGCGGCTGGTCGAGACCCGGTCGCTGCGGAGGAGTTCACGGTGCTGTTCGTCGAGGACACCACGCGCTCGCGCGAGCGAGGCGCGGCAGCTCAAGCTCGCCGCGCTCGGCCGGCTGACCGCCAATATCGCGCACGAGATCCGCAATCCGCTGTCCGCGATCAGCCATGCCGCTGGAGCTGCTGGACGAGGAGCAGCGCAGCGACGACCGCGAGCGCCTCACGCGCATCATCCACGACAACACCGCGCGCCTGGAGCGGCTGGTGTCCGACGTGATGCAGCTCAACCGCCGCGACCGCCGGCCGCCGACGCGCGATCGACGCCGGGCGCTGGCTGCCGGCGTTCGTCGAGGACTTCGCCGCCAACGAATCGGTGCCGGCCGGAGCGCGTTCGCGCTCGACGATCGGCGCGACGGCGACGCGATCGAGTTCGACCGCGGAGCACCTGCAGCAGGTGCTCTGGAACCTGCTGCGCAACGCCGTGCGCCACGCGCGCGCCGAGCCGGCGGCGATGCGCCTCGCGGTGCGCGCCTCGCGCGATCAAGTAGAACTGAACGTGATCGACAACGGCCCGGGCGTGCCGCCGCCGAGCACCTCGGCCAGCTGTTCGAGCCCTTCTTCACCACCGACAGCAAGGGCACCGGGCTCGGCCTGTATCTCGCGCGCGAGCTGTGCGCCGCCAACCGCGCCGGCGCTGGAGTACGTCGACGACATGCAGGGCGCGCACTTCAGCGATGCTCTGCCGCGAGGCGCGCGCCGCATGAAGCGCGAAGAGCGACGCGCGCCGCCAGCCCGCGCGACGCACCGCGTGCTGGTGGTCGACGACGAGCCCGACATCCGCGAGCTGCTCGAGCTGACGCTGCGTCAAGATGGGCCTGCGGCGTCGACGCGCGCCGGCTCGGTCGCGAGGCGCAGGAGCCGCTGAAGGACGGCGCGCTACCAGCTCTGCCTCACCGACATGCGCGCTGCACCGACGGCGAGGGCCTCGAGCTGGTGCGCCATATCGCCAGCCTGTCGGCGCGACCTGCCGGTGGCGGTGATCACCGCCTACGGCAGCGCCGAGAACGCGGTCGCCGCGCTCAAGGCCGGCGCCTTCGACTACGTCTCGAAGCCGGTCGGGCCTGGAGCAGCTGCGCGCGCTGGTGAAGTCGGCGCTGTCGCTGCCGCGAGCGCGGCGACGTGCAGGGCGGCCGCGACACCGCTGCTCGGCGAGAGCGCGCCGCTGCGCGCAGGTGCGCGACGCTGATCGCCAAGCTCGCGCGCACGCAGGCGCCCGGTCTACATCTCGGCAGAGTCGGGCAGCGGCAAGGAGCTCGCCGCGCGCCTGATCCACGCCAACGGCGCGCGCCGCGACGCGGCCGTTCGTGCCGGTCAACTGCGGCGCGATCCCCGAGAACGCTGATGGAGAGCGAGTTCTTCGGCTACCGCAAGGGCGCCTTCACCGGCGCGCATGACGACCGCGACGGCTTCTTCCAGGCGGCGCACGGCGGCACGCTGTTCCTCGACGAGAGTCGCCGAGCTGCCGCTGCTCATGCAGGTCAAGCTGCTGCGCGCGATCCAGGAGAAGCGCGTGCGCAAGGTCGGCGCTACGCAGGAAGAGCCGGCCGACGTGCGCGATCATCTGCGCGCCACGCACCAGAACCTCGCCGCGCTCGCGGAGAGCGGGCGGTTTCCGCCAGGACCTCGTATCTACCGCCTGAACGTGATCGAGCTGCGGATGCCTGCCGCTGCGCGAATGCCGCGAGGACATCGCAGCCATTGCCGCGCGGCATCCTGGAGCGGCTCGCGCAACAGAACGGCAGCGCCGGTTCCGCGCCTGCTCGGACGCGGCGCTGCGGCGAGCTCGCAGGGCTACGACTTTCCGGGCAACGTGCGCGAGCTGGAGAACACGCTCGGAACGCGCGGTCGCGCTGTCGACGCGGCGAAGAGCTTCAGCCGGGACGACCTGCGCCTGCTACCGGCGTGGAGTCCGAGGCCGAGATGCTGGCCGAAAGCGCAGGTCGCGGCGCCGGTGCCGTGCTCGACAGGCCGCTGCCGGCCTACCTGGACGGAGTCGAGCGCGAGGCGATCCTCGCGGCGCTCGCGAAGACCGGGTTCAACCGCACCGCGGCGGCGAAGCTGCTCGGCATCACGTTTCCGCACGCTGCGCTACCGCATGCAGCGCCTGGGAATCCGCGAGCGGCATCCGGAGCCCCGGCGCTGAGGTTTTCGGCCCGGACGGGCTGCATCGCGGCGCAAGGCAAGTACCGTCGCCAAACTGCGACGTCGTCCGGCGGGCGTGCACCCGATCGCCTCGTGCGTGCATTCGATCAGCCTGCCGCCGGCGCGAAGGCAAGTTCGGGCGGTCGGCGCGATCGAGCGACTGTTCACCAACCGGCTCGATCCGGCGGCGCATCCGGCTTTCGCCGACCTGCAGTCGCTCGCGGGTGCTCGGCGCACTTCCTCGTCCGGCGCGACGGCGAGCTCGTCCAGTTCGTGCCCATTGGCGGCGCGCCTGGCACGCCGGGGCCTCGCGCTGGCGCGGCGCGCGCGCGCTGCAACGATTTCCTCGATCGGCGTCCGAGCTCGAGGGCACGCCGAGCGCGCTTACGCCGATGCGCAGGTACGCGCAGCTCGCGCGCCTAGTGCTGCTGCGCTGCGCAACCGTACTGCCGTTGCGCGAGATCGCGGCGCACAGCGATGTCGCTCCCGGGCGCAAGATCGATCCCGGCCCCGGCTTCGACTGGCTGCGTCTTTTTCCAGCACTTTCCGGTTCGCTGAAACCCCGGCAGCGCGTGCGCGCCGCTTGCCAAATTTATTTTCGCGCACGCGTACATTTAGTTCCAGTATCAGCGTTTGGCTACTAGATATAGTAGTTCCTACGGGGTCGGGGAGAGAGGGTATGCAGATTGCGCAGGACAGCGCACCGGGCCGTTCGACGCCGGGCGGCGCCATTCCCGAGGTCGATCCAGCGCCCGCGCGGCGCGTTCGCTGACTACAGCCTGATTCGCCGCAACGGATCGGTCGTCGGTTTCGAGGCCGGCGAAGATCTCGGTCGCGTGACCAAGGCGTTCCTCGCGGTGAGCGGCAACCAGGGCGCGGCCTCGGCGCGCATCCGCGACCGTGGTGGCACCTGACGACGCATGTCGTGCACGGCGTTGTGGCGGCGCCAGCCGCAGGGCGGCACCTTCCATATAGAAGACGTCCAGGACCAGGTCGAGCTGCGCGCTGATGCGCTCAGGCGAGCACGACGTTGCGCGCGCGTATGTCCTGTACCGCGAGGAGCGCCGCCCGGCGCGCGTGCGCAGGAAAAGGCGGCACGCGAGCCGCAGCCGGCGGCGCCGACGGTGCTTCATGCTGGACGACGGAGTCCGCAAGCCGCTCGATCTGGAAGCGTTGCGCGCTGGTCGAGTCGGCCTGCGGCGGGCTGGGCGACGCGGTCGAGCCCGGCGTCGATTCTGGAGCCGACGCTGCGCGACCTCTACGACGGCGTGCCGATGGCCGAGGTGCGCAAGTCCGCGATCCTGCGGCGCGCGCGCCTGATCGAGAAGGACCCGGCGTACAGCTACGTCACGCGCGCGGCTGCTGCTGCACACGATCCGGCGCGAGGTGCTGGGCGAGGAAGCAGCGCAGGCCGGACGCGCAAGATCGCGCTACGCCGAGTACTTCCCCAGTTCGTGCGAAGCGCGGCGTCGAGGCCGAGCTGCTCGATCGCGCGGCTGGCCGACTTCGATCTGAAGCAGCCTCGGCGCGCGCGCTGGACGCCACGCGCGACCTGCAGTTCGGCTACCTCGGCCTGCAGACGCTCTACGACCGGTACTTCCTGCACATCGGCGGACGCGCGGATCGAGCTGCCGCAGGCCTTCTTCATGCGCGTGGCGATGGGCCTGGCGCTCAACGAGATGCGACCGCGAAGGCGCGCGCCATCGAGTTCTACGACGTGCTGTCGACGTTTCGATTTCATGAGCTCGACGCCGACGCTGTTCAACTCCGGCACGCACGCGCTCGCAGCTTTCGACGCTGCTACCTCACCACGGTGTCCGGACGACCTCGACGGCATCTACGAGGCGATCAAGGAAAACGCGCTGCTCGCCAAGTACGCCGGCGGCCTGGGCAACGACTGGACGCCGGTGCGGGCGCTCGGCTCGCACATCAAGGGCACGAACGGCAAGTCGCCAGGGCGTGGTGCCGTTCCTGAAGGTGGTGAACGACACCGCCGTCGCGGTCAACCAGGGCGGCAAGCGCAAGGGCGCGGTCTGCTCCTACCTCGAGACCTGGCACCTGGACATCGAGGAATTCCTCGAGCTGCGCAAGAACACCGGCGACGACCGGCGCCGCACGCACGACATGAACACGGCCAACTGGATCCCGGACCTGTTCATGAAGCGGGTGATGGAGAACGGCGAGTGGACCCTGTTCTCGCCTCTCGGACGTGCCCGAGCTGCACGATCAAGTTCGGCAGCGCGTTCGAAGAAGCGTACGCAGCGTTACGAGGAAAAGGCCGCGCGCGGGCGAGCTGAAGCTGTACAAGAAGATTCCGGCGACTGCAGCTGTGGCGCAAGATGCTGTCGATGCTGTTCGAGACCGGGCATCCGTGGATCACGTTCAAGGATCCGTGCAACTTGCGCAGCCCGCAGCAGCACGTGGGCGTGGTTCACAGCTCCAACCTGTGCACCGAGATCACGCTCAACACCAATCGACGACGAGATCGCGGTGTGCAATCTCGGCTCGGTCAACATGGTCGCGCACATGAACGTCGGCGGCGGCAGGCCCGGGCTCGATCACGAGAAGCTCAAGAAGACCATCTCGCACCGCGATGCGCATGCTCGACAACGTCATCGACATCAACTACTACGCGGTGAGCGAAGGCGCGCAATTCGAACCTGCAGGCACCGGCCGGTGGGCCTGGGCATCATGGGGTTCCAGGATTGCCTGCACCTGCTGCGCGTTCCCTATGCGTCGCCGGAGGCGGTCGAGTTCGCCGACCGCTCGATGGAGGCGGTCGCCTACTGCGCCGTACTGGGCCTCGACCGAGCTCGCCGAGGAGCGCGGCCGCTACGCTGTCCTACCAGGGCTCGCTCTGGGATCGCGGCATCCTGCCGCAGGACACGCTGCGACCTGCTGGCGCGAGAGCGCGGCAGGCTACGTCGAGATCGACATCGCTCGGTCGACGCTCGACTGGGAAGCGCTGCGCGAGCGCATCCAGCAGCCACGGCATGCGCAACTCCAACTGCCTCGCGATCGCGCCGACGGCGACCATCGCCAACATCATCGGCGTTTCGGCGTCGATCGAGCCGACCTATCCAGAACCTGTTCGTGAAATCGAACCTGTCCGGCGAATTCACCGTGGTCAACGAGTACCTGGTCGCCGACCTCGAAGACGGCTCGGGCTGTGGGACGAGGTCATGATCGCCGACCTCAAGTACTTCGACGGCAACCTCGCGCGCATCGACCGCGCGCCGGCCGAGCCTGCGCCGTCTCTACGCGACCGCGTTCGAGATCGAGCCGACATGGCTCGTCGAGGCGGCGGCGCGGCGGCAGAAGTGGATCGACCAGTCGCAGTCGCTCAACATCTATATCGGCAGCGCGTCGGGCAAGAAGCTCGACGAGACCTACCAAGCTCGCCTGGCATGCGCGGGCTCAAGACCACTTACTACCTGCGCGCGATGGGCGCCACGCACGCCGAGAAATCGACCGTCAAGGCCGGGCAGCTGAACGCCGTGCCCGACGGCAGGCAGACAGCCGGCGGAGCCGTCGGCCGCGGCACGCGGCCGAGGAGGCCGAAGTTCTGCGCAATCGACGACCCCGAATGCGAGGCCTGCCAGTGAGCGCGCGCCGCGAAACGGCACGAGCAGGAGGTGTGAATGCTTCAGTTTGACGAGATCGGCGGGCCGATGGCTCGATCGCGGGCTCGGGATGCCTGCAGCCGGCGAGCGGGCTTCGTGCCGGACGGCGCGCCGCGCCGACGGAGCCGCTACTCCGCCGGCAACCGCGATCCGGCGCGTATCGCGCGTCGAGGACAAGCGGATCATCAACGCGCAGGCGGACGTCAACCAGCTGGTGCCGTTCAAGTACAAGTGGGCGTGGGAAAAGTACCTCGCGGCGTGCGCCAACCACTGGATGCCGCAGGAAATCAACATGAGCCGCGACATCGCCCTGTGGAAGGACCCGAACGGCCTGACCGAGGACGAGCGGCGCCTGGTGAAGCGCAACCTGGGCTTCTTCGTGACCGCCGATTCGCTGGCGGCGAACAACATCGTGCTCGGGCACCTACCGCCACATCACCGCGCCGGAGTGCCGGCAGTACCTGCTGCGCCAGGCGTTCGAGGAGGCGATCCACACCCACGCCTACCAGTACATCGTCGAGAGCCTGCGACCTCGACGAGGGCGAGATCTTCAACGCCTACCACGAGATCCCGTCGCATCCGGGACAAGGACGAGTTCCTGATCCCGTTCATCGACACCCTGACCGATCCCGCACTTCAAGACCGGCACGCCGGAGGCCGACCAGAAGCTGCTGCAGAGCCTGATCGTCTTCTCCTGCCTGATGGAGGGCCTGTTCTTCTACGTCGGCTTCGCGCAGATCCTGGCGCTCGGCCGGCAGAACAAGATGACCGGCGCGGCCGAGCAGTACCATGTACATCCTGCGCGACGAGTCGATGCACTGCAATTTCGGCATCGACCTCGATCAACCAGATCAAGCTGGAGAACCCGCACCTGTGGACGCCGGAGTTCCGCGAGGAGACTGCACGGGCTCATTCCGCAAGGCGGTCGAGCTCGAGTACCGCTACGCCGAGGACACGATGCCGCGCGGCGTGCTCGGGCTGAACGCGCCGATGTTCAAGGAATACCTGCGCTTCATCGCCAACCGCCGCTGCCAGCAGATCGGCCTGGACGCGATGTTCCCGGGCGCGAGCAACCCGTTCCCGTGGATGAGCGAGATGATCGACCTGAAGAAGGAGCGCAATTTCTTCGAGACGCGGGTCATCGAGTACCAGACCGGCGGCGCGCTGAGCTGGGACTGACACGGCAAGACGGAGAACGAGATGCACAGGGTGACCGCATGCAAGGCCGAGGACGACTACAAGCTCTGGATCCGCTTCGACGACGGGCTCGAGGGCAGCGTGTTCCTCGGCAACCTGCTCGAGATCGGCGCCTTCAAGCTGTGGCGCGACGTGCGCGAGTTCGAGAAGGTGAGCGTGGATCCCGAAACGGCGACGGTCACCTGGGAAGGCGGCATCCGCCTCGACCCGGAGATGCTGTACCAGGAACTGGCCGAAGAACGGCGGCTGATGAGCAGTGCATTCGAAGAATTCAATCCGCACGCGGCGATTTCGCCGCGCGCGTTTGAATGAGTCCGGACCGCTTGGGCCGGGCTTTACTTCGCAACCTAGGAGATCGCTATGGCAACGAAGAAAAAGGCTAATGACGCGGCTAAGAAAAAGAAGAAGAAAAGGCATCTAGGAAGAAGAAATCGTCGAAGAAGAAGGCAGTCAAGAAGGGCAGCAGGCAAGAAAAAGGCCGCCGAGAAAAGAAGTCCAAGAAGAAAAAGAAGGCGGCAGGCCAAACCCGCAGCACCTGCAGCCAGCACCTGCGACAAGCACGGCGACGACGCCAGCAACGCCGCCCACCGCGCTGCGACCCCCGGCGCGAGAACCGCGCTGAATCCGGCGGCCGCGTGGTCCGTTTCCGACCGGATCCCGGCCGTAACCGGGACCCGATCGGAGATGTGGCGAGGGCGCAAGTCCCTCGCCGGGCCTTCAAGCCAGGCGGACCGCCCTTGCTCGATACCGGCTCATCGGTCGTCCGGGGTCGGTCGCGCGGCTATGTCCCAGCCAAAGCAACGAACCGGCGTATTCTGTCCGCCCGGCGTCTCCATTTCGCGCCATTTCGCGCGCGATCCGACCGCCTGTCGAGACTCTCGAGCGGCCTGAAAACGGTCTGAACGCGAAAACAAGTGCCTGTTACGTATGGGGAATATGGTAGACTCGGCCCCCTTTGTGCATCGCACTGCTGAACTTTTTCTGCCGGGGCGCAGTCACCCGCCTCGGCGGTCAAAGGGAGGGGGTAGATGGGACAAGCATCCGGGAAGTCTTTTTCGGGCCCTGCATTCCGGCGCGCCTTTGGCCTGACGCGCGGTGCGCTTGCGCTCGCTCGGCCTCTGGTGTGTGTCGCTTGCCGTCGCCATTCAAGCGTCCGCGACGCATGATCTTTCAGAACCGCCGTCGCCTGCCGGCGTGGCTCTCGTGGTCGACAAGCCGCGGCTTAGCCAACGGTGATCGGCGCGGCGGAACGGGCGGCGCCGGCTGAAGAAGCCCGAGCAGCGGGCGCTCGCGGGATTCATCGCGAAGCGCTACCGGAGTCGCCGAGGAGGCGATCACAGGGGCATCGTCTCGAGCGCTTATCGCGCCGGCGCCGAGCACCGGGTGGATCCCGTTGCTGATCCTCGCGGTGAGTGGCGATCGGATCGAGATTCAACCCCGCTCGCCCAAAAGCGTCTTCCGGGGCGAAAAAGGGCTGATGCAGGTGATGCCAGTACCACCAGGACAAGCTTTCAGGGCACGGCGGCGACAGCGCGCTGCCTGCGAGGCCCGACGTCAACGTATCAGGTCCGGAACGCAGATCCTGCGCGAGTACCTGCGCCGCTCCGGTGAGACGGAGGGCGGCGCTGCAGATGCTACCTGGGCGGGGCGGATGGGTCCGCGTCGCTCTGCACGGGCAAAGGTGCTTGCCGAGCGTGCGCGCCTGAAACGCAGCTTGCCGAGCGCACAAGACAGCTCGCCGAGCGCGCAAAGCGGCTCGCCTCGAGCAGCTAGCCGCCGCAGTAGCGCTGAAGGCGCGCCGCGGCTTCCTCGAGTCGGCGAGTCCCCGGGTGTACGCGAAGCGGACCGAAATCACTCGTCCCGTTGGCACCGAAGTCGCTCCGGGAGTCGCCGCGACTGCTTTCCCGATCCAGAGTCCCAGCGCAAGCTCCGCGAGTCGCCGAAGCGCGAGCAGTCGGCGTACACATAGAACGCCGCCGGGCAGGCCGGCACTGCAAGCCCGGCACGCTCGAGCGCCGGCACGAACCAATCGCGTCGCCCGCTTGAACTCCTCCCGCCAGGGATTCCAGCACACGCAGCGCTCTCGAGGCGTCAGCGCCGCCAACGCGGCATGCTGCGCGACAGTCGGCCCGGAGAGATGAAGAAATGCTGCGCGAGCGTTCAGGTCGCGAGACGCGATGCTCCGGGAGGATCGCCAGCCGAGCCGCCACCGGTCATGCAGAAATACTCTGGGAAGCTGCCTACGATCACGGTTTCGCCCGGCGCGCCGAGCGCAGTCGTCGGAGAGGTCCGCGTACACGAGTCCCTGGTAGATCTCGTCGGCGATCAGCACGCCGCCGCGCTCGGCGATGAACGCAGCGATCCGCTCGAGGCTCGAGCGGTGGGACCAGCGTTCCGGTCGGATTCGCCGGCGAGCCCATCAACAGCCCGCGGGTGCGCGGTCCCCACGCAGCGCGGACCATGTCGAGTCGGTTGAAAAGCCGATTCTGCCGACACGGCGAGCACGGCCGCGCAATTCCCTCGAACGCCCGCACGAAGTGGCGATAACCGGGATATCCAGGATCGGGAACGAGAAACTCGTCGCCTGGCTCGCAATAGAGCGACAGAATCAGCAGCAGCGCCTGAAGCGCCGGCCGTAACCGCCACGCGCGCGATGCCGAAAGCGCGGTAGATCCGAAGCGCTCGCGCGATGGGGAAGCGGCGATCGCCTCGCGCAGCGGCGCGATGCCGAGCGCGAGGCGTGTGCAGCGCGGTGAGGCCACGTCGCGCAGCGCCTTGACGGCGGCCTCGACGACCGGGTCCGGCGCCGTGAAGTCCGGCTCGCCGATTTCCCATGTGCGCGACACGGCGCCCGGCCGCTTCCAGCGCCTGGGCGCGCGTGAGCACGTCCATCACCTCGAAGGCTGGATTTCGCCGCGCGCGACTGCAATCCGGGGTGCGCGGGAGGGTGCCGATGGTGCGGCGATTATAATTATTCGCGCCTGCCAGGAACCGGCGCGTCGCAGGGGGAACGGAAAAAGCGTGGACGACCAGCTCGAGAACAGCGCCCTCGAGTACCACCGGCTGTCCACGCCGGGCAGGATCGCGATCCTGCCGACCAAGCAGCTCACCAACCAGCGCGATCTCGCGCTCGCCTACTCGCCCGGCGTCGGCGTACGCCGTGCAAGGCGATCGCGCAGCGATCCCGCGCGAGGCGGCGACGCTGACCTCGCGCGCCAACCTGGTCGGCGGTGATCACCAACGGCACCGCGGTGCTCGGGCCTGGGCAGCGATCGGCCCGCTCGCCGCCAAGCCGGTGATGGAAGGCAAGGCGGTGCTGTTCAAGAAGTTCGCCGGCATCGACGTGCTTCGACATCGAGATCGACGAGCGCGATCCCGACAAGCTGGTCGAGATCATCGCCGCGCTCGAGCCCACGCTTCGGCGGCATCAACCTCGAGGACATCAAGGCGCCGGAGTGCTTCGTACATCGAGCGCAAGCTGCGCGAGCGCATGAAGATCCCGGTGTTCCACGACGACCAGCACGGCACCGCGATCATCGTCGGCGCGGCGGTCCTCAACGGCCTGCAAGCGTGGTCGGCAAGGACATCGACGAAGGTGAAGCTGGTGGTCTCCGGCGCGGGCGCGGCGGCGCTCGCCTGCCTGCGACCTGCTGGTGAGCCTGGGCATGCCGCACGGAGAACATCTGCGGTCACCGACATCAAGGGCGTGGTCTACAAGGGCCGCACGGAGGAGATGGACGCCGAACAAGGCGCGCTACGCGCGCGAGACGAGGCGCGCACGCTCGCCGACGTCGATCGACGGGCGCCGACATGTTCCTCGGCCTGTCGGCCGGCGGCGTGCTCGAAGCCGGAGATGGTGCAAGAAGATGGCCGAGCGGCCGCTGATCCTCGCGCTCGCCAACCCCGAGCCGGAGATCCTGCCGAGGCAGGCGAAGGAGAGCGCGCCCGACGCGGTGATCGCCACCGGGCGCTCGGACTATCCCGAACCAGGTGAACAACGTCCTGTGCTTCCCGTTCATCTTCCGCGGCGCGCTCGACGTCGGCGCGACCACGATCAACGAGCGCAGATGAAGCTCGCGGCGGTGCGCGCGATCGCCGAACTCGCGCGCGCGCGAGCAGTCCGACATCGTCGCGCATCGCCTACGGCAGCAGAACGCTGCGCTTCGGTCCCGAGTACCTGATCCCGCGGCCGTTCGACCCGCGCCTGATCGCGCAGCATCGCGCCGGCGGTCGCGCAAGGCGGCGATGGACTCCGGCGTCGCGACGCGGCCGATCGCCGACCTCGACGCCTATCGCGAGTCGACTCGAGCCAGTTCGTCTACCACTCCGGCCTGATCATGAAGCCGCTGTTCAGCGCCGGCGAAGCCGGCGCCGCAGGCGCGTGGTCTACTGCCGAGGGCGAGGACGAGCGGGTGCTGCGCGCGTGCAGGACCGTGGTCGACGAGGGGCTCGCGAACCCGATCCTCGATCGGCAGGCCCGACGTGGTCGGACAGCGCCTCGATCGCCTCGGGCTGCGCATTCGTCCGGCAAGAGGTTCCGAGCCGGTCAACCCTCAGCCGACCCGCGCTGCCGCGACTACTGGTCGACCTATCACCGGCTGACCGAGCGCAGGGCGTTTCGCCCGAGTACGCGAGATCGAAGCCCGGCGCCGCAACACGCTGATCGGCGCGATGATGATCCACAAGGGCGAGGCCGACGGCATGCTGTGCGGCGTTCATCGGCACTCACGCGCCTGCACCTGCGGTACGTCGACCAGGTCATCGGAGCCGGCGCAAGGGCGTCGGGCACTACCTTCGCGATGAACAGCGCTCGTGCTGCCGCAGCAGACCGTATTCCTGTGCGACACCTATGTCACCGTCGACCGGACGCGGAGACACCATCTGCGAGATGACGATCGCTCGCCTGCCGAGGCGGTGCGCCAGTTCGGCATCGCGCCGAAAGTGGCGCTGCGTCCCGCGTCGAGCTTCGGCTCGGTCGATGCCTGCCGTCCGCGCGCAAGATGCGGCAGGCGCAGGCGCTCATTGCGAGCGCGCGCCGAGCTCGAGATCGCAGGCGAGATGCAGGCGATGCCGCGCTCTCCGAGGAGATCCGGTTGCGCGTTTTCCCCAGCGCACCAGCTCAGGTTGCGTGAACAACAATACGTGCAG
>ERZ1370068.826-contig-10757_pt1 | contig 24713 bp, 30 predicted proteins | sample MGYA00561227_ERZ1370068 | MGnify/ENA primary metagenome ERZ1370068 (study PRJEB38410, sample SAMEA6850437) | metagenome | study: Metagenomic assessment of the ecological functions of the soil: analysis of the soil microbiota associated with the...
GCTACGTATTGCTGATATCGAGGTTGCCACGGCGGGCTTTCGCCCATGATCTTACAGCCGCGCGTGGTTCGAGGAATTCGACGCGCGCATCTTCGATGAAAGATCGGAGCGCGACGCCAAGTCCGGTAAGCTCGATCACCTTGCGGCGGAAGCCCGCGCCGACCATGAGGCGGGTCGCAGCCGCAGATTATGACGCCACGCGTTCTTCCGGCTCAGGCGCAAGGCGCCATTTCCTCTGCCGATCGGGACTAGGCTCCGCGGCCGGGGACAGGGCGGGCGTGCCACAACATCCTGGAGGATAGCCCATGGCGACCTACATTCTGCTGGCCACCTACACCGAGCAGGGCATCAAGGGCATCAAGGACACGGTGAAGCGCACCGACGCGGTCAAGGAGCTGGCCAAGAAGGCCGGCGCTCACCATGAAGGAGAGCTACTGGACGCTCGGCGCCTACGACGTGGTTGCCGTGTTCGAGGCACCCGACGACGAGACCATGACCGCCTTCTCACTGTCGGTCGCCAAGCTCGGCAACGTCAAGACGCAGACGCTGCGCGCGCTTCTCGGGCAAGGAGATGGCCGGCATCCTGGGCAAGATGGTGTGAGCTTGTGCCGGGCCCCTCCGGGTCCGGCACCAAGGCTGAACCTCGCAATTGTCCGGTTGCAGTCTCACCAGCGAGCCGAAGTCGGAAAAGACCGTGCGCGACCGCGCGTTCTTGGCCAAATCGCGGTGGGCTACAGGCTCCTGCCGTCGAACGGCTTGGGCGAGAGCGTGGAAATGTCCACGCCGTCGAGGCAGCGCACGTTGAACGGCGATCGTCTCGCGGCCGTCGGGCGCTTTGCCGCGCGCGAACGATTCCACCCCGCAGGTGGAACAGAACAGGTGATGGATCACGTGCCGGTTGAACTGGTGGTCGACGAGCGCGTCCTCGCCCGCCAGCAGCTTGAACCGGTCCGGCGTCGACAAACGTCAGCCACAGGCCGTGCCTGGCGCAGTTCGAGCAGTTGCAAGCGATCGCCTGCTGCGGGTCGGTCTCGACCTCGTAGCGGACCCGGCCGCACTGGCAGCCTCCGCCGTAGGTCTTCATGTCCGCCATCGCTCGGTCTCCGCTCCGCAATCGTGCGTGTGCATCATCGGCCGTTTCCGCCCAGGCCGCACCCACAGCGTCTATCGCACTTTCGCCGCGCTTGCTAAGAGCGGTAGGTTCGCGCGGCTCCGCACAATGCATCTGAGCGCCCGACCCCATGCCGCAAGCCAGCCCCGGCCCCACCTCGCGCATCTACTTCTCGCAGCGCCTGCGCCTGCACTACGTCGACTGGGGCAACGCCAGCGCGCCGCCGCTGCTGCTGGTGCACGGCGGCCGCGACCACTGCCGCAACTGGGACTGGGTCGCCGAGGAGCTGCGCGCGCGACTGGCACATCATCGCCCCGGACCTGCGCGGCCACGGCGACAGCCAGTGGTCGCAGGACGGCACCTACATGATGGCGGGCTACATCTACGACCTGGCCCAGCTCATCCATCAGCTGCAGCGTGGCGCCCGTCACCATCGTCGCCCACTCGCTCGGCGGCAACATCGCGCTGCGCTACGCCGGGCTCTACCCCGAGAACGTCGCCAAGCTGGTCGCCATCGAGGGGCTCGGGCGCATCGCCGAAGATGCTGGCCGAGCGCCTCGCCAAAGCGCTTCCCGGAGCGCATGCGCGCCTGGATCGACGCGCAGCGCGGCCTCTCCGGCCGCCTGCCGCGCCGCTACGCCTCCATCGAGGATGCCTTCAAGCGCATGCAGGAGGAGAACAAGCACCTCACCCCCGAGCAGGCGCGCCACCTCACCCAGCACGGCGTCAACCAGAACGAGGACGGCACCTACAGCTGGAAGTTCGACAACTACGTGCGCTCCTGGCCGCCCTACGACATGACCGCGCGCCGACGTGCGAGGCGCTGTGGGCGCGCATCGCCTGCCCGACGCTGCTCGTCTACGGCAAGGAGAGCTGGGCCTCCAACCCGGCCAGGACGGCCGCGCGCAGCACTTCCAGCAACGCCGAGATCGTCACCGTCGACGGCGCCGGACACTGGGTGCACCACGACCGCCCTCGACGAGTTCCTCGCCCTGCTGCGCCGGTTCCTCGGGGCGTAACGGAGGTCTCCGCTCATCCCCGCTCTGTCGCGGGGAGAGGGCTAGGTGAGGGCACCGGGGCGTGGACTGTGGGCGCCCTGGGCCCCTGCCGCTAAGGTGGCCGGGTGACGAGCCCTGCCGGCTCAGGAGCCGCTGCTGGCCTCGCAGGGTACTCCCCTCGCCACACGATCAGCGCGAAGGCGCGGTGATCAGCACGACCGGCGCCAGCGACACGGCCGTCAGCTCGGCAATCGAGGCGCGCCGCGAGCGGCAGCACCCACAACGCCACCAGCAGGGAGATCTCGTAGGGCGCAAAGCCCTGCCGCAGAGCCGTGCACAGCCAGGAAGGCGATGGCCGGCGCCAGCACGACGAGGTCGTAGTCGAGCACGTAGGGCGTCGCCAGCACGCTGCCGATGAGGAGCGCCGCCGCCTTCAGCTCGAAGGCCGCCGCCGAGCGCCACAGCGCCACCAGCGCCACGGCGACGCCGAGCGTCGTCAGCATCTGCACCGCATTGGCCGCCGCGCCGGGCACGCCCAGCAGCCGCAGCGCCGCATAGACGCTCTGGATCTTGTGGAAGCCGGGCGCGCCTTCCAGGATCACCCGCCGCGTCATCGCCAGCGAGTGCCAGAAGGCGGCGAACACGTCGGCGCCGAACGCGGCCCAGGTCAGCCCGGCGATCGCCAGCACCGTTGCCGCCCGCCGCGGCGATCGTGCGCCAGCGCCCGGTGGCCGCGAGCACCAGCGGCACCAGCAGCCCGAACTGCGGCTTGTAGGCGAGGCATCCCATGAGCACGCCGGCGACGAGCGGCCGGCGGTCCAGCACCAGCAGCGCGCCGCCCAGCAGCGCCGCCGTGATGAAGCCGTTGTGGCCGTGCGTGACGTTGACGAACACGGCCGGGAAGGCCAGCGCCGGCAGCCAGGCCTCGGCCCGCCCGGCGATCTGCCGCACGACCGCGAGATAGGCGATGAGCGTGCGCCGCCTGATAGACGAAGCAGCGCGCCGAGATAGGGCAGGACCGCCGAGCGCCGCCGCCAGCAGCAGGAACGCCGGCGGATAGTGCCAGCCGTAGTAGGGAATATCGGCGCGGCCGGAGATCTGCCGCTGCATGTCGTGGTGGGCCGGGAAGTCGTAGGCCAGCGCCGCCCTGCCCTCGCGTGCCAGGTTCCCGAATAGATGTTGGCAAAGTCGGTCCCGAGCGGGCGTCCGAGGCATCGATGCCATCGGCCGTGGCCAGCAGGCGACGATGGCGGCAAGATAGGCAAGCAGCAGCAGGACGCTGTAGACGGCCAGCGCTGGCGCGTCACGAAGCTTCCCGTTTCAGCGCTTCCAGCATGCGCGGGCACCATCAGCTCGCGCAATGGTAGGCAACAGAGCCTACAGTCGGTTAAGCCATGGTTGATCCGCAGGGCCGACAGCAACGCAGTTATCGCTGCCCGCCGTTCGCACCGCGATGCCTTCCTGAGAGGCGTGGCACCGCTGGCGCGGATCGCGCAGTACACTCCCAAATGAGGCTGGCCGACCTGTGAGACGGCCGGCCTGTGCTGGCTGCAGAGGGCGCAGGGAGGATCTTCATGCCCCGTCTTAAAATCTGGTGCGGCCGCCGCGATCGGACTGGTCAATCTTGCCAGCCGTCACCTCCGTCGAGGCGGCCAAGGCGACTCAGCGGGTCCTGGACCGGCCGGGCCGCATCAGGCTCCAGGACGGCAAGACAGGCCCCAAGTAAGGCCTACTACCCGCCCAAGGGCGCCGAGCTGGGCTGCGCTGCGCCGTGCCAGCGCCTCGAGCAACATCAGCAGCGCCAACTCACCACCCCGTCGCACGTCTCCGCAGCTGGGAGGAGCGCACCTTCAACGCGTCGGGAAACGCACCGTCAGGCGTCCGAAAACCGCATCAACTGGCGATCAGCGGCGCGCTCGCCGGCAAATGGCGGTGACGACCAGCGGCAGGAGCCATGATCCCCGTCTCCAACAGGGCATCGGACTGAAAGGCGTGAACATCAACCTGCAGCGCGACTGAGCGTATCTCAGAAACCGATTGTCTGCCGCTCCTCGCCGATGGTGCTCATGGGCCCGTGGCCGCAGATGAAGACGAGGTCGTCGCCGAGCGGCAGGAGCTTGGTCTTGATGGCGTCGATCAGCGCGGCGTGGTCGCCGTAGGGGAAGTCGGTGCGGCCGATGGAGCCGCGGAACAGCACGTCGCCGACCAGCGCGAAGCGCTGCGCTGCGTTGACCAGCACCACCGAGCCCGGCGAATGGCCGGGGCAATGCAGCACCGCGAACGTGGCGCCGGCCAGCGGTCACCGTGTCGCCCTCCGACGAGCCAGCGGTCGGGGCGTGACGTTGCGCGCGCCCAGCCATGCCCATCGCCAGGCCCTGCGCGACGAGGCCGTCGAGCAGGAACTTGTCGGCTTGGTGCGGGCCTTCGATGGGGATGCCGCCGAGCTTCTCCTTCAGTTCGGCGGCGCCGGCCGGCGTGGTCGATGTGGCCATGCGTCGAGCAGGATCTTCTCGACGCGTCATGCCGGTCTTCTTGATGCCGGCCTCGATGCGGCTCAAGGTCGCCGCCGGGATCGACCACGGCGCCGCGCTTGCTCGCCTCGTCCCACAGCAGCGTGCAGTTCTGCTGGAACGGCGTGACGGGAACGATGGCGGCTTTCAGGGGCATGGCCTCCGCCTTCTCGCGCTCTCCGCCGTCCTTCTGCGGGCGAGAGCGGTCAGGGTGAGGGCGCAGAAAGCTGGGCGCGGAGCAAGCGGCTGCCGTCACCTAACCCTCGGTCCCGCACTGAGAGTGGGGAGAGCGGGACGCGCAACGTCATCCGAACGTGAGCGGCAGCTTGCGCGGGCCCCGCACGGACCCCTCCGACCAAGTCACCTCGCCCGCGAGCTCGAACTCCGGGATGCGCTTGAGGAACTCCTCGACCGCCACCGTCATCTCCATGCGCGCCAGGTTCGAGCCGACGCAGCGGTGGATGCCGAGGCCGAAGGCGGCGTGGCGGTTCTCCTTGCGGTCGATGATCACCTTGTCGGCATCCGGGAACATGGCGGGATCGCGGTTGGCGGCCGGGAAGGACAGCAGCACCATCTCGCCCTCCTTGAAGGTGCAGCCGTTGATCTGCGCCTCCTTGGCCACCTCGCGCGCCATGGTCACCGGCGAGTAGGCGCGCAGGAACTCCTCGATCGCCGTCGGCATCAGCGCCGGCTCCTCGACCAGCCGCCGGCGATCGCTCGGGCGTCTTGGCGAGGTGCCAGAGGCGACGAGCCGATGCCGCTCCAGGTGGTGTCGATGCCGGCCACCAGCAGCAGCTGCACGCTGCCCAGCACGTGGTTGTCGGTGAACGGGCGCCCGTCGGGATAGGTTGCAGGCGTGAGATAGCTGATGAGGTCGTCGCCGGGGTTCTGCGCGGCGCTCGATCAGGTGCGCCGTGAAGTACTCCGTGATTTCGCTGAAGCCGCGCATCATCGCACGCCTCGTCGGTGATGCCGTCCTCGAGCACGGCCTTGATCCAGTCGCGGAAGCGGTCGCCGTCGCTCTCGGGAATGCCCAGCATGTGGGCGATCAGCTTGACCGGGATATGCTGGGCGTAGCTCGACGGCGCGCGTCGCAGCTGCCCTTGGCGGCGAAGCCGTCGATCAGCTCGTTGCAGATCTGGCGCGCCTTGGGGACGAGCTTGTCGATGGCCTGCGGCGTGAAGGGCGGCAGCAGCACCATGCGGGCCAGCCGGTGCCGCGGCGGGTCGGAGGTGATGGGCGGGGCCGCCGTTGTTGGACGGCGGCGGGATTCGCGCACGACCACCTTGCGCGAGGAGAAGTGCTCGGGATCGTAAGCGATGGCACGCACGTCCTCGTAGCGCGTCGGCAGATACACGCCCTTGAAGCGGTCGGTGTGGGCGATGGGGCACTTCTGCCGCAGCTCGTCCCAGATCGGGTAGGGGTCGTTGACCCATCGCGGATCGAGGTGGTCGAAGTCCGTGGCCCAGTCTTTTACCGGTGGCCGTTCGCTCATTTTCTCCCAACCTATGCTTGCCGGCGTTTGCGTCAGAACCGGATCGGCAGCTTGCGCGGCCCCGCACGGTGCCCTCCGACCATGTCACCTCGCCGGCGAGGCTGAACTCGGGGATGCGCTTCAGCAGCTCCTCCACCGCCACCGTCATCTCCAGCCGCGCCAGGTTCGAGCCGACGCAGCGGTGGATGCCGAGCCCGAAGGCCGCGTGGCGGTTCTCCTTGCGGTCGATGATCACCTTGTCGGCGTCCGGGAACATGGCGGGATCGCGGTTGGCGGCGGGGAACGGCAGAGCAGCACCATCTGCCCCGGCTTGAACGTGCAACCGTTGAGCTCGGTCTCCTTCACCACCTCGCGCGCCATCGTCACCGGCGCGTAGGCGCGCAGGAACTCCTCGATGGCGGTGGGCATCAGTGCCGGCTCCGCGACCGAGGCGGCGGCGATCCTCGGGTGCGTGGCCAGGTGCCAGATGCACGAGCCGATGCCGCTCCAGGTGGTATCGATGCCGGCGATCAGGAGCAGGCGCAGCGAGCCGATCACGTTCTCCATCGAACAGCGGCTGGCCATTGTGCCTGCGCCTTGATGAGATAGCTGATCAGGTCGTCGCCCGGCTTCTCCGTGCGCTCGTGCACGTAGCCCATGAAGTAGTGCGTCATCTCGCCGGCGGCCTCGACGGCGATGCTGACTGTCGGTGATGCCGTCCTCCAGCACCATCTTGATCCACTTGCGGTAGAGATTGCCGTCGGCCTCCGGCAGACCCAGCATGTGGGCGATGAGGCGAACCGGGATCTCCTGCGCATACTCGACCGCCGCATCGGCGCTGCCGCGCTTGGCGAACTTGTCGATCAGCTCGTTGGCCAGCGCGCGCGCCCGCGGCTCCAGCTTCTTCATGGCGTCCGGCGTGAAGGGCGGCAGCAGCACCATGCGCGCCGGGCGGTGCTCGGGCGGGTCGGAGGTGATCGGCGGCGCCGGGAATGCGCGGCGGCGGCGTCTCGCGCACGATGATGCGGCGCGAGGAGAAATGCTCCGTGTCGTAGGCGACGGCGCGCACGTCCTCGTAGCGCGGGGGAAGTAGACGCCCATGAAGCGATCGGTATGGGCGATCGGGCACCTCTTGCGCATGTCGTCCCAGATCGGGAACGGGTCGTTGATCCAGCGCTGGTCCAGGTGATCGAAGTCGGTGGCCCAGTCCTTCACGGGCGGACGCTGGCTCATGGTCTCACCCCTTGGTCTCGATGATTTCGACCGCGAACTCGGGGCAGTTCGACTTGGCGAGGTAGGCCTTGTCCTCGAGCCCCGGCGGCACCGTGCCGTCGCCCTTCTCGCGCGCGTTGCCGTATTCGTCGAGCTCGAACAGCTCCGGCGCCAGCGCCTTGCAGCGGTTGTGACCCTGGCACTTGTCGCGATCGACGCGCACTTTCAGGGTGCTGGGATTGGCCACGCCGGCGTCCTCCTTGTCGTTCCTTGCCTCGGCCCCTTCGCGGGCCCTTACGTAAACGTCAGTTTGGCGGAAGGTTGACCGGCGGGCAAGACGGAAGCGGCGCCGGCGGAGAAACCCGCCGATTACAATACGGTAGCAGGCAATAGGGGCCGCATAGAGGGAGCGAGATTGGGCGCTCGGCTCACCCGCTCACCCTCCAGCTCGAGCAGGGCCTGGCCCTCGGCGACCAGGCTCTTCTCCTCGACCAGCCACTTGGCCACTCGGCCCGCCTGCTCGGCGCTCACCGGTATGTGCATCTTCATCGCCTCGACGATGGCGATCTCGGTGTCGGGCATCGACGCGGTCGCCGGCCTGCACCAGGCAGCTCAGCAGGTGCCCGGCGACGGGCGAAGTGACGTGACGTGTCATGGGAAAGCCTTCGATGGCAACTGCGCTACGAGCACAGCACCATGCCCGCGGCGCGCTTCGCAAGCCGCAGTCGCCGGCCAACGAAAAAGGGAGCCCGGCCAGGCTCCCTCGGGTAGTGCGCATCGAATCGAAGCGAGGTGGCAGCTTGCGGCAGTCTCAGGCCGCCACGTGCGCGTCGGTGGGATCGCGCAAGACGTAGCCGCGGCCCCACACGGTCTCGATGTAGTGCTGGCCGCCGGTCGCCGCCTGCAGCTTCTTGCGGAGCTTGCAGATGAAGACGTCGATGATCTTGAGCTCGGGCTCGTCCATGCCGCCGTAAGAGGTGGTTGAGGAACATCTCCTTGGTCAGCGTGGTGCCCTTGCGGAGCGAGAGCAGCTCCAGCATCTGGTATTCCTTGCTGGTCAGATGCACGCGCTGGTTGTTGACCTCCACCGTCTTGGTGTCGAGGTTGACCTTGAGCTCGCCGGTCTCGATCACCGACTGGGCGTGGCCCTTGGAGCGGCGCACGATGGCGTGGATGCGGGCCACCAGCTCGTCCTTGTGGAACGGCTTGGTCATGTAGTCGTCGGCGCCGAAGCCCGAGGCCGCGCACCTTGTCCTCGATGCCGGCGAGGCCGGAAAGGATCAGGATCGGCGTCTGCACCTTGCTGACGCGCAGGGTCTTGAGGACCTCGTATCCGCTCATGTCCGGCAGGTTGAGGTCGAGAAGGATGATGTCGTAGTCGTAGAGTTTGCCGAGGTCAACGCCCTCTTCACCAAGATCGGTGGTGTAGACGTTGAAGCCCTCGGACTGGAGCATCAGCTCGATGCTCTGCGCCGTTGCGCTATCGTCCTCGATCAAAAGGACTCGCATAGTTTTCCTCTCTTCCAAGCCCCGTTTTGGGACCCGCTGCCCGATGTTTGAGGAGCTACCGCCGCTGGATCTAGCCGCTAAGCCGTTGTTAGCAAGTTAGTCGCCAGAGGTTAACAAAACCTAATTTTGCCTTACAAATACGCGCGTTCTCGCACAACTCACCGTCTACTCGTGTCCACCTCGCACAGCTTCCACTCGCCGGTGTCGCCAAAACGACCCGGAGCACACTCGTCCCAGAAAGCCACGTGGCTCCCCCAGATCCCGCATCCCTGGCCAACCACCTCGCCATGCGCCAGCATGTCCCCTGCTAGTCTCTTAACTGATTTGCGACTCGGCCCCTAGAGGGTTCGGGCAAAAACTGGCACTGGCAGGTCCTGTCCGACAAGAAGCCTTTTACGCGTTGCTTTACCGCAACTTAATGGCTTTATATAAAGTTAGCCACGGTTGGCAGGAGCACCGACTGCAACCTTGCGTGGGGCAGTCGGCGCTGCGTGGTCCGCAAGCAAGGGCAGCATGCCGAGTACGCAACTGGCACGTCGCTTGCTTAATTCGGCGTAGCCCACGGTCAGACAGCGTAGTATGAGACGCACGAGCCTGGACATGACCCGTTCGAAGACGTTGGGGGTATCGAACAATGAAACCACGTGACACCGCACTGCGGTTGAAGCGGTTCGAAGCGAGCGAGAAGGCCCGCAAGGTTGCCTCGATCGAAACAATGATTTTCGATTTTGAGCAGATGGCTGCGGATCTCGCGCGCCAGATCGCTGCCGAGGAGGAGCGCACCGGCGTCAAGGATGCCGCACATTTCGCCTACTCGACCTTCGCCAAGGCAGCCGCGTTGCGCCGCACAAATCTCGCTGACCTCCGTCGTCGATCTGAGACTGAAGCTCGACGCCGCCAGGCAGCAGCATGAGGACGCGGTGACGGAGCTGAGAAAGCTCGAGCCGATCGAGAGCCGCGACTCCGACCGGCAACTGCGCAAGAGCGATCCCAACAGTGCCGTGATCGGCTGATTGCGAACGCGCGACTGATGTGCTGGCTGCACTATTTCGACATCTGCTGATGCTCGGTGACTGTGCGGCGCGCGGAACTTGTCTGCGCCATCCTCGGCGCGCTGCGCCACGCACGCGTGGTCCCGACCGCGCAGTGCGCTTCGCTGCTGGCTCGCGGCTAGCCGTCCAGCTGATGGGCGATCAGCGACCGCGCTCGAGGCTTCACCCGTGGTCGGCGCTCGGCCGAGCTGGTCACGTGGGACGCAGGATCGGTGCGGGCGGAAGGGCGGTGCTCGGGATACTCAACGCGCCGCTGCAGGCCGCGGCGCCGCTACAACCCGCCGGTCTAAGAGGCGAAGACTTCGCACGGCGGCGGGCGCAGACAGCGCCTCGAAGTGATGCGCACTCCGGTTCAATCATTCAGCTGGCGGAAAAGCGCATGCGGCGACAATGTTGCCCTGCAGCAATGCGCTTTCAGTCGCGGTAGTCCTGGATGCGCGTTGCGCGCAGCCCGGGCAAGCCGTAGCGGTCGATCGAGCGCTGCCAGGACGAGGAACTCGTCCACGGTCAGCGTGTAGCGCTCGCACGCCTCCTCGAGGCTCAGGAGGCCGCCGCGAACGGCTGCCACCACCTCCGCCTTGCGCCGTATGACCCAGCGCTTGGTGTCCTTGGGCGGAAGATCGGCGACCGTCAGCGGACTGCCGTCCGGCCCGATGACGTAGCGCACCCGCGCCCTGTACTGTTGTTCGGTCATGATACTCATTACTCTTTTTCTGACCTGCTCACGACACTAGACCAACGCAATTAAAAGCGACCTAAGTGACGCGGTAAATACTGCAAGAACCCGTGCGCCGTTATTTTGCTTCCCACAGTGGTTAATTCTGGAGCCTTCTGGGTTAATGCTGATCATCCCTTCATGAGCTTGGCTGCTCCTGCTGTGCGACCAGACCGAAAGCTGTGCCGGTCCGAGTACAACCGTTGCGGATGCGGTCTCTTCCGCCGGCGAGCGGCATCCGGGCCCGGGTCTGGGCCCGAACTTGTGCGCGCCGCTGCTTTCGCCTTGATTGCGCCTCCACCCGCGGCCATATTGCCGCCGCCGACGGGGAAGGGCAGAGTGCTGGTATCTTGGTTAATCCGCTGTCAACCAACTACGTGCCCATGGCCTCTCGTAAGCTAACGTCTTCCGGCAGCGCGCGTCTGCTCGCCGCCCACGACGGGTCGTCGTGGCGATGTCGGGTGGCGTCGATCCGTCCGTCGTCGCTGCGTTGCTCGAGCAGCAAGGGTGCGAAGTCATCGGCGTCACCCTGCAGCTCTATGACCATGGCGAGGCTGTCGGGCGGCGCAGTACCCGCTGCGCCGGACAGGACATCCACGATGCCCGCCGCGTCGCCGACCGGCTCGGCATTGCGCACTACGTCCTCGACTACGAGCAGCGCTTCAAAGCGACAGTCATGCAATCGTTCGCGGACAGCTATGCGGCCGGCGAGACGCCCATTCCATGCGTAGTCTGCAACCAGCGGATCAAGTTCGAGGAGAGCTGCTGGCGACCGCGCCGCGACCTCGAGGCGGACGCGCTTGCCACCGGCCATTACCTATCGAAGCTTCGCCAAGGCAGCTGCCGGCCCCGAGCTTTACCGTGCCCGCGACACTGGAGCGCGACCAGAGCTATTCTCTCTTTCGCTACGACGCGCGCGCAGCTCGAGTGGCTGCGTTTTCCCCTCGGCGCTTATCGCAAAGGGAGGTGCGCGCGCTGGCGCGCAGCCTGGCTCTGCCTGTGGCCGACAAGTCCGACAGCCAAGACATCTGCTTCGTGCCAAAAGGGGCGCTACACCGACGTGATAGAGCGCCTCAGCCGGGCGCCGCCGCAGTCGGGCGACATCGTGCACGTGGATGGCCGAGGTTCTCGGCCGGCATGCGCGGCATCATCAACTACACGGTCGGCCAGCGGCGCGGTCTCGGCGTCCCGGCCCGGCGCCCGCTCTACGTCGTCCGCCTCGATGCCGCGACCAGGCAGGTCGTGGTCGGGCCCGCGCGAGCTTGCATGCGCACTGGATCGCCCTTGAGGGAACGTGAACTGGCTCGGCGACGAGCCGATCCCCACGGGGACATATCCGTTGCAGTGCGCGTGCGATCGACGTCGCCGCCCTCAGCCGGCGACCTCGTTCCCATCGGCTGACGGCGCCAAGGTCCTGCTGCGTGACGGCGAATACGGCGTCGCTGCGGGACAGGCTTGCGTGTTCTACGCGGATGCCGGTCCCGAGGCGCGCATGCTGGGTGGTGGTTGGATTGCGCGGGCGTTGAGCCGGGCCGAGCAGCCGCGAGGGTCCGGCGCCGCCGAGGAAATTGCCGCTGCGCCTGCCGGGCGTGTCCTGCGTGCCGGGGTAGATGGTCAGTGATTAGAGGGAGGAAAAGCAGACGATGACGCCGACGCCGCGTTCCGAAGTGCGAGACACGCCGAAGTTCTTCAAGCGTTTCAAGGATGGCTCGAGCTAGCCTCGCATATCGACGAGCATGCCGTGCAGAGCGCCTACCGCCGCTGGGCGCCGGTCTACGACACACCTTCAGGAAGGTCGCGGCCGAGGGACGCAAGCACTCGGTGGAAATCATCAACCAGAGCAAGGGCCGCGTGCTCGAGGTCGGGGTCGGCACCGGCCTGTCGCTGCCCACTACGCGCGGCATCTCGGAGATCGTCGGCATCGATCTCTCGCCGGAGATGCTGGAGAAGGCGCGCGAGCGCGTCGCCGCCGAGCGCCTGGCCAACGTCGCCGGCCTGCACGAGATGGACGCGAGCGATCTGAAGTTCCCCACTGCCTCCTTCGACACGGTCGTTGCCATGTACGTCGCTGACGGTCGTGCCCGATCCCGAGAAGGTCATGCGCGAGCTGTCGCGCGTATGTCGCCCGGGCGGCGAGGTGATCATCGTCAATCACTTCAGCGCCGAGGAAGGCAGCTCGGCTGGGAGAGCATGCGCGGCTGGGTCGAGCGCCGCATGGCGCCGTTTGCCGACAAGCTGGGCTGGCGTCCCGTGTTCGACATCGAGCGCGTGCTCGTCTGCGAGGACCTCACACTGGTTGAGAAGCGCGGGCTGCGCCCCTGGGGTCTCTTCACGATGATGCGCTTCCACAAGGCCGAGGCGGCCCAAAGCGGCCGCCTGACGCCGACGAGCGAGGCCCCTCGAGGTTCAGGGGTTGCGTCCGTCGGGTCGAGCCCTGTGTCCGAGCCGGTTGCGGCCCGTCGAGTGTGCCGCAGCCCGAGCGCCAGGCGCAGGAAGGTGGAGACCAGCACGGCTGCGGCACGCACCGCAGCCACGCTGCCCGAAACTTTCGACACGCCTCCCGCCCGCCGCCGCTGCCCCACCGGGACCTCTAGCGTCCGCAGACCCGGCGGCCGCCACGCATCTGCATCTCCAGGTTCCAGCCGAACGTGCTCCTCGCGTCATGCCGAGGCGCTCCAGCGCATCGCGGCGGATGGCGCGGAAGGGCGACATGTCGGTGAAGCGCGCGCCGTAAAGAAGGCGGACGAGCAGGCCGGCCAAATGCCCCGCCACGATCTGCGCCGGCGCCAGGCTGCCCGGCTCACGGTCTCCGGACAGGCGCGATCCCAGCACGAAGTCGGCACTGCCGCTCTCGATGGGGTCCAGCACCGCCAGGATCATCTCGGGCCGATCGCTGCCGTCGCCGTCGATGAAGAGGACGATGGCGTTGTCCGGAGAGACGGCGGCGATGCCCGCCATCATGGCGCGGCCATAGCCCCGTCGCGGCTCGACCACGATCCGCGCACCGGCAGCAGCCGCGCGCTCGACCGTGCGATCCTGTCGACCCGCCGTCGACGACGATGACCTCGCCGACGCCCTGCCCCAGCACGGCGGCCACGCACGGGCCGATCGCCTCCTCCTCGTCCAGGCGGGGATCACCGCGCTGACGTTCAGCGAGACGTCGAGGAGTGTGCGCTCTGATCCAGCTGCAATTCCATTCCCGGCCGCCCGCTCGCGGGTCCGCGCTATCACGAGGATTTTGCCACAGCATTATCGGCAACAAGTGGCTGACTGGAGGAGCCAGGCATTTGCAGCAGCAGGCAGCCGTGCCATGATGCGATCTTCAGCGACCGGCGCAATTGGGATCGACCTCGCATTTGGCAGGATATTTTGGGAGAAAATGATGGCAAGCTTCAGTGATCATAGTTCCTCTTCCCCGCTTCAGGCGTCAATCAGGACTCACCACCTGCCTCGGGCAGACCAATGCTAACGAAATTCGGCAAGCCGGGAGCGCTGTCGAGGACTGCAGCGATCCGACGGGAAATTTTGTTCGCCGGGTCCGCAATCGCGTCAATGTGGGGCCTTTCAAAGCTACAGGGCCTCGATTACGCCGTGGGTCCCTGTCGCAGGTGTTCGCAGAGGTGAAGGCCGAACAACAGCCAGCTCTTCGAGCGAGGTAAAACGGACGGGGATGTTGTGCGTTCGCGGCGCGGCGTCACAACCCGCCGGTCTGTTCAAACCACAGTTGGGAACGGCTATCGATCTATATTTTTGGCGCGACCAACAACATCGACCAAGGCACCCACTTGGTGATGCATGGCGTACTGCTGCTCGTTTCCGTATTTCAATCGCCATGGATGGTACCTGGGGCGGCGGGTTTTCCGGCGACAGCGTGGACAGCATGCATTTCTGAGCTCTCGGATGAGACGATCCGCCGCGTTCCCCGACACGCCCTTGTTCACGGCGCAGACGGCCGATGCCGCAGCCGGCGCAGCATTCCGCGAGGCTTCCTGCGTCGGTTCCGGGCAGTGCGGAAGCAAGAACAGGATGATGCATGATTACAAGGCTCCACCGCAGGCCGCAGTTGGCGCAGCACTTGGGCGGCGCGTCCGGACTGCAGGGCGTTGCGGAACTGACTGGTAGGCAGGACCGTTCCAGATCTCGCGCAAGGTCGCCTGCGTGGCGTCGCCAAGCGTGTAGTTCTCGTAGCCGTTCTGCGAGAACGGCGCGATGCAGCAGGGCAGCGCGCGGCCGTTGGCGGTGAAGTACATCACGCGTCCAGGGCCGCCGGCACAGCGACCACGGGCTCGTCGTCGGCCTTGCGCGCGAGGCTCTTGCCCGGCTCGGTGGCGCCCGAGGCGTTGAAGCTGATGCCGAGCTGCGCCGCCAGCGCGTCCGCCGCGTGCAGATGCTGCGGCTCCTCCGCGCCTCAGCCGCTCGAACAGCGCCTGGTCGGGCCGCGCCATGCCGACGCGCGTCGCGCTCGAAGAACACGAGGCGCTGCAGGTAGACCTCGCTGACGCCGATCGTCGTGCGGCGATGCGGACGAAATCGGGTAGCTGCGCGATCGTCTCCTTCAGGCCCGTCAGCCACAGCGAGACGCGCGGCAGCTCGAGCCCTCGCGCGCCTGCATCTCGCGTGAAGGCCTGCACGTTGCGCACGATGCGGTTGAAGTAGTCCTTGCCGCGCACGAGCGAGGAAGGTCGCGGCGTCGGCGGCATCGAGCGAGACGCGCAGCTCGTCGAGACCGGTGTCGATCAGCTCGCGGCCCTTCTTGCTCGGTGAGCACCGTGCCGTTGGTGTTGAACAGCACGTAGGCGCCGCGGTCCTTGAGATAGCGGACCATGCGCGGCAGGTTCTTCACCAGCATCGGCTCGCCGACGCCGTGCAGCACCGCGCGGGCGATGTTCGGGCACCTGGTCGACGATGCGCGGTGAACAGCTCCCAGCTCATGTCGGCCGGCGGCTCGAGCTCGGCGTAGGTGCGCGGGCAGGTCGTGCAGCAGCAGGTTGCAGCGGTTGGTGGTCTCCAGATAGAGGCAGACCGGATCGTGCACCGCCACGGCCTCGCGTGCGTCCGCGACGCTGTCGTGGTAGCGGCGCGGATCGACTGCGCCGTGCCGATCGCCGGCAGCGTCTCGATGGTCATGGGGTCTTCCGACGGGGATTGCGATCGCTCGTGCCGCCCGCTCCGCAGGTCATGGGCAAGGGCGGCCAGCAGTCGCCAGCGTGAAAACGGTGATGCGCGTGTCGTAGCTGGGCAGCACGTCGTTGCTCAGCGCGTCGTGAAGAGCACGCCGCCAGCGTCAGCACCCAGGCCGTGACGGACGGCGGCGAGCGCGAGGAACGGCACGAGCACCAGGAAATACCAGGGATAGTGCGGGAAGAGAGCACCAGGAACGCGATCAGCAACCAGGCGAGCGAGCGCATCGGAGGCCTCCTCCGAGCGGTCGGAGCGGAAGCCCACCGTCAGCGCGAGTCCGATCAGGACGAGAGCGGCGAGGCACGGTGTAGAGCGTGCCGCCGTGGGGCAGCGGGCCCGCGACCGCTCGGCCAGCCACAACGGCTTGAAGCCGCTGCCGGAGCCTGAGGCGAAGCCCTCCTCCTGCAGGTAGCCCGGCAGGGAAGCCGAGCACGCCGGCGCCGACCGACAGAGTAGGGCAGATAGGCCAGCACGATGGTGACCGCGACGGCGAGCGGCAGGCCGCCAGTCCCACGGCCGCCAGAACGACGGGCAGCGCCAACAACGCGGTCGGCTTGATCAGTGCCCCCAGCGTAACCGCCACGCCGGCCAGGATCGTCCGACCTGCACGAACAGCAGCAAGCCCGCCAGCAGACAGCGCGATCATGGCCGCGTCCACGTGGCCGTTGCCGGCGATCTCCCAAACGGGCAGCGGGATGCCAGGCGTAGGCGGCAACGCGGGTCGACGGCGCGCCCTGCCGCTGCGAGCAGCGCGATGATCGCGGCCACTGGCGCCGGCCTCGAGCGCGAGCAGCCCGAGCTTCATGACGAGTACGCTCTCGCCCAGCCGCGTGAGCCGCGAGGAAGATGGCCTGCGCCGCCGGCGGGTAGATCGTCGGCGCGTAGTCGGCGCGATTGATGAGCGGAAAGATCGCGGCATCGCGCAGCTGGCGCAAGCTCCGGCGCCTTGGGCACGTAGCGGTAAGGGTTGATGCCGGCGGCCTGCACGCGTCCGTCCCAGATGTAGCGATAGATGTCGCTCGAGAGGTAGGAGCTCGACGAACAGGAGCGCGAGCCGCATGGCCACGGCCCCGGCCAGGATGATGATCAGCGCCGAGCGCGGTCGACCTGACTCAACCGCGAGGCTGCAGTAGGCCCCAAGCCCGCCGAGCGCAAAGGTCGCGATCAGCGCCCAGCCGCTGGTGCCGCGATGCAGGGTCGGCGTGGCGATGGTCAGCCCGGTCAGCGCGATGGCCATGACGGCCAGCCAAACGTTCGCGAGCCCTGCGGCTCGAAGCGTCGGATGCGCGGCGGCAATCATGCCACGAGGCTCGACCGCGCTACCCGTTCGCTGCTCGACGCCAGAGTCGGACGTCTGAGCAGTCGCAACAGGTGGCGCCGCGTGAAGCCTGCCGGCGTGGGCTTGCTGCCGACGGTGCGGAAGGGCCGGCCTTCCACCAGCTCGCCGATGAGCTGACGCAGGGCGGCGGCGTCGTCCACATCATACCAGCTCGGCAGCAGCACCACCGGAAGGCGCAGCTCGTCCGCCCGCGCCAGCGTCTGGCGCAGCACCCGCTCCGTGCTCCAGTCGACGTCCTGAAAGAGCCGCCGATGCGGCTGCTTCGATGCCGATGAGATAGTAGCCGCCGTCGGTCGCAGGGCCGAGGACGACGCGGTCTCCGGGGGCGGCCGAGCGCGGTGGCAGCCGCCACCAGATAGCCGGTGGGCAGCGTCGGGCTGTCGGAATTGAGCAGGCACGCGGCCTCGTGGCCCGCGCGCCAGCAGTGCAGTCGGCCGCACAGAAACAGGCAGGCGCGCAGTTCGGCGCCACCGTCTCGATCGAGACCGATGCCGGCGGGGAGGTTGTCGGCAAAGAAATCGCGGGAGCCTGCCGGCGCATAGGCCATCCACGCGCTGATGTTGGCGAGAGTTGCCGCCGCCAACAGATTGTCGGCAACGTCGCGCAGGAACGCGGTGTTGAGCTCGGCGGCCTGCTCGGGCGTCAGTGGTGGGATGAGGCGCGTCTTCGTGCGCCCGGAATGGAAGGCCTTCGCCATCACCGCGATGGCGCAGACGGGTGTTTCGCGTGCGCGTTCATCTTGCATGGCTTGCTCTCAATGTCCGTGATCTGCCGTATCGAAGCGATGGCGTGATCGCTCCGACCACGTCTGTTCACGACCGCGAGTGTCACGCACAATTGAGATGGGCGTGAAAGAGTTCCAGTATCCCCTCGCGCAACCGTAACGCCGAAGTGAGACGGTATTGGTAGTGCGTGATGCGCAGGTCGGCATGGTACGGACGAACCTCTTGCTCACGACCAGCGAGAAGAAGACGAGCCATGGCCAGCGTGTCGATTGCGCCCTTGCAGCGCCAAAGAAGATCCAGCCGCTGATCATCCGCATACGCACTGGATCAACGCCGTGGCGATGTTCATCATGATCGGCAGCGGCTGGCGCATCTTCAACGACAGCCCGCTGTTCCCGTTCATCTTCCATCCCGACATTACACTGGGCGGCGACGTCTACGCTCTCGCTTGCAGAAGTGGCAGGACAGCGGCATGGGCGCGGGCGCTGCAATGGCATTTCGCCGGCATGTGGCTGCTCGTGCTGAACGGCCTCTAGTCTATTTCACCTACAATTTCGCCACCGGCCGGTTCCGCATGAAGCTGCTGCCGGTGACGCTCACAGGACTGCTGGGCGATATCGGCGACGCGCTGCGCTTCAAGCTCGCCCACGACGACTTGAGCGTCTACAACCACGTCCAGAAGCTGCTTTACATCGGCGTGCTGACGCTGGGCGTGCTGGTGGTTGCTGTCGGGCCTTGCGATCTGGAAGCCCGTGCAGCTGTGGTGGCTCACGGATCTCTTCTACGGTTTCCAGGGCGCGCGCTGGGTGCACTTCTTCTGCATGACCGGCTTCGTGCTGTTCCTCATCGTGCACGTGGCATTGGCGGTGGTCGTGCCGCGCACGATCGTGTCTATGATCACCGGCAACGCGCCGCCCGTGCATGCGCCCAAGGAGAGGGAGTGAGAGCGATGCGCTCCGTGACCCCGGAGCCCGTTCCGGCCGGCCAAGCCCGTGGACCAGACCATCCTGAAAGAGAACCGCAAGCTGGTGGAGAGCATCGAGCGGCGCGCCTTCCTGCGCGGCACCCTGAGCCTCGGCGCGCTCACCATGCTCACGGGCTGCGACGTGACCAACAAGGACGCCACTCAGAGCGTGCTGCGCGCCATGTCGGCCTGGAACGACCGCGTGCAGGCCTTCCTCTTCTCGCCGACGCGGCTGGCGCGCGAGTATCCGGCCTCCAAGGTCATGCGGCCGCCGCGCTTCAATGCCTTCTACGGCCGCGAGATGGTCAAGGACGTCGATCCGGGGACGTGGAAGCTCGAGCTCGCCGGCATGATCGGCGACAAGCGGCCCTGGGCGCTGCGCGACATCCACGCGCTGCCCGAGGTGACGCAGCGCACGCGCCACGTGTGCGTCGAGGGCTGGGACTACATCGGCGAGTGGACCGGCGTGCCGCTCAAGCTGTTCCTCGAGCGCATCGGCGCGGACCTGACCGCCAAGTACGTCGGCTTCAAGTGCATCGACGGCTACAGCGGCTCGATCGACATGGCGTCCGCCCTGCATCCCCAGACGCAGCTCACCACCAAGTATGGCGGGGCGGTGCTGCACAAGGACTTCGGCTTCCCCATCCGCCTGCGCGTCGCCACCAAGCTCGGCTTCAAGTCTCCCAAGCAGATCGTGGCCATGGAGGTCACGCAACACACTATCCCGGCGGCTATTGGGAAAACCGCCGCTACAACTGGTTCAGCGGAACTTGACGTTTCCGCATCTAATCGCCCTCGCCCGATCCACCCGTCATCCCGGAAGCCGACGCATTAGCGGAGGCTATCCGGAGACCTGCGATCGACGGCGAAGCCTGCCGCGAGATTCCGGCTCTGCGCACGCGCATGCTACGCATGCGCGCTCCGGCAGCGAGATGACGGGTGGGAGGCGCAGATCCGCAGTCGGCACAGCGAGCCGAACTTTCACGGCTCGCCGCTATTCGCAATCAGGCCGCAGCCTGGGTCTTGAGGTGGCGGGACTATATTCGCGCGCGCCCTCGTCGTCCATCTCGGCCTTGAAGGTGTGAACTTGTCCTTGAGCGCGATCCGCGCGGGCCGCCGCCGGCCGCGCGCTGACCTCGTCGACCAGCCGCTTGACGTTGGGGAGCTTCGCCCACGCGTCGTCGCCCATGATGAACGGCACCATGCCGCGCCCAGCCCCACACGTCCATGTCGACGATGCGTGTAGGCGTTGCCGACCATGTAGCGGTTCTTGGCCAGGCGCGTCGTTGAGGATGCCGTAGTGGCGCTGCGGCCTCGTACTGGTAGCGGTTGTTGGCGTAGGGCGACCTTCTCCGTCGCGTGGTGCTTGAAGTGCACGGCCTGGCCGGAGAACGGCCCGACGCCGGTGGCCACGAACATCAGCCACGACAGCAGCTCGCCGCGCGCACGCCGGCGGGCAGGAACTTGCCGGTCTTCTCGGCGAGGTAGAGCAGGATGGCATTGCTGTCGAACACGGTGACGTCGCCGTCGACGATGGCCGGCACCTTGCCGTTCGGGTTGACCGCCAGGAACGCCGGCTTGAACTGGTCGCCCTTGCGCGTATCGACGGGGATCGCCTCGTACGGCAGGCCGGCCTCCTCGAGGAACAGGGCCACCTTGGTGGGGTTGGGCGAGCCGTTGAAATAGAACTTCAGCATGTACGCCTCTCAGGTTCGGTTGGTGGATGGTTCGGTTGGTCATAACGGACGACCGTCACGCTCTTGCGGGGAGACAATCCGCCTTGCTTTTAGCGTTCGGACGGCCTGGGCTGCAAGCAAAGGCGCTGGTGATCGCGGTGCACGCTTGCCTGGAGCAGGACTGGGGCACTTGTTTTCCAGTCTCCGGATTGGGGCGTACTATTGTGTCGCGATGATGATGATACACCTCACGCACAAACTACGTTGCTGGCGAGCCTCGACCAGGATGCGCTGCCGCTCTGCACGCGCACCCGGAGGTCATGCTCGACGTCGGCGGTCCCTGGACCGGCCACAGAGCATTACGAAGCTCGATCGCTATGTTGCGGCGTTCGAGCACTACGGTTTCACTCGCTGGGCCATCGAAAGCCGTGAGCGATTTCTCGGTTACGCTGGGATCATGCATTCGCGGCCGATACCGCTCGGTTACGCCGATATTGGCTGGCGGCTGGTGCGATCCGCGAGAACATGGCTACGCGGCTGAAGCCGCAGCGGCGGCTGCGCGTTTCACGCGCTGCGGGTTGAAAGAGGTCATCGCCTATACCTTTGGAAATAACCTCAGATCGCAGGCCGTCATGGCGCGAGTTGTGCTTTGCGGCGTGATCCCTTCGCGCGATTCAGCGGCCGTCGGCGACAGGTTGTGGCGCGGCCTGGTCTGGGCAGCCACTCAGTCGCGCTAGGTATTGGACCGACCAGTGTCACTTTCCGGGTGCGCCTTGCCGATGATGCCTTGATGACGCAAGGCAGCGACCTCTCATCAGTGAAGCCAAGCCGAGGCTCGGCCAGCACCTCGCAGCTGTGCTGCCCCAGACGCGGCGCGCCGTGACGCACGACGGTCGGAGTCGCGAACCGCGCCGCAGTGCGCGTCTGCCGCAGGCGGCCGGCCACCGGGTGGTCGCTCTCGAGCAGGATGTCGCTCGCCAGCGATCTGCGGGTGGGCGATGACCTGATCGCGGGTCAGCACCGGCGCGCACGGCACGCCTTCCTCCTCCAGCCGCTCCAGCCATTCCTCGGTGGTGCGCGTCTTCGAGCACGTCCTGCGTCATCTGCAGGCGCGCGTCGATGTTCTGGTCGCGCAGCGCCGTGCGTCGTGAAGCGCGGGTCCTCGAGCCACTCGGGGCGCTCCAGCGCCCGCGGTCAGCGCCGCCCATTCCTTGCTGGTCATGACGGCCGCGGTCATGAACCCGTTCTGCGTCTCGTAGATCAGGTCGATGAAGCTCGCCGCCGCGCGCTGCGAGACCTTCTCGCCCACGTAGGTCTGCGCGCCCATGTCGGAGGCCCACAGGAACGCCAGCACCGCGTCGAGCATGGAGAGGCGCACATGCTGGCCCTTGCCGGTCTTGAGCCGCCCCACCAGCGCGGCGGCGATCGCCTGGGCCGCCGTCACGGCGGTGAGCTTGTCGGGCAGCACGGTGCGGATGAGGCGCGGGCGCTGCCGATCGGAGCCGGCCTGCACCGTGGTCAGGCCGGAGAAGGCCTGCACGATCGGATCGTACACGGGCTTGTGGGCGTACGGCCCCTTCTCGCCGAAGCCGTTGATCGACACGTAGACGATGCCGGGCGCGCACCTGCGCGGATCGCCGCCTCGTCGACGCCGAGCCGCTCGACCACGCCCGGGCCGGAAGTTCTGCACCAGCACGTCGGCGCCCGCGGCACAGGCGCTTGACGAGATCGACGCCCTGCGGCGTCTTCAGGTCGATGGCGACCGAGCGCTTGTTGCGGTTGAGGTTCAGGAACGAGGCCGAGAAGCCGTTGCGCCGATTGCCGTAGGAGCGCGTGTGGTCGCCCTGGCGCGGCTCCTCGACCTTGATGACGTCGGCGCCCTGGTCGGCGAGGATCATGGTCGCCCACGGCCCCGACAGCATCGAGGTCAGATCGATGATGCGGATGCCTGCGAGCGGTCCCACGACATCCTTTTGTGAGATTACTTCGCCGCAGGGCGCGCATTTCGGCGATCCGCCCGCCAGCGGCCGGTTTCAGCTCATCTCAATACCAGCACATCGCGACCCGTGTCGAACCGCAGCGCCAGCCGGCGTGAGTTGTCGCCCCACGCTGCTTTTCGACGCGCCGATGACGTACGCGGCTGCATGTCCCCCTGCAGCGAGATCGTCTGGTTCTCCTTGAGCTTATGGTTCGTGCTCTAGGCCGTCGCACGGCGGAGGGTGGATGGCCCAGCTTTCTGAGGACCTGCGAGCACCCATGAGTGGACACGATGCACCAGCGCTATGAGCCGTCGCCATCACGCCACGCTCGGTCGTCATCGGGCGGCATCATTCCCAGGCACGGCAGGTACCGGCGCTTGCGCGTGCGGATTGCGACTTGGTTCCGGACCTGGCGTCGACTACTACGAGGCTGCAGCCGCCCTGTACGAGGAGCTCAATCGGCTTTCCGATGCCGAGTTCATCGCGCGCCGTCGTAACCTCACTCGCCCCAGCCTTGCCCGCGACGTGTGCGCGGCCAGCGACCGAGACGCCCACCACTCGACCGGAACTGAGCGGCTGCGCGCGCTGCAGTTGCCGTCGCCCGGCGGCAGAGTAAACAGCGCCCATACGGCGTGGTTCGCCGGACCCCGCATGGAGCACGCGATGCCGACCGTCTCGAAGCGACCACCCGCCGCTGACCACCATCACCGGCTCGCTGCCGCGTCCGCACTGGTTCGTGGAGAACTTGAGGGGCCGGCCGTTCTCCGGTGGCCATGACCGATATCGCCTTCCGCGAGCAGTACACGGATGCCGTTGCCGCCTACCTCTCCGATCAGACGCGTGTAGCGCGGGCTCGATCTGCTGACCGACGGCGATGCCCGATGCGATTGCGACGTCGGACGTGGCGATCGTGGTTCTCCCACGCCACCGAGCGCCTGCAGGGGCCTCGAAGGATACCACGTGGGCCGCGGGCGCACCGCGCTCCAGCCGAGACAAGGCAGCCGGCGACATCTATGTTCGAGGTGCTCGGAGACGCGCGTGCTGCCGAACGTGACCGGGCCGGTGGGGCGCGGGCCGCTGGAGTATTCTGCGGGTGTGGAAGGTGGCGCAGCGCCAGACCCGCAAGCCCGTCAAGTTCGGCGCATCTCGGGGCAGATGGTCGCGACCGGCGTGCACGATGTGCATTTCAAGAACCGCCGCGATCTGATCATGGCGCTCTCCGCCACCATGAACGAGGAGGCTCGTCGAGCTGGCTGATGCGGGCCGTCCCGTCATCCAGGTCGAGGAGCCGGCGATTCACGCTGGCATGGTCGGAGTTGACCGACAAGGAGGTCACCGGGCGACTTCCTGGTCGAAGCCTTCAACCAGGAGGTGAGGGGCCTGCGGCAGAAGGCGGAGGTGGTGGTGCCACACCGCTGGGGCAACCCCGCCGCCCAGCGTACGGAAACCAAGCGGCGCTTCTATACCCAGGGCGCTGCCCTTCTTCGATCAGCTGGACGTCGACGTCCTCACCTTCGAGGCCGCCGACAACGGTGGCGGACGAGATCGCCAGTTTCGCCAAGGGTATCGGCGCCGACAAGAAGATCGCCATCGGCGGTCATCAGCCACCACCGCGTGCGGGTGGAGCGGCCCGAGGAGGTCGCGGCCCTCCTCCGGCGCGTGCGCCGGAGGTGATCCCCCGGAGCGGCTGATCGTCTCGACGGACTGCGGCTTCGCCGCCAGGGGATGAGCCGGCTGCACGCCTTCTACAAGACCGTGCCGCTGGTGCGCGGCAATCAACATCGTGCGCCGCGAGCTGGGGCTGCCCGAGGCGGATATCCTGGCCGCCGACCCCAAGTGGCTCGCTTATTGGTTAGGGCATTCTAAATCGATCACCCTGCGGCTGGAAGGCCACAGAAGCGACACGTGATCGCGGTGGCATATCCGCTGACAGTGCGCGCAGGCTGCGCGGCAAACGACAGGTTGAGGCCGTGGAACGCGGCGCGTTTCGGCTCGACATGGATGGTCCTGGGCGGCTGCAGCCCTGGGCCTCCGCTTGCCCCGCCGCCCGCCATGGCCGATCCCCTGATACGCCCTTCCTCGGCATCAGCGAGCTGAAGTTAAAGCCTCTGATCACGACCCCGTACCTGTGGAGCAACTTCAGCGTCAGAGCGGCCGACACGGACGCCAATTTCGAGGTCCTCTTCGTGCCATGGGCAACACCTTCGGCGGTTACCCTGAGACTCCGCCATCGGCACGTGCGAGCGTCAATTTCATCGGCGGCACCAA
>ERZ1370068.10163-contig-8884_pt1 | contig 24706 bp, 28 predicted proteins | sample MGYA00561227_ERZ1370068 | MGnify/ENA primary metagenome ERZ1370068 (study PRJEB38410, sample SAMEA6850437) | metagenome | study: Metagenomic assessment of the ecological functions of the soil: analysis of the soil microbiota associated with the...
GCTGCAGCGGCAGAACCGCCGGCGGTTGATCGCTTCAGCCATGGCCAGGTCCTCCCGGGTCGTGATCTTGATGTTCGATGGCCTCACCTTCGACGATGCGGACGGTGTGAGCCGGCCTGCTCGGCGAGGCGCGGCTTCGTCGGTCGCGTCGCTCGAGAGCGCCAGCGCGTCGCGGAGCACGTCGCGGCGGAACGCCTGCGGCGTCTGCGCGAGGAAGATTGTCCGTCGATCGAGCGTGGCGCGCACGATGGAACCGTCGGCCATGCTTGACCGTGTCGCGCGCGGCAACGGCCGCCAGAGCCGCGCCCGACTCGGCGGCCGCCGCAATGGTTCTCGCGAATCAGATCGGCGCTCGCGAACGGCCTGGCGGCGTCGTGCACGACGATCACGTCGGTTCGCGGCGGGACGGCGCGGAACGCCGCCGCCACCGAGTCCTGCCGCCGCGCGCCGCCGGCCGACCATCGCAGACGGGCCTTGGCGGTGCCGGTCAGGTAGGCGGGAGGCGCCGGCCGGATCCGCCGGCAGGGCGACCACCACGATCGTCGACGGCCGCGTGCGTGAGAAACGCACTGAACGCTGCGTTCGAGGATGGTCTGTCCGGCGATCGACCAGGAACTGCTTGGGCTGGCCCGCGCCCAGCCGCTCGCCGCGCCCTCCCGCCGCGATGATCGCGGTCACGTACATCTTTCGGATTATAGAGGGTTCACGGTTCACGGTTCACGGTTCACGGTTCAAGGTTCGGGGTTCTCACTGAACCGCATCGTCGCAGCGGGCGCCGACAAACTGCGCGAGCGCCTCGGCTTCCGGCGTGGATGCCGTCGCGAACGTCGCTTGTCGAGGCGCGCGAACGGGCTGGACGTCGACGGTGAAGGTCTTCGCTCGCTGCTCCAGAAACCAGACGGCGACGATGCGGCCGCTGACGATCACGACGGGAGAGAGCCAGCCCTGGTTTCGGTAGACGCGCTTGTAGAAGCTCGGCTCGACCAGGTGGTCTTTCGTCGGCGTGCGCGAGCAGGAACGTGTCGAACGACGGCAGCAGCCTTGGCCGGCGATCGATCTTCGCGCCGGCGAGAGACTCCGCGAGATCCCGGCGCAGGATGACAGCTGCTGCTCGCCGTCGACCGTGACAGGTTCGAGCGCAGCCCCGCGAGCCGCTCGAAGACGGGTTTCGTCTCGCTCGTCGTTCAGCCCCGCCCACTTCGAGAAGTCGCGGTGCGTCGCCGGACCGAACGCCGCCAGAAAGCGCTGTGGCCAGCTCGAGCGCGCGCATCGTCCGGGTCCGCGGCCTTCTGCTGGCGGCAGCCACTGATCCACGCGCACGAACGTGGCCTGGGCGCCGCGCGGCGGACCGTAGACAGATCAAGCCTTCGACAATCGCCGGGCGCATGGCGCTCCAGGCGTATTTGAGCCAGACGCGCATGCCGCGCGAGGCTTTCTGCCTTCGCCCGGGCGAGCAGATCCTGCTGCGTCTTGGGACCGTCGGCCAGCGCGTCCATGACGACCGCGATCATCGTGTCCACGTGCTTCGGGCCGGCGCCGATCCGTTTCAGCAGTGCGATGCACGTTCGCCATCGACGACGCCTTCATCGCGCGCGATATGCATCTGGAAGTCGCGCGCCGGCAGGAGGTGCAGCGTCATCCGCATGCTCGTCGTCTTCACGAGCTCGCGTCGCTGCCAGAGCGCGGCCTGAACGTCCTCGCGCCTGGTCGACCGCCGCCGGGTCCAGAGCGACAGCTCGGCGGCCGACATCACCTGCGCCTGAATGCCGCCCACGTCGCGGCACACCGATGCCAGCGTCGACCCGACGCTGTTCAGCCAGGTGATGCCGCTCCATCCGAAACGCCGCAACCTGCTCGCGCGTGATGGACCGCATGCCGCGCCTGACCCTGCCCGCCCTAGTGAGCCCCGCACCGCCCTGCGAACCGCCGCCGCCACGATTTCGTGCACGCGTGCGGCGAGCTCCTTCGCGTCGTGGACCGTGGGCTCGGCGATCGCGGCGGGCTGAATCGGATCGTGGATCACGAGCGTCACGTTCGCCGGCTCCGTTCGCAGGCGGCCCTTGGGCATCACGGCCCGCGTGCCGATGATCGCGAGCGGCACGATCGGCAGCCCCGCCTGGATCGCGAGCAGAAAGCTGCCCGCCTTGAACCGCGCGACGTGGCCGTCGCCGCTGCGCGTGCCTTCGGCGTACACGATGAGCGACAGCCCGTCGGACACGAGCGCGCGCCAGCGCTTCAGGATCCCGGCGCGATCGGGATCGCGGCGATCGACGAACAGATGGCCTCCGCGCTTCAGGTGCCAGCCGAGCACCGGAAACCGCGCAAGCGACTCCTTCGCGATGATGCGCAGCTGGTACGGCAGCGAGCTGAACACGACCGGCGTGTCGTAGTGGCTCTGATGGTTCGACACGAAGATGTGCGTCGTGCCCGGCGTCAGCCTCGCCAGACCCTCGACCGTCACGTCGACGCCGGTCGTCTTGAGAATCAGCCACGACCACGCTCGCGCGCAGCCGTGCGCGAAATGTCCGCGGCGGTCGAACGAGGCTCGACACGATCGACGCGGCGCCGAGCACGATCGGTGTAGACCGTGATGGCCGGAATCAGATAGAAGACCGTCCGCCACCAGTGGTAAGGGGGATGCGCAAGCGTCGCGGTCCGTCAGGTCTGAGGCTGCGGCGCTCGGCGACGGCCGGGCGCGACGTCCGTTGTCCTCGCGCGCTTCCTGCGCGGCCACCGGCGCGGCCGTGGCGGCGATGCCCGACTCGATGTGCCGGCCGAAGATCATCTTGCCCGCCGTCGTCTGCAGCACGCTGGTGACGACGATGTCGATGGTCTTGCTGATCATCTTCCGCGCGTTGTCCACCACGACCATCGTGCCGTCGTCGAGATACGCGACGCCCTGGTTGTATTCCTTGCCTTCCTTGAGGATGAACACCTTCATGATCTCGCCCGGCAGGACCACCGGCTTCAGCGAGTTGGCGAGCTCGTTGACGTTGAGCACGTCGACGCCGCGCAGCTGCGCGACCTTGTTCAGGTTGAAGTCGTTGGTGACGATCTTCCCCGGAGCGTGCGCGCCAGCTCGATCAGCTTCAGGTCGACCTCGTGCACGCCCGGGAAAGTCGACGTCGGAGATCGTGACCTCGATGCCCGACATCTTCTTGATCTTCTGCAGGATGTCGAGCCCGCGGCGGCCGCGGTTGCGCTTGAGCGAGTCCGACGAGTCGCGCGACGAGCTGCAGCTCCTTGAGCACGAACTGCGGGATGACGAGCGTGCCGTCGATGAAGCCGGTTTCGCAGACGTCGGCGATGCGGCCGTCGATGATGACGCTGGTATCGAGAATCTTGTAGCGGCGCTCGGGGCCGGCGGCGCGAAACAGCCCCACGAGGCGTGCCGGCTCGAGCCACTCGCCGTGCTGCGCGCCGAGCACGTCAGGCCGAGATACGGCCAGCGCGATCAGGAGGAACGCTGTCGAGAAACGCGACGCGGCTGTCGGCGACGTTCGGCCCAGAACAGGCCGGCGGCGACCGCCCGCGCCACCAGCACGCCGATGCCGCAGCCGAGCAGCGCGCCGAGCACTCGCGTGATCGCCGCGTCGCGAAGCTTCGCCTCGCAGAACCACGACCAGCCCGGCCAGGCACCAGCGCGAACGCGACGTTGGCCGCGAGCCCGAACGGCAGCGGACGCAGCATGGCCGCCGCAGTACGCGAGGATCGCCGCGAACGACCACGCGCGCGAGGCCAAACCACGCCATTTCCTGACGATACCACGGGTCCACGGGTTCAAGGTTCCGAGGTTCGAGAGGTTCCGAAGTTCAAGGTTCGACGCGTGCAACTGAGGTCGCCTGGAACACTCGAACCTGGACCTTGGACCGGACCTTGGACCTGGATGTCAGTCGAGCAGCGCGTCGAGCGCTTCGCCGACCGTGCGAACGCCGACGAGCTCGCAGTCGCCTGCGGCTTGCGGTCCGACGGGGTCGATGTTGGCCTCGGGCATGATGCAGCGGCGGAAGCCCATCTGCGCGGCTTCGCGCACGCGCAGCGGCCGCCTGCGTGATGCCGCGAATCTCGCCCGCCAGGCCGACCTCGCCGAACATCGCCGTCGTCGCGCGGGATCACGCGGTTGCGCACGCTCGACGCGATGGCGGCGAGCACGCCGAGGTCCGGACGCCGGCTCGTCCACCGTCATCCCGCCGGCGATGTTCACGAACACGTCGTCGCCGATCGAGGTTCAGGCCGGCGCGCTTCTCGAGCACCGCGAGCAGCAGCGACAGGCGCTGCTGGTCGATGCCGCTCGCCATGCGGCGCGCGTTGCCGTAGCTGCTCGTGCTGACGAGCGCCTGCACTTCGACGAGGATCGGCCGCGAGCCCTCGACCGAGCACAGCACCGCCGAGCCCGGCGCGTTCGACGGCCGCTCGGCGAGAAACAGCTTCGACGGGATTCGGCACGGGCCGCAGGCCGGCTCGACGTCATCTCGAACACGCCGAGCTCGCTCGACGGCGCCGAACCGGTTCTTCACCGCGCGGACGACGCGATGCGAGTGGTGGCGCTCGCCTTCGAAGTAGAGCACCGTGTCGACGACGTGCTCGAGCGCCTTCGGGCCGGCGAGGCTGCCGTCCTTGGTGACGTGGCCGACGAGGAACGTCGGGATGTTCTGGCCCTTCGCCGTGAACAGCAGCTGCGTCGCCGCTTCGCGCACCTGCCCGATGCTGCCGGGCGCCGACTGGAACTTCGAGCGAGAACACGGTCTGGATCGAGTCGACGATGACGAGCGCCGGCTTGATGCGCGCGATCTCCTCGAGGATCCGCTCGAGGCAGGTTTCGGCGAGCAGATAGAGCGGCGCCTTGCCGACGCTCGAGGCGCTCGCCGCGCGATTTGATCTGGTGCTCCGACTCCTCGCCGGAGCTGTAGAGCACCGGCCCGATCGTGCCGCGCCATGTTCGCGGCGGCCTGCAGCAGCAGCGTCGACTTGCCGATGCCCGGCTCGCCGCCGAGCAGGACGAGCGATCCGGGCACGACGCCGCCGCCGAGCACGCGATCGAACTCGTCGATGCCGGTCGACAGCCGGGCGTGCTGCTCGATCTCGATCTCGCTGTACAGCGCGCCGCGCCGCTCGACGCCGGCCAGCGCGTAGCGATGTCCGGCGGCCGCGGCGCCGACGCCTCCGCTGCGGCCGCTCTTCGACGAGCGAGTTCCACGCGCCGCAGTCGGCGCAGCGCCCGAGCCACTTCGGCGACTGCGCGCCGCACTCCTGGCAGACGAAGACGGTGGTTGGACGCTTCGCCATGCTGATCATGGCATCGAGTGATCAGGTGACTTGGCGAGTCGGTGATCTGATTGGACGAGCGTTCATCGCGCCGATCGCCCGCCCAGATCTACCTGCTCACCCGGTCACTCATGATCAGACCTTCGTAGATCCGCTCGATCGCGACCGATCCGGCACACGATCTCCCAGGGATCGTGCCGATGGTGGCCGCCATCTCGCGGACGTCGATGCGATCGTCGCCCTGCGATCCGAGGATGACGACCTCGTCGCCGGGCGACACGTCCAGCCCGGTGACGTCGGCCGTCAGCATGTCCATGCAGACCGAGCCGACGATCGGCGCGCGGCGGCCGCGGATCAGCACCGACCCGCGGCCGGCCGAGCCGCAGGTCGAGGCCGTCCGCGTAGCCGGCCGGCATGATCGCGATCGTCGTCGGGTCGTTCGGCGCGTGAACCGCGCGCCGTAGCCGACTGACTTCGCCGGGCCGCATGCCCTTGACCGCCACCACGCGGCTGTGCGAGCGTCATCGACGGGCGTCGAGCGGCAGCGTGGACGCCAGCGGCGGCGGCACGATGCCGTAGAGCAGGAGGCCGGGCCGCACGCGGTCGTACCCAGCACGCGCGAATCGCGCAGGAGCGCGGCGCTGTTGCGCGGCGTGACGATAGCGCGCGGCCGCCCGCCGAGCGCGCTCGATGTCGGCTCAGCGCCGCGCTCGAAGCGCACGCGCTGCTCGGTCGAACATGCGGCGACTCCGGATCGTCGGCGGTCGCGAAGTGCGTGTAGACCGGCGTCGAGCTCGAGGTTCGGGCTCGCCAGCAGCTCGGGCAGCGTGCGCCGCAGGTTGTCGATGCCGGAACCCGAGCCGGTTCATGCCCGTGTCGATCTTGAGGTGATAGCGCAGCGCGCTGCTTGTAGCGCGACGGCGGCGGCCTGCACGGCGCTGCGCGGCGCCGGGCGTCGAGATCGTCGGCGTCAGGCGGCAGTCGAACAGCCCGTCGAGATCGCTGACGCTCGAGCGCGCCGAACACCAGGATCTCGGCGCTCGACGCCGGCGGCCCTGCAGCGCCGCGCCTTCCTCGATGTCGGCGCACGCCAGCAGATCGGCGCCGGCCGATCTCCAGCGCCGCGCGCCACCTGCGCCGCGCCGTGCCCGTACGCGTTCGCCTTCACGACGGCGATCACGCCGGGCGCATGCGCCGGCTGCTCGCGCTGCAGGTGCTCGACGATCGTGCGGAAGTTGGACTTGATCGCGCCGAGATCGACGCGGCGACGGTCGGACGGATCATCGAGCGCGATCACGAGAGTTCGAGTGCAAAGGAGAATCACAGAGTAGGTCTGCACCAGCTCTTGCGCTCGTGCACTCTGTAGCTCTCAGTGTCAATTGCCCGGCGCGAGATTCTCGAACCGCGTGAACTCGCGGATGAACGCGAGCTTGACGACGCCGGTCGGGCCGTTGCGCTGCTTGCCGATGATCAGCTCGGCGACGCCCTGCGTCGTCGGCCGGCGGCTGGCTCTTGTCGGCGTACTGATCCTCGCGGTAGATGAACATGACGACGTCGGCGTCCTGCTCGAGGGCGCCCGATTCGCGCAGGTCCGAGAGCTGCGGCCGGTGATCGGAGCGCGACTCCGGCGCGCGGCTGAGCTGCGACAGCACGACGATCGGCACGCTCAGCTCTTTCGCCAGCCCCTTGAGCGATCGCGAAATCGACGCCGAGCTCGAGCGTGCGGTTCTCGAACCGGCCGCGTGCCCTGCATCAGCTGGATGTAATCGATGATGACCAGGTGCAGGCCGTGCTCGGACGTCGAGCCGGCGGCACTTCGCGCGCATTTCGAGCACGCCGATCGACGGCGTGTCGTCGATGAAGATCTTCGCCTCGCTCAGCGTGCCGATCGCCTGCGACAGCCGGCCCCAGTCGCGCTCGCCGAGGAACCCGCCGCGCAGCCGGTGCGCGTCGATGCGCGCCTCCGCGGTCAGCAGGCGCAGGAACAGCTGCTCCTTCGACATCTCGAGGCTGAACACGCCGACCGTCATGTCGGTCTTCGTGCCGACGTGCTGCGCCATGTTCAGCACCAGGCTGGTCTTCCCCATCGACGGCCGCGCCGGCGATGATGATCAGGTCCGACGGCTGCAGCCCGGACGTCATCTCGTCGAGATCGGTGAAGCCGGTCGGGACGCCGGTGATCGAGCTCCTTGCGCGCGTGCAGCTTCTCGATGGTGTCGAGGCTCGACCTGCGCGAGCTCGCGCAGCGAGACGAACCCGTCGCGGCACCTTGTCGTCGGCGATCGCGAAGATCGCGTGCTCGGCCTGATCGAGGATGACGTCGGCTTCCTCCTCGGCCGTCGTAGCGCGGTCGCGAGAATCTTGTTCGCCGAGAAGATCAGGTTCCGGAGCGTCGCCTTCTCCTTGATGATGCGCGCGTAGTGCTCGACGTTGGTCGAGCGCGGCACGCCGTCGACGAGCGCGCGCGATGTAGGCGCGGGCCGCCGACCTCGTCGAGCTCGCCGGAGCGGCCGAGCTCGTCCTTGAGCGTGACGAGATCGATGGCGTCGCTGCGCTCCGACGAGCTTCACCATCTTGTCGAAGATGCGGCGGTGCGCGTCGCGGAAGAAATCGCCGGAGTCGATGACCTCGGCGGCGAGGTTGAAGGCGTCGTTGTGCAGCAGGATCGCGCCGAGCACCGAGCGCTCGGCCTCGAGGTTGTGCGGAAGCGTGCGTTCGGACGACCGGCCGGCCATGGCAGGACTCAAGTTAGAACTGAGAACTTAGAAGCATCAGAACGCGAACTCGGATGCTCACGTTCCGACTTTCAGTTCCGACCTTCTGACCTCTACTCTAACTTGTGTGCGCTCGACGACGTCGTCACGGTGCGAGCTTGCAGCGGCGACGTCGTACTCGCCGAGCTTCTTGATCGGCTCGGCGCAGCTGCGAGCTTGCGGCGATCGATCTCGAAGCCCTTGGCCGGCAGCGCCTCGGCGATGTCGGCGGTCGTCACCGACCCGAACAGCGCCTCGGTTTCGCCGACCTTGCGGGCGATCTCGATCTCGAGCGTTGCCCATGCGTGTCGGCCAGCGCTTCGGCGACCTTCTTCTCCTCTGCCTCTTGCGCCTCGAACTTCTCGCGCTCGCGCGTCGATCTGCTTCTTGTTGCCGTCGGTGGCGAGCAGCGCCAGCTTGCGCGGCAGGAGGTAGTTGCGCGCGTAGCCGTCGGCGACCTTGACGATCTCGCCGCGCTTGCCGAGGTTGTCCACGTGCTCTCGCAGAATGACTTCCATCGATGCCTCGCTGCACCGTGACATCTGGTCATCTGGTTATCTAGTCATGTTGGCATCGCTATGCAATTGCAAATGCGCAACGTCAGACGACGCCAGATGACGTAGCATTGCATCTGAATCTCTAGTCCGTGACGTACGGAATCAAGCGCGATTTGCCGCGCGCGCTTGATCGCCACCTGCAGCTTGCGCTGGTGCATCGCGCAGGTGCCCGAGATGCGCCGCGGCAGAATCTTGCCGCGCTCGGGCACGAACGGGCCCGAGCAGCTTCACGTCCTTGTAGTTGATGTCGTCGATCTTGTCCGCGCAGAACTTGCAGACCTTGCGGCGGCGGAACATCGGGCGGCGCTGGCCCTTTTCCTTGTCGCCCGGCTTTCTTGTCGCCGCGGCCGCGTCGCCGCCGCCAGCCGCCGCCCGAGCGTCCTTGTCCGAATGGCATGGCTAAACCTCCACTCCGTCAAACCGATCGTCGTCGTCGTCGTCCGGCGTCGCCTGCGGCGCGGCCTTCGCCCGGGCTGGCGCTGCGGCGGCAGGCCGCGCTTGACGCGGCGCCGCTCCGATTCGGTCTGGCGCTTGCGTGCGCGTGCGCTCGACGACCTTCTTCTCTTCGTCGACGCGGACGACCATGTGGCGGATCACCAGGTCCATCACCTTGCAGGCGGCGATCCAGCTCCTTCATCAGCTCGCCGCGAGCCGTTGATCACCTCGAGGACGTAGACGCCTTCCTTGTGGTGGCCGATCTCGTAGGCGAGCCGCTGCGGCGTCCCAGTTTTCGGTCTTCTCGATCTGTGCCGTGCATGCCGCGCCACGACCGCCTCGACCTGCTCGTGCAGTTCGGCGACCTGCTGTTCGGTCGGTGTCGGGAGGAAGGATGTAGACGAGCTCGTACTGACGATCTGCCATTGCTGCGCTCCTTCAGGACTTCATGAAGCGTCCGGCTTGAGCCGGACCTACGCTGTCGAGCGGCCACCATGCGGTCGGCAAGGGCTAGGCCCTTCGACTGCGCGCAGGGCTATTCAGTTGTTGCCGGATCGCCGCCGTTGATACTGGTTCATCACCGCGGCGATCCCGGACGTGATGAACATCTCCGCCGCATCGGCCGCGCGCGCGATCATGCGCTCGACCTCCGCCGTTTCGTCCGTCTCGAACTCGCGCAGCACGTGATCCGCCAGATCGCGCCGACTCGTCGCCCGCGCCCGACGCCGAGCCGCAGCCGCGCGAAACTCGTCGCCGATGTGCGCGATGACCGACTTCAGCCCGTTGTGCCCGCCGGCCGATCCGCGCGACCGCGCCCGCAGCTTGCCCGAGCGGCAGCTGCACTTCGTCGACGACGACCAGCAGATCCGCCGACGTCGATCTTGAAGTACGCGCAGCAGCTCGCCGATCGCCTGCCGCTCAGCGTTCATGAACGTCAGCGGCTTGACCAGCAGCACACGGTCGTCTGCCGCCGGACCCATGCGCCGGCCTACTCTCGCGATCAGCGCCTCGGCCGGCGCCGACTCGAACGCCGACCGACGCGCGCCGCGCCAGCTCGTCGACCACCGCGAAGCCGACGTTGTGCCGCGTGCCGCTGATAGCTCGGCCCCGGATTGCCGAGCCCGACGATCGCCTTCATCGCGCAGGCATACCGTCTGCGTCCTTCTTCTTGTCTCTCTTTCGTCCTCGTCCTCGTCCTTCTTGCCCTTCTTGATGACTTCGGGCTCGGCCGGCGCCGCCGGCGCCGCCGCCGCTGCACTCGTCCGGCCGGCGCCGCGACTTCTTCGGCCTTCGGCATGATCACGTGCACGAGCATCATGTCGGGATCGCTGACCGGCTTCCACTTCGGGTTGATCGGCGACGTCGCGCACGCGCACGCCCTGGTGCAGCATCAGCTCGCCGACGTCGACCTCGATGTGCTCGGGGATGTCGGCCGGGCAGGCACTCGACCTCGATCTCGCGGTGGATGAACTCGAGGATGCCGCCCTGCTGCTTCACGCCCTTCGGCTCGCCCTTGACGATGATCGGGACGGTGACCTGCAGTGACGCGGTCCATCGCGACGCGGTAGAAGTCCGCGTGCAGCACGCTGGTGGGTGACCGGATCGAGCTGATAGTCCTTCACGAGCACGCGCGTGTCGCCGGCGCCGGCCAGCTTCAGCGAGATCAGCGTGTTCGCGCCCGACTCGGAGTGCAGGATCTTCGAGCAGCGCCTTCGGCTCGACCGCGATCGGCGTCGCTTCGCGTCTTGCCGCCGCCGTCACGCCGTAGCGACGGCCGGCACGCTGGCCGCTCGCGGCGCGTCCGCCGCGCTTCGTTCTTGCCGAACGTGTCGCGCGCTGTCGCTTCGAGTATCGCTTCCATAGTTCTCCTCTAGTCTTCAGTCCGGTAGTCTGCTCACACCGTCACCGTGAGCACAGTCCTACACAAACAACGACGAGACCGACGTCTCCTCGTGAATGCTCTTGATCGCCTGCCCGAGCAGCCGCGCCACCGAGAGCACCACGATCTTGCTGCACGCCGCGCCGTCGCCGTCGACTGCGGGATCGTGTTCGTCACGATCATCTTGTCGATCGGCGACTTCTCGATCCGCTCGATCGCCGGCCCCGACAGCACGCCGTGCACCGCGCAGGCGATGACGCGCGCCGCGCCGTTGCGCCTTGAGCGCGCTCGCCGCCTTCGTGATCGTGCCGGCCGTGTCGATGATGTCGTCCTGGATGATGCAGGTGCGGCCCGTCGACGTCGCCGATCACGTTCATCACTTCGGCCGTGCCGTCGTCGCTGCGCCGCTTGTCGATGATCGGCGAGCTCGGCGTCGAGCCGCTTCGCGTAGGCGCGCGCGCGCTCGGCGCCGCCGGCGTCGGGCGACGACCATCGTCAGCTTCGGCTGAGTCCAGCCGCGCCAGGTAATCGATGATCACCGGCGCGGCGAACAGATGATCGACCGGAATGTCAAAGAACCCCTGAATCTGCGCCTTGTGCAGATCCATCGTCAGCACGCGGTTCGTGCCCGGCCGCGCTCAGCACGTTGGCGACGAGCTTGGCCGAAATCGGCACGCGCGGCTTGTCCTTGCGATCCTGGCGCGCGTAGCCGTAATACGGCATCACGGCGGTGATCCGCGCCGCCGACGACCGGCGGAACGCGTCGATCATGATCATCAGCTCCATCAGGTGCTGATCGACCGACGCCGCCGTTCGCGCAGGTCGGCTGCACGATGAAGACGTCGGTGCCGCGGATGTTCTCGTCGATCTGAAACGAGACCTCCGTGTCCGGGAAACCGGCGCAGCCGCGCCTGCCCGACCGTGACGCCGAGAAACGCCGCGATCTCCCGCGTCAGCTCCGGATGCGCGCTGCCCGAAAAGACTTTCAGCTCGCCGAACCCGGTCGCCATGAAGGGATCACCCATCAGTCACCTGGCAGCCTCGCGCGAGTTGGCTGGGGCGGAAGGATTCGAACCTTCGAATACGGGATCCAAAGTCCCGCGCCTTACCGCTTGGCCACGCCCCAACAGTCCTAGTGCCAACTGGTGAAGTGACCTCTGGAGCGGCGTAATCAGCGTGCGCAAACGCTAAAGTTTAGCCGACGAGGCTCAGGTGGCGGCAAGTTCGCAGCGCATTCCGGTCGGCTCAGGGTGGGCGTGACGACGACCGGCAACTGGCCGATGCACCCGCGCGGCCGCACGCGTCGTGCCGCGCGGACGGCCGAACAGGCCAAACACGGCCGAACCGCTTCCCGACAACGAGGCGTGGCGAGGCGCCCTCGCGTTCGCAGCTCGCGCGTCAGCCGCGCGACGATCGGGTGGCGTCAGGCGACCACCGGCCTCGAGATCGTTCGCGAGCGTCGCGCGCTTCACGAACCCCGTCCAGCCCTCCGGCCGTGCCCGCCCCGTGCTCCGTACCCACCACGCCGAACGCGTCTTTCGTGCTGACACCGAAATCAGGCACGATGAGCACAACCCACCTGCGTGCGACGTCGTCGAGCGGAACGAGGACGTCGCCGCGATTCAACCCCAGCGCGGTCCCGCCCTCGAGGAAATACGGCACGTCGGCGCCCGACCACGGCGCGAGCCGGCGCAACTCGTCCGGCGCGATGCGTCAGCGCGCCACCACTTCACCAGCGCGCGCGCGCAGCGCGGCCGCTGGCATCGCTGCTGCCGCCGCCAAGGCCCGCCTGCATGGGCACCCGCTTCTCGAGGCTGACGGTGACGCCTTTCGGCCTGCCGCGCCGGCCGGCTGACCTTCCAGCACAGCGTCCGCCGCGCGCCAGATCAGATTGCTCTCGTCGGTCAGGACAGGCGGGATCGTCTGCAGACGATGCGGAACGGCACCGCGCGTCTGCGCGTGAACGTCAGCGTGTCGGCCAGCGCAATCGACTGAAACGTCGGTCCGCAGTTCGTGGTAGCCGTCCGGCCGTCCTGGCAGCACGCGAAGATCGAGGTTGATCTTCGCGAACGCCGAAACCTGAGGCGCCTTCGTCCGGCGGTCATTTCCCGCCGAGCGGACGCGACCGGCGGAGCTCGTCGACGCTGATGGGCCTCGGCGTACGTGGGGAATCTGCAGCTGGAACGCCTCGGCGCCGAGCGGCGTCGTTCAGCTCGACCTGTGACGACGCGTCGAGGCTGCAAGATCGAATCGTCCGCCGCGCGGCCGACAAGTGCGAATCGTCCGCGGCAGGCCAGCGATCGAACTTCGAGTAGTCCGCGCGCCAACCGTCGGCGCCACGACGCTGGGTGGACACCAGCTGCCACGCCGCCGGGTTGCACTTGGTCACGGCGCAGGTAGATCTCGTCGTTTCCATCACCGGTGACACGCGCCACTCGTCGCCGATCGCCTGCACTGCGCGACAGACGTCCGGCATGCCTGGCGCAGCCGGTGACGACCGATCGCAGGTCCGAGGCATCGAGCGGCACGCCGGCCACCGCTTCGAGCACACGCGCCGGGACGACCTCGCGCGACGTGCTGATCGCGCGAGGCAGGCAGCAGTGGCGTCGGCAGTCCGTGGCGCGACAAAGATGAACGCCGGCTGGCCGAACGACGCCACGGCTTCCAGGCGCGCCGACGCCGGCTTCGCGAGCCCCGCGGACAAGCGCCCTCGCATGCGCTGGCCGCCCACCGACCCTCGAACGGACATCTCGAGCGTGATCGTTGAAATCGCGCGGCACGCGGTCGTCGCCTGGTCGATCGCGGATGCGCCGTCGGTCGCGCGGCATTCGCGGCCCGGCCGGCAGCTTCAGCAGCGGAGGACTGCATGCGGCGGCAGAGCGACACGAGCGCCGGAATGACCGCCGCCCGGGCGGGCCGGATCCAGGCACCGGACCGCCGAGGTCATTTCTTGCCGAGCTTTTGTTTCGGCGGACTTGATCTTCTTTGTCGATGTCGACGCGGTCGATCGATCGTGTCGCCGTCGCCGGCGAGCGCGCGCGTCCACGCGGCAATCGCTTCGTCGTAGCGTCCGAGCTTGAAGAGGACGTCGCCGTAGTGCTCCTGAATGACGGAGTTGGTCTTGAGCTGATCGGCGGCGCGCTGCAGGTTGCTCTCGCGCGAGATCGAGCTTGTCCGGCTTTGAAGTACGCCCAGCCGAGGCTGTCGAGATAACGAGCCGTTCTCCGGCTCGATCTGCCAGCGCCTTCTTCAGATAGTCCACCGACTCGTTCGAGCCGTTCGCCGCGCTCGGCGAGCATGTAGCCGAGATAGTTGAGCGCGGTCGCGTTGTCGGGCTCGCGCGACGAGCACCTGGCGGAACGCCGACTCGGCCTCCGCGAACTTCTTCTGCTTGTCGAACACCGCGCCGAGCTCGAAGCGCAATCGCGTGTCGCCGTCGGAAACTTCGCCTGCGCGTCCTGCAGGCACCTTCACGGCCTGCGCCGCCGCGCTCGGCGTCCGAATACATCTGCGCGAGCGCGATGTAGGCGATCGGGCTCGTCCGCTGTGGTTCTTCACGACGTCTTCCTGCAGCAGGGCGATCGCCCTCGATCGGCTTTGCCGCTCTGAGCGCAGCGCCTGCGCCTGCGAGGCGCGCGAGCCGCAGGTCGTTCGGCATGCTGCGCGAGCGCCGCTTTCGCGCGACGTCGACGGCGGCGCGCGTATTTCTTGGCGGCCGATGTGCGCTGTCGATCAGATAGCCGCGATCGCCGCGATCGTCCGGCGACGAGCCTGTGCGCTTCCTCGAACGTCGCGATCGCCTTGTCGTGACTGGCCGAGCTCCTGATACGCGAAGCCGAGATGCGGCAGCAGGATGCTGACGTCGAACGGCGCGTGCTCGAGCCGCCGCGCGCGGAACTCGGCGACCGACCGGCGCGAGCTCGTCGACGACGGCCTGATACTGGCGCCGCTCCTCGAGCGACTCAGCGGCAAGCGCGTAGTAGCCCAACGGGCTCTGGCTGTTCTGCGCGATGACGCGGCGCGCCGTCGCTTCGGCCGCCGTGAAGTCGCCGAGCCGCGCGCTGCGCCTGCGACAGCAGATACAGCGCGCGCGCGTCGTTCGCGCCGCGCCGCGACGACTTCGGTCAGGAGCGTCGCGCGCCTTGGTCGAGAGTTCTCGCGCCCGCCGGCGTTCAACAGCGCCGAGGCATACCGCGACTTCAGATCGGCGTTGCGCGGCTGCGCCGCTGCAGCGCGCGCGCGTACGCGCCAGCCGCCTCCGTCCATCGCCGCTCGCGCTCGTAGAAATCCGGCGAGCGTCGGCAGCAGCTCGCGGATCGTCGGTCGCGCGCTCTTCGAGCCACGCGATCGCGTCGCGCATCGCGCCCCGCGCCGGCGTACGCCTCGCGCGAGCAGCGTCGGACCGTCGCTGCCAGCCGGGCTCCTGGCTCACGAGATCGGCGAGCAGCGGGATCGCCTTGTCGAACGCGCCTGCCGCGAGGTAGAGCCGCGCGAGCGTCGCGCGGACGTTCGGATCGGATTCGGCCGGCTGTCGATCGATCGCCAGCTCGAGGTGCTGAATCGCCTTCGCGAGGTTTTCGCCGTGCGCGCCGGCGTTCTGCGCGGCGTCGCTGCCGCCGTCCGCTTTCGACGAGCGTCGCGTAGACGATGCCGAGCACGCGGTGCGCCTCGCGGTTGGCCGGCGCGACCTTCAGCGCCTGTTCGCCCGCGGCGATCGCCTCGTCGAGTCGGCTCTGCCGCATGTACAGGCCGGCCAGCTCGGCCACGGAATGTCCGCCGAGCGCGGATCGAGCTCGATCGCGCGTTTGAACGCCGCGATCGCGCCGTCGATGTCGTCCGTCGTCTTCGAGGTGACGGCCGACGAGGAACTCGGCGTAGGCCTCGCCGACTTCGTCGCGATCCGCGGCGCGCGTCTGCGCTGCGAGCCGTGACGCCGGCGCCGCGACGGCATGGCACGAAACGACCGCCGCGAGCACGGCAGAGCTTCATACGCTGGAATTGTTCCACAAAAGAGAGAAGGTGTCATATATTCGCGGCATGCCCGTCGACCCGGAACTGCTCGAAATTCTGGCGTGTCCCAACTGCAAAACGCCGGTCACGCTCGTCAAGAACGGCACCGCGCTCAAGTGCGCGCACGTGCAAGCGCGTCTACCCGATCAAAGACGACATTCCGGTCATGCTGATCGACGAAGCCACGATCGAGCCTGAATCTGGTAATCGGGTAATTTGGTAATCGGGTCATCGGGTAATCGGGCCGGCGCTCCTGCAGTCATCCAATTACCCGATGGATCCTCCTGGTCCGCCTGCGCGCAGATTGGCGACGTCGTCTTCACGACGCCGGCCATCCGCGCGCTTGCGCAGCGGTATTCCGGACGCGCACCTCGCCTACATCGTCGAGCCGCCGCCGCGCCGGTCGTCGTCAGCAACCCACATCTCAACGACGTCATCGTCGCGCCGCGGCGCGCGGGCATGCGCGGACTGCGCGACGACCTGCGCGCTGGCCGACGGCTGCGCGCCGCGCGCGTACGACCTGGCGATCGATTTTCACGGCGGGCCGCGCGAGCTCCGTTCTGACCTGGCTGATCGGGCGCGCCGGTGCGGATCGGCTACGACGTCCCCGGCCGCGGCTGGATGTACACGTCGCGTGCGCCGCGGCCGCGCGAGATCCGCCCGCGCCATTCCGTCGAGAACCAGTGGGATCTGCTGCGCGACGCTCGGCATCCCGCCGCCGGATCGCGCGACGTATCCCTGTCGGAGATGGCGGCCGACCCGCGCCGCGGCCGCGGCGGTCGACGAGCGCCTCGGTCGCGCCGGCGTCACGCGCGGCCGACCGCGTCGATCGTCATCCACGTGAGCGCCGGCAACCCGTTCCGGCGCTGGCCGCCGGACGTCGTTCGTCGACGCTCGTCGCCAGCTGCTCGCGCCGGCGACGCCAGCACGGCGCGTCATCGTCACGTCGGGCCCGTCGGAACGCGACGCGGCCGGTCGCGGTGATCGCCGGCGAACGCGGGCGCTCGTCGCGGCCGCGCCGGGCGAGCATCGCTCGCACTGCGGCGAGTTCTCGCTGGCCGAGCTGCGCGCGCTGCTCGATCGCGCGGCGCTCTACATCGGCGGCGACAGCGGCCCGATGCACATCGCCGTCGACGAGCGCGCGTGCCGATCGTCGGGCTATGCGGGCCGACGCTGCCCGTGCGCTCCGCGCCGTGGCGCAGCGATCGGCGTGGCTCAGCCGAGTCGGTCGGAAGTCGGCGGCCTGCCATGCCGCCCGTGCGATCAGCGCGTCTGCGAGCCGGGCGACTTTCGCTGCCTGACGTGGCTCACCCCGGAGCAGCGTGGCTGCCGCGGCGCCGAACGCGCCCTGCAAACGCGAGCCTGCTCACTTGGTCACCTGGCCTACCTGGTCTCTCAACCCGCCTGACGATGACGCATGCAATGACCCATCGATGACCTACCTGACCAGATGACCAGATTTAAGATGTCAGACGCATGACCGTATGCCGCCGCGACGCTCCCGCCGCCGGCCACGCCTGCGCTCGAGCAGGCCGGACGTGCTGGCGCTGTTCGGCGTGGCCGGCGCGCCTGCAGTTCTCGATCGCCGTCGCGCAGATCCTGCTGACGGTCGCCATCGTCTGCTGGATCGCGCTCGTGATCGTCCGACCGCGAGACGCTTCGAGGTCGCCGCGTTCTGCATGGCCGCTCGGCGCGTACGCGCGTCGACGCTCGATCTCGACCGCGTTCTCGCCGGATCCGCGCACGAGCCTGATGGCGTCCAAGCAGATGGTGCTGTTCCTGCTCGTGCCGCTCGTGTATCAGCTTCGCCGACCGGCTCCACGCGCCGCACGCTGGTCACCGTGATCGTGTCGCTGCGCGGCGGCCAGCGCCGCGTTCGGCATCGTCCAGATGCGGCATCGCTGCACTACGACAACCTCGGCCAGCGGCCGCAGGGCACGCTCGGCCACTACATGACGCTACTCGGGCCTGCTGATGCTCGTCATCGGCGTCGGCGCTCGCCCGCGTGCTGTTCGGCAGCGCGATCGGATGTGGGCGGCGCTGGTGCATGCCGGCGCTCGGCCGTCGCGCGTCGCGCTGACGTTCTCGCGCAGCGCCGGGTCGGCGTCTGCGCCGCCGTCGCGCTGCTGCTCGCTCTGAAGGACTTCCGGCTGCTTCGCGCTCCTGCCGATCGCTCGCGGCGCTGTTCTTCGTCGCTCGCGCCCGCGCCGATCGCCGAATCGCTACGCGTCGATCTTCAACTCTGAAGGATCCGACGAGTCGCGATCGCGCTCGTCATGCTGCGCGATAGGCGTGCCGCATGATGCAGGACGCATCCGCTCGTCGGCATCGGCCCGAACATGGTGCAGCCGCTCTACGCCGCAGTATCGCGGTCCCGGACGCCGTCAACGCTCGATCAACCCGCACCTGCACAACGTCCCGCTGCAGATCGCCGCCGAACGCGGCCTGCCGGCGCTCGGCCGATCTGGCTGCTGGTTCGTCGCGGGCGCTGATCTGTCGCGCTTCGCGAAGCGATGCGCGCGACCGATCGAGCGCTGCTGGCCGCCACCGCGTCTCGCGGCGGTCGTCGCTCGATGCTCGCGGCCGGGTATGTTCGAGTACAACTTCGGCGACTCCGAGTTCCTGATGCTGTTCCTGATCCTCGTCACGCTGCCGTTCGCCGCTCGCACGCGGGGAGGCGCTCGACCGGGCGGTCCGCCGCGAGGTGAGCGCGGATACGCGCGCCGAGGCGTCGCGTGGCCTGAGCAATCGGTGAGGGCCGAACGGCCGGCCTCTGCTCAGTCGGAAGTGGCGGCTGTCCGGTGAACACCATCGCGATGCCGTGCGCGTCCGCGGCGGCGATGACACTCCGGCGTCTCGCAGCGAGCCGCCCGGCTGCACGATCGCGGCCGCCCCGGCGGCGGCGACGGCATCGAGCCCGTCGCGGAACGGAATGAACGCGTCCGAGGCGGCGACGCGAGCCGTCGAGCGACACGCCGGTTCAGCGGCCGCGGGCAGCTGCGGCGGCGGCATTCGCGGCGTCGACACGGCTCATCTGGCCGGCGCCGACGGCGCAGCGTCGCGTCGGCGCGTCGGTGAAGATGACCGTGTTCGACTTCACGTGCGCGCAGACGCGCCAGGCGAAGCGCAGCGCCTCCCACTCGTCCGCGTCGGCTGCGCGCTTCGTCGACGACGCGGAGCCCTTCGGGCAGCGAGCCGCGTCCACGGCCGCCGCGCCTCGACGACGACGGTCGCGCTCCTGCACGAGCACGGCGCCGAGAATCGAGCGGACGATCGATGCCCGCCGCGCGCAGCCGTCGAAATCGGCCGTCACGACGCGCATGTTGGCCTTGCGCGCCAGGATCGCGCGCGCACCGCTCGTCGACCGACCGGCGCGATCACGGCTTCGATGAACGTCGATGACGATCGCTTCGCGCCGTCGCGCGATCGATCGGACGATTGAGCGCCGACGATGCCGCCGAACGCCGACGACGCGGATCGGCGTCGCGCGCGCGCACGTAGGCGTCGGCCGGCGATGCCGCCGATCGCCGCGCCGCACGGGTTCGTGTGCTTGATGACGGCCGCGGCCGGCTCGTCGAACTCGAGCACGATGCGCGCGGCGGCGTCGAGATCGAGCAGGTTCGTGTACGACAGCTCCTTGCCCTGCAGGATGATCGGCGGCGCTGAAGCCGGACGCCGACGCTGAAGCCGGACGCCGGACGTACCAGCGCGGCCCGCTGATGCGGATTTTCGCCGTAGCGCAGGTCGCGGATCTTCTCGAGCGCGAGGTCGACGCGTGCGCAGCGACGGCAGCAGATCCGGCTGCCGCGCTCGAACGGTCGCTCCTCGAAGCGTCATCGTCGCCGAGCGTCGGCGTGATGGCCGGTGTCGTAGGCCGCCGTGTGCGCGAGCGCCTTGCGCATCGAGCTCGAACCGGAACGCGAGCGCTCGGCGTCGCGTCGAGCGCGTCGAGCAGCGGCGGATAGTCCGCCGGGTCGACGACGACGAGCACGTCGCGGAAGTTCTTGGCGGCCGCGCGCACGAGCGACGGCCCGCCGATGTCGATCTCCTCGACGAGCGCGTCGAACGGCGTCGCCGGGTTCGCGGCCGCCGCGGCGAACGGATACAGGTTGACGACGACCACGATCGACGAGGCCGATGCCGTGCCGCTCGAGCGCGGCGAGGTCGTCGGCGCGATCGCGGCGCGCCAGGATGCCGCCGTGAAGCGCCGGATGCAGCGTCTTGACGCGGCCGTCCATCATTTCTGGAAAGCCGGTCAGCGTCGGACACGCTCGGTGACGGGCAGGCCGGCGTCGGCCAGCGCGCGCGCGGTGCCGCCGGTCGACACGAGCTCGAAGCCGCGGGCGGCGAGGCCGCGGGCCAGACTCGACGATGCCGGTCTTGTCGGAAACGCTCAGCAAGGCTCTTGGCATATGAGACAAAGTCCAGTATTATCTCCCGCGACGCCGGGCGGGCCTGGCGCCGAAAGGAAAGGCCGCAACAGCTGCGGCCTTTTTTTTGCTTCGGCAACGGTTGGCCGGGGCTGGTTCAACGACGCGGCCGACGTCGCGGCGTCGCAGCAAGCAGGAAGAAGAACGATGCGCATCACAGGCAAGGTCAAGTGGTTCAACAACGCCAAGGGTTACGGGTTCATCGAGCGCGACGGAGGCAGTGACGTCTTCGTGCACTACTCGGCGATCCAGGGCGACGGCTTCCGGTCGCTCGAAGAAGGCCAGGCGGTCGAGTTCGAGATCGTTGACGGTCCGAAGGGCCCGCAGGCCGGCAACGTCACCAAGGTCTAGACTCACCCGCAGGAGGCCGAGGGCCGCAGTCGCTCGAAAGCGCCTCGGCCCTTTGCCTTCACTCTCCGTTTCGCCCTTCATCGCCCGCGCCGTAAAGCTCACCTTTCCGTCCTTCACCGCCACGCGGAACGCCGACCTCGGCGTTGCCGTCGTCGCGAGCTTCTTCACCTGGTTCTTCACGATGCTCCGGCGAACTTGTGGAACGGCGATCCCTTCCCGGCCGACCGTTCCGCGGCCTCGGACAAGCGAATCGTATGAGATCGTGCAGCTTTGTCCTGCTCCCGCATGAGCGTTCGCTGAACGACGCGACGTGCAGGATGCGGTCCTCGGGCCGCTTCGGCTGCTCCGGCAGTCCTTGCCGCTGCTGCGCGAGCGGGCCCCGAGCGGTCCTTCCTTCGCGCCGAGCAGGCCACGATCCCGCAGGTCGATGAACGTCGCGAAACCGCGACTGCAGCGTCGAAAGCGGAAACGATCGCCAGTTCGCGATGTAGCCGCGGTCGTACGCGTCACGAGGTCCTCGACGCGCGCCCGCGTGCGTCCCACGGCGGCTTCGGCAGCCGCGCCCGGAGAAGCATGTTGTACTCGCGCCTCGAGGCGCTTGAGATCGACCTCGAGCTGCTGCAGGTCCCGTTCGACCGGCGCTACGCTCTGGCACGGCCTGTCATGAGGCTATGAGGACGGCGGACTTTGCGCCGTCCCGCGACGCTTCTGGTAGTACGCTGCAGTGAACCGTGGGCATGGCAGGACTCTCCGTCTGCCGCACGGAAGCGCGCAACGGCGCGTAACGCGAACGCACGCGCGTTGCTGAGCTTGCTCGTGGCGGCAGTCGCCCGCGATCGGGCCCTGGGAGGCCAATCGTGCGCGCGGTTGCTCAATGCCAGGGGCGACGTCAACGACCGGCGCGACGCCCGCTGGCGTCGCTCGTCGAGCGCCTCTCCGAACCGAACGGTAGCTTCTGACACCGACAGAATCTGATTTCGAACGAGAGCCTCGTACCTGCTGACGTCATGCCGGCGCTCGAGCAGGGCAGCGTCACCGGCGGCGTCTACGATCGGCGTCGGCCCGACCAGAATTTCTCCTACATCGCGCGCGTATCCGTCCGGCGTTTGGCGTTTCATCATCGACATCCGGCGCGACAACCTGCTGCTGCATCTGCTGTTCAAAGCGATCTTCGCGCGTCGCGCAACCGGATGGAGTACCTGAGTCTCCTGACCGGCCGGCCTGCGCCCGACCGTCTCGACAGCTGGCGCGACGCGAGCATCGACGAAGATCGTCGCGTATCTCGACATGCCGAAGCTGGCGAGCAGCGCTGTGAACGCGCCGATCGAGCGGCTGCACGCGACGATTCGAGACGCGGGCATCCCGATGTCCGGCCGCGGACTCGCCACGATCGATCGCTTCCGCGGCCGAGCGTTCGTGCAGGCGGGCCTCGGCCTGCAGTTTCAATCGACGGGCCGTCCGGCGCGCGACTACCACCCGACGTATCGCGATCTGCTGCTTGAAACCGATCGGCGCGGCCGCAAGCTCTGCGTACCTAGCGTCGGAAGACGACTTCTCAGTTCGTGAAGGGCTCGAAGCGCAGGACCAGGTCGTGCCGGTGGTGGGCAATCTCAGCGGATCGACGGCGCTCGGCGGCCATCGGCCAGGGAGATCGCGCAGGCGCGGCGAGAAAGTGTCGGCGTTCTACGTGTCGAATATCGAGAACTATCTGTTCCGCGACGGCAGCTTCCGCGGCTGCATGGACAACGTGAAGAAGCTGCCGCGCGTCTGACAAGAGCGTGATCATCCGGTCGCTCTTCGGCGGCATGCCCCTGCCCGAGTCGGTCCCCGGCTACTACAGCACGTCCGCGATCCAGACGATCGAACTGACTCGTCGCCAACTGCGGCGTCGACGGCGCCGCGTGGCGGTTATTACGAGCTGCTGCGCCGCTGGACTCGGTCGCACGCCCGCATCTGCAGAATTCCAATCCGGAAATGCGGTGCTGCGCGTGGAAGCCGGCCCGACACCTGCGGTTCCGCGAACCGGCGCAGCTCCGTAGCTGCCGGACTGCCCTGCGCTCGCGGTTTCCCGACTGACGCTGCGCGCGCGCTCTGGAGTTCGCTTGAACCACGTTCGTCGTTTCCGGCAGAATTCGTTGTCGCGGGTGTGCGCGAACCGTTCGAGGTCGCCGATCATCGCTCGACTGCGCGAGAAGACTCTGGGATCAGGCCAGCTCACGGAGCTGGCCGGCCAGCGGCCCCGCTCCGTCCTCGCAGCGCGGTCGGCGACCGGAGCCAGATTCGCGACGCACCTGCGTCGACGGAGACCAGGTGTGTCAGACCTGAGTTGAAGCGCGGACGCTGCCGTCTACGCCACCCGGGGCAGACGCGACCGGGCCGCCCGACGCGCCTTCGTGCTTCGGTCCGCCGACGATGATCGTCGCGCCCGGAGGGCGGCACCGGCGTTGAGATTCGCCAGCAGCTTCGACGCCGTATTTGCCGGCGCCCAGCAACGCCGAGATGCGCGACGAACTTCGACGCCGACGCCGTATCGAGGCTCAGCGCGTCGACGCCGGCGCCGACGATGTCGCGCTCCTTCACCGGAATCGCGCGACGTCCTCGCTGAATCCAGGCGCGTGCATCGTGCCCTTCGCGTCCTTGTTGAGAAATCGTTCCGCGTTGCGCGATACGCGCGATCCCCAGCCCGAGTACATCGCGCACGAACGCGCCGCGCTGGCGAGCCGCCCGTTGCAGCTTCCCACTCGCCAGCAGCATCGTCCACCGTGACGAGCGCGTCGGCGTCTCTTCGCGGCGCGCGCTCTCGATCGAGATGACGGCGAGCGGCGCAAAGAACTTGTCCGCCGGCAGCTTGTCGGCGCGTCTGCGCCGCTCGCGACGAAGTGAACGGGCGCGTCCATGTGCGTGCCGGTGTGCTCGCGTCGAACGTGATCTCGTTCGCGAAGAAGCCATCCTTGGCGATCGAGAACTTCGGACGGATCTGAATCGGCTTGAACGCTGGAAACACCGGCGTCTTCGGCGAAGAACGTATGCGTCAGGTCGTGGACGTCGCGAAAGCCCTTCGAGGCGAACGGGCTTCTGCTGCGCGTGACGGCCGGCTGCGCGGCAACCGCGGCCGCCGGCGACTGCCCCGCCGAGCGTCGTCAGAAAGCCCCGGCGCGATACTCTTCACGAACGGCAGTTGGATGACGTTGGTGCGCACATGACGGGAACCTCCCGGTCCGGCTGAAGCCGGACGCTACTGTCTTGAAGACTGCCTTCGGCAGCCGCACGTGGACGCCGACGTTCGGCCGGTCGACGAGCTGCGTGATCGCGACGTTGCCGGCGATGCTGACGAGCTGATAGGCCTCGTGCTTGCGTCAGCTTCTTCGTCGGCGACCAGGAAGTCCACCATCTCCTGAATCGCGCATCGTCGTCGCCACCGTCAGATCCGGATCGGTCGGCCATGCTGATGTAGTCGGTCGCCGTTTCCGCGCGCGGCCACGTCGAGCTTCATGTCCTTGCGCACGGTGAGCTGGATCCGGCCGCGCAGCGACGTCTCGATCGCCGTCTGATCGACTTCGCCGTCGCCCTGCGCGGCGTGGCCGTCGCCGATCTCGAACAGCGCGCCGGGCACGAACACCGGGATGAACAGCGTGCTGCCGGCGACCAGCTCCCTGTTGTCGAGGTTGCCGGCGTGCCTGCCGGGCGGATTGCTGCTGACGCGGCCGAGCTCGGGCGCCGGCGCCACGCCCATGCTGCCGAAGAACGGACTGCAGCGGGATGACGATGCCCGGCTTGAACTCGGCGGTCATCTTCTCTGCGTCGAGCGGGATGATCTTCGCCGGCAGCCGATCGATCGCAGTTCGTCCGGAAGGAACCCGCTGCAGCCGTTGTAGCCGTAGTCGATCGCGAGATCGATCGACAGGACCTTCACCTCGAGCACGTCGCCCGGCTCGGCGCCTTCGACGTAGACCGGCCCGGTCAGGATGTGACCGCCGGGACCGCGTCGGTCGCCGGTGACCTCGGTGACGATGCGCTTCAGCGACT
>ERZ1370068.9711-contig-8469_pt1 | contig 24696 bp, 31 predicted proteins | sample MGYA00561227_ERZ1370068 | MGnify/ENA primary metagenome ERZ1370068 (study PRJEB38410, sample SAMEA6850437) | metagenome | study: Metagenomic assessment of the ecological functions of the soil: analysis of the soil microbiota associated with the...
GCTGGCGGCATTGTCACGACCAAATGTCGGTGATTGCGCTGGTTTCGGGTGGTATTGTTTGGGAGATCGACTGATACGCCCGGCGACAAACCGAGAATCTGTGTTATGTTCCGCGTCGCCAGCGGCGACTCTGACACGGCACGTGAATCGACGATTCGGCCAAGCTGTGGGCCATCCGCCTGTGTAATAGGCGGAAGAATTTCCACGAATTTGTCACCTAACGTAGGCTCGAGACTGAAATCGAGCGTCGGAGTTTCAGTGATATGAACGAGTATTGGCTTTGGGTCCGTCGCGAAGCCGGGCGCGGAGACCCGGACGTCGTAGTAGCCCGGACGTAAGGATGACACCGAGTAGTAACCGTCTTCATTAGTCTTTGCTTCTCGCCCGTCTCCGGTATCGCGGCTCACGACTGATACGGTTGCTCCTGCGATTACCGCATCATGCTGGTCTCTGACAGTGCCGGCGATGCGCCCGGTGGTTGGACCTTGCGCAAGAACACAGATAGAGGCCAAAAGTAAAAGGCTAAAGACAAAAATAATAGGGCTTTCATTCCCACAACTATTGGATGTTCGCGCTCGAAGTTCAGAGTCAGGGTTCAAAGCTTTGGCTTGCACCTTTGCGACCCACTGGCATGAGGGTTGAATCTCAACTTCCTCACTAATCGAGCTTCATCCGCTTCAGCAAATCCGTGAAGCGCGGGTCTGAACGCAGGCTGGCAAACCTCGGGTTCGCTTTTAGAATACTCAAACGGTAGGGATTCTCTTCAAAGGTCTTGTTAAACCAGTCGAATGCCTTGTCTTTGTCGCCAAGTCCAAAGTAAACGAGCGCAAACGCGAAAGGAGCAATGTAACGTCCCTGTGATTGATCCTGCTTCATCTCCTCGAGTATCTTTCGCGCCTCGTCTTTTTTCCGGCCACGCCATAGCCAAATGCAAGCTGAGCTTTCGGGGTATTGGGCTTCTTCAACTCCGCGAGGGCCTCTTCATACATCCCCTTCAACTGATAGACATCTGCGAGGCTCCCGTGTCCGGGAAAACTTGGATCCATCTCGAATGTCTTTCGAAATTGCTCGATTGCTCGGTCGTACTGACCCGAACAGCCAAAGTTGCTTGCGTAATCTCGCCGCTCACTTCCAGATCGAGCGGATCGAGTTCCTGCGCTCGGTTCAGACGGAGCATCGCTTCATCGAACCGGCTGAATATTTCCAGATGTCGTGCATACGTGGTGAGAGCTCTGATCGAGTTTGATCAAGTTCCAGAGCACGTTTGTATTCCTGTTCAGCTCCGGGCCAGTCGAAATCAATCTCCTTGATATTTGCCATGACGACATGAGCCTCGGCGAGGGTGTCGTCTATCTGCAAAGCTCTTAGTGCGGCCAGCTCCTCTTGCTGCCGCACTTCTTTTGGCAGTGCCAGGCCCCTCCATGAAATGTTTCTATAAACTTCGCCAAGTTCTGCAAATGCCGGTGCATAACTCGGGTCTTTCTTGGTTGCCTGCTCTAAGAGGTCGATGCTTTTTTCAAATGCTTCTTTTGTTCCTTTGCGACGGAAATAACGGCCCCTCATATAAAGCGAATAAGCTTCGCTGCTTTGGGTGTAGCGTTTCGCCAGACGCTCCTTCTCTTCCCCGCTCAATCGCAATCGCAACCTCTCAGATATTTCCTGCGCGATTTCAACCTGCACATTCAGCATGTCGGCTGCCTTGCGCATGTACTGTCCGGCTCCAGAGATGCGAGTTATTACGAACGTCTACAAGCTCGGTGTTGATCAGAAGATCATCGCCATGCTGAATGTACCGCCCCACCAGCACCGCCCGAACACCCAACTCGCGCCCGACCGCCTGCGGGTCCGTCTGCTTTCCCTTGTAGCGCAAGACCGAATTGAGTGGGACCACTCTCTTAAAAGTTTTCAAGCGTGCGAGACGCTCAATAATGTTTTCGCCGATTCCTCTGAGAGATAGTCAACACTTGGATCGCTATTTACGTTGACGAATGGCATGACCGCGATTGAGTCGATTGCTTCGCCCGGGCGGGTAAAATAAACAAACGCCGTTGCCACCACCGCGAGTGTTGCTAACGTTCCCGCAGCAATCCACTTGCGTTGTTTGATCGCAGTCGTCAGACGCTGAATGCTTGTGGCTCTGTGCGCCGGAAGTAGCGCGACGCTATCGGCAGCATCCAAACCTGGGGTCAACAGCCGCTGTCCGTCGCTTTCTCCTTCTTCGATGACGACCTGAACACTCGAAGTTTCTTCCGTGTAAGTGGTCATCTGCACGGCCGAGTCATCTCGAACTTCTGTGTCGAAGATGTAACCACGCCGTGCAGTCATTGAGTTTTGCGATCCACATGTGCAGATCATCGCCCATAGGCGCATGACACTTACACATTTTCAATTCAACCAATCATCAGGCACGCAGCTCGGTTGAGCTCACCAGCCTGGACTGAACCAATCGCCCGGCTTGAGCGAGATATTGAGAAAATAACGTTCGAATGAGCTGAAGATTCTCCGATTCGTCACGCAAAGTGTGCCCAGTTGGACTTGAAAGTGAAACCAAAGAATCAAAGCCAGAGAGGGAACAAAAAGATGATGCGTCCGGTGAGTTCTTACGGTTTATTGCGCGGTCTGGGGAACGTCATTACTTGAACGAGATTTTCAAACGAGGTTAGTTGGGTATATCGCAGGACAGTACGCCGCAGATATAAGGCTACAGAGTGCAGAAGTGGTGTGGTTTCCGTCTACAAATGATTATATGCCCAGCAGTTAGTCACTGCATCGATCAAATACATCAGGACCACTTAACAAAACGAATAATATATTCATTAACCTGCTTGTTTATCAAGCTTCGTCACTGACTTGCCACTCTCGCTTTCTAAACGAAGCGTGGAGTGATCGGCCAAATGAGCGGATGAGATGTAATTGACGAATCAGAACAATGCCGAGTCACTGCGGCAGATAGTCAGTTTCCAAAGAATGGTTAAGACTGAAGAGATGATCGAGGCAACCTGCTGACTGAAAGGCTGTGGAGTGGTCGATGATTGTCTCGATCTGAAGTGGTTTCCGTCGTGACGATTCGCCTGAGGGCCATCACGATCTGGTTGAGCGACAGCCTTTGCAAAGGTGGCGCCCATTAGTCGAAAACTTCGCGCCGCCACCTTATGACCTGGGGAGAAATGAATCTTCATCTTTAACCGGAGAATCTTTGTGTCGGTATAAGAGAAAGATCACACCACATGAGAAGAAGAAAACTGCCAGAACGAAGAAACCCACAAACATTATCGCCAACACCAGAAAGTTGGCAACTGGTTGTCGCAGCGCTTCGCGCCGTCAACGCGCTGAGATCAGCCACGCGGAACTGATTTCATCGGTCGACGCCGCAACTTCGGCGAATTAATATCAACGCGGGGATCCTAACGATCGCACGCCGCGCGGCGATCCGGGCAGATGCGATTGAGCTTCGCACTTCGCCCGAATCGTCTCAGATTCGGCGGCTGACAGATACCTCGCAACGTTGAGCTGATCCAGACCAGGCCGGGCAACTCTGGGACTGATCGCCACCAACACAGCAGTCGATGAGGGAAACAGCCTTCAAAGATGAGCACTGGAGCGTTCGCCAGCAGATGCCTCTGGTGGCCTGGTTGGGAACTGATAGACGGTAACAAGGTAGTGGAGCACATCGCACAGACGATTTGACTGCAGCCAGTAAGAACTCTGGCGGGTAAACTCAATCATGACGATAACCGGTCAGAAATACATATTCTTTGAGATCGACAAAGGCGGGCATCCCCTGATGCAAAGAGCCGTCCAGGCGGCCTTCGGCGCTGGGAGATATCACGCTGAAAATGAACTGGCGGATCAGCTGTTCGGGCCCGCCTGTCCCGTAGCGACCGATAAGTCGTCGGGGTAGAGAACCTTCCGTCAGAGATCCAAAAAGATTGGCTTAAATATTTTCAGTCTTCCGCTGGTCGATCGCGCTTCAACTTGATCTGGGGTGGTCAACGCACGAAGTTACACCTCTTGACGCTCGGCCTTCAGTTCCGGTTAACTGGTTATCGATTAACACCAGAATGGTTAGGTACTGGTCCCCGACGCCGACGCTTCTTTTCGTCAACTCGTCGGCAGAAAAAGTGGCGGCTGACCTGAGAGTAAGACCGTCGCACCAGCTTCCGCACAACGAATCAAGATAAAACTGATTCATAACCAGCTTCCTGATCAGCGTAGTGAGGAAGAACGCCGCCTCAAAGCGGCATCGCACGGCACCGCAAGACGCCTATGTTGGTCCGACGCTGGCGCTTGATCAGTCGATGGAGCGGCGAACGCTGCTGGGGCCAGCGACCGCACAGCAGCCAGCGACCGCCCCGAGTTGAGCCACCAGCAACTCAACGCTGCCTGGAGAGTCACACCATGATCGCTAGGTTGTTAAATTTCTTCTTCCCAGCAAAAGTTTCTAGCTGGTAACATTATAAAATTGGTGATCCCAGACGAAATGAATTGTAAATAAACCCTTAAACACCGAACTGTGGAGTATCGGTAATCTTATATAACCAATGAGCGCTTCGTTGTAAGATAAAGATGCGCCGTTATCGATGTAAACCAGGTAGCTGGCGGCTGGAACGTGTTCCACAGATGTCTTCATCTCTAACAGCAACTGAGTTGTAGCTAATCCGCAGATCGAACCCGGGATTAAAGTTAACTTCACAATTAGAATTTTTACGTGCAAATTCATTGTTATTAATTTGCAAAGAAGGTCAAGACCTATATCAGAACCATCCAAATTTTTATCACAACACTTCGTAGAGAACTTGACCCAGCCACTGAATGGTATACTCACTGGGAATTCATCTTTTGGCACCATGTACTTCTGCACTTGCTGTCTAACGGTAATATTTATATATGATAATCACACTAATCGGGGTCTGATCCCGATCGTCACTGGGAAAAGCGGAGCTGAATGATCCACACTGGCAGACCAACACCAGAATTTAAAACACTTCATTCAGAATCACATCAAGAGTTTCAGCTAACGGAAGAGGTTCTTCTGGTCAGGCAGCTCCCTCGACGCCAGTGTATGGTATCATATTGGTTTGTGTAAAAACAGAGCCAAGACCCACCAGATATAGCAATACCACAACGGTCAATAGTTTGGTAAAGCAACAGCGACGTTACTGACAAACGAAAAAGCTCAGGTTGTATGATTCAACGTCGCCTTGAAGAGTGTTGAGCTGTAACGATCCAGCCAGAGGGTCGTGGAGCAACAGCGCCAATCTCAATACGGCCCGAGTTGGCCACACCTCCACGCTGCTCCAGAACGGCAAGGTTCTGGTCGTGGGTGGCGCTAACCACGCCATTTCAAATACCGCCGAGTTGTACGACTCCGGCACGAATCAAAACCCGAATCTGATCGACGATACGCAGTTCTTCGTGCGTCAACACTATCGCGACTTTCTTAATCGCGAACCGGATGCCGATGGCCTCGCGTTCTGGAAAAATGAGATCACTTTATGTGGCAATGATGCTCAGTGCCTTGAGGTAAGACGTATTAACGTATCAGCATCATTCTTTCTGTCAATCGAATTCCAGGAGAGCGGCTACCTCGTATATCGCTTTCACAAATCGGCCTTTGGAAATTTGGCGGGCACACCGGTTCCCATACGATTCAACGATTTCCGGGCCGACGATCAGCAGCTTGGACAAGGAGTGATTGTGAATCAAACCGGCTGGCAAACTGTGCTGGAGAATAATAAGCAGGCTTACGCCACCGCATTCGTTCAGAGAACGCAGTTTACTTCCGCATTCCCAACCTCTGATGTCGCCCGACGCGCTTTGTCGACACGCTCTTTCCGAATGGCTGGCGTGACGCCAACGAGTCGCCGATCGAGCTGCGGCGATTAACGAATTCGGCGGTGCGACGACTACCGCAGATGTTGCGGCGCGCGCTCTCTCTGCGTCGCGTGGCCGAGAACTCAACGCGTGGCCGCACAGGAATTCAATCGCGCGTTTGTGCTGATGCAGTACTTCGGTTATCTGCGAAGGAATCCGAGCGACGCGCCGGACGGAAGCTTTGACGGCTACAATTTCTGGCTGAACAAGCTGAATCAGTTCAATGGCGACTTCGTCAACGCGGAGATGGTCAAGGCTTTCATCTCCTCTTCTGAATACAGACGACGATTTGAGCCGTGAGAACGAACAATACACACGGCTTTGCGGACCTGAGACTCAGGACTTAACGCTGAGACGCGTGAACGCTCGAGTTTGGTTGGACGGTGAAAGATTTTGACGGCAGCAAGCCGGCTTATAATCGCCGCGCTCGGTTCCCTCTGACGTTGCGCGTCTTGCCCGCGACCTGTAAATAGCGTAGAAGACAACCGTGATTGAAACCGCAAATCTTAAACTGATCCCGTGCGAGTTGCAGCACTTTGAGGCAATCTTAAAAGACCAAAAACAACTTGAGCAGATGCTGGGCGTCACTGTGTACGATGATTGGTTTGATTTTCCAGGCGTCGCGGGCATCGAAGCCATACGATTTAGCCATGAATACCTGAAAGCTAACGCTGACGCGCTCGGGTGGTGGACGTACTTTTTTATTCACGCCAAAGATAATGTGCTGGTTGGTTTGGGTGGGTACAAAGGTAAAGCTGATGAATTGGGCATGGTTGAAATCGGCTACGCGATTATTCCAGCCTACAGAGGTCGCGGTTTGGCGACGGAAGCGGCTCAAGGTCTCGTTGATTATGCGTTTTCCCATCCGCACATCGAAAGAGTTGACGGGTTTACGCTCGCAGAACGAAATGGCTCGACGAGAGTGTTGGAGAAAGTTGGGATGGAGCAGGTGGGAACGGCGCATGATCCAGATGTCGGCGCGACCTGGCATTGGAGCTTGAAGAGAGTAGATTATCAGCAGACTTGACATCAGAATTAACCCAGCCGGTGCTGTCAAAAACGAGTTTATGAAGTTGGCTAACTGCCGGCGCTAATCGCATTTTGCAGAGACTTGGGAGCGTCGAAAGTGAGCCCGAACGCGATCGCTTCATCCAATTTCAGTTTGCGGCCCTGCTCATAGGCAACCAACAGTGTCGGTTCGCTCAGCGTCTGCCGCAGCTTGAGTCAGGTAAGCATCGCGAAAGCGCGTTTCGGCAGGTTCTCGTTTGAAGCCAATTACTTCGCGCAACTCTTCAGCCGCCCCGGCAAGGCAAGCAGCACGCTGTGGGTCCCCACGCTCAACACTCATGGCAGCAAGACCATCCAGAGCATGAGAGATGACGATCTTGCCTCCAAATTCTCTGGCCATCGTCAAGGCTTCCGCGAAGTACGCGCCCGCATTTCGATAGTCGCCATGCGCGAAGGCCACCGCCCCCAAATTGTTCAGGCTGTTACTAACGGCGTTTCTATTGCCGAGCTGTCTGAGGATCGCGATCGACTCGTCGAAAAGCATTTGAGCTGCCGCAAAGTTGTCTTCCACGCGCGCGAGATCTCCCAGCCGGTTGAGCGAGGCGGCGATCGCGAATTTGTCGTTCAATTCGCGGCTGATCAGCAATGCTTCCTCAACGTACTCGCGCGCCGCTCTGAAATCCCCTTGCAGATACGAAGTCGCTCCCAGGCCCCTGGTCGCGAGCGCCAGTTGATGCAGGTCGCCCGCGGCTCGAGCGTCAGCCAGTCCTTCTTCGTACAGGTTCCTCGCCTTTTCGCGATCGCCCTGCAACTGCACCAGACTGGCAGCGGCAATCAAGACCTTGCGTCGCACCGATGCCGGTACCTCGTTCGAACGCCTCAACGCTTCTTCCAACCATTCGCGCCCTTCGATGAGATAGCCCTGAAGAATCCAGAAATTTCGCAAGCCAGTGGCGAGCCGGGCTGCTATTTCCGGGTCCTTCACCAACGACCACCGCAGCGCAGCTCGCAGATTGTAGCGTTCTTCCTAAGCCGGTTCATCCACTGGCTGGCTTTCGCACTGTCCAGATACAGGTCCGCCTCCCCGAGCGCCAGAAAGTAGATGGCATGTCTTTCGCGCATCGGTTCCGCCTCCCCGCTCGCCTCGAGAACTTCGCTGGCGTATTCCCTGATGACTCCCAGCATTCGAAAACGCGACTCGCGGTTCGGATGTGACTTTGACACCAGCAAACTCTTGTCGACCAACGAAGTCATCAGGTCAACGAGTCCCATATCTTCAGTTGACTGCCCGTCGCAGATCGCCTCAGCAGCTGCGAGAGTGAAGCCGCCCGCAAACACCGCCAATTGACGAAACAAACGCTGCTCTTCCTCTGTCAGAAGGTCATAACTCCACTCGACGGCGCCGCGCATCGTCTCGCTGGCGCGCGGGCAAATCAAGCGGCCCACCCGTCAGCAGATTCAGACTGTTCCCCAATTTCGCCCGGATGGCTTCTGGAGTGAGAATCTTCACCCGGGCCGCGGCGAGTTCGATGGCCAGGGGCAAGCCATCAAGCTTCGCGCAAATCTCGGCAATGCTCGCTGCATTGTCTTCAGTCAGCGCAAAGCCCGGTCTTACACTTGCGGGCTCGGTCAACGAACAGTCTCACCGACTCAATGTCCTGCAAATCCTCAAGCGAGCAAGATGAGTAGTCGGTTGGCACCGCAAGCGGAGAAACGACGAATTCACGCTCGGCGCTTAGGTGAAGAACTGCCCGGCTGGTTACCAGGATTTTCACTGGTCCGGCGGTGAGCAACTCCGCGACGTTCGCGGCGGCGGGCAAGAGTTGCTCGAAGTTGTCCAGCACGAGTAGCAGATGCTGGTCGCGCAAATGCTCTTTCAATGCCTGGAGAGCAGGCTTGCCGCCCGCTTCTACTACACCCAGTGTCTGGGCGATGGTCGAAGCCATCAATTCAGGCTGGGCGATGGCAGCGAGCTCGACGAAGAAGACACCGTTGGAAAATTCCGCCAACATATCTCCCGCGACCGCCAGCGCCAGCGTCGTCTTACCTGTACCGCCGACACCTGTCAGTGTCAGAAGTCTCACTTCAGGCTGCCGCAGGCAGTTTTTGATTTGACCGATTTCCTTCGAACGCCCGACAAGTTTTGTGTATCGAGTGGAAAGCTTGTACGGCGGCAGGTGTGCCGGCTTTTCTCTGACGACGGCTTTGAAGAACTGCGTCGCCGCTTCAAGTTGTCCGGGTTGAGTGCCTGCGTTCAAGGCGTGCCGGTTATTTCCAGGCTGCCGCTTTAGTTGTTTGAGGTCGGCAAACAAATCCTTTGCGCTTGCATAGCGCTCGGTCCGATCCTTGCGGAGCGTTTTCAGCACGATGTCTTCGAGTCCGGACGGAATAGCACTATTGAAACCGCGCAAGCTTTCAGGTTCGCTGCGCAGGACTGCAGCCAGTACATCGCTGTTTGTTGCTTCCGCGAACGGGTGACGTCCGGTGAGCATTTCGTACAAAACAACTCCACAACTCCAAACATCCGTGCGCCCATCTACCGGCAGCCCGCGGGCTTGCTCAGGCGACATATAGGCGACAGTGCCGGCAATAAATCCCGTCCGGCTGAGATCCGGCTGTGTGTCCGCCTCGCTTTCGGCGGTGACTCTCTTAGCGATGCCAAAATCCAGGATCTTCAGTTGTCCGCGCTGGGTGACAATTATATTGGCGGGTTTGATGTCACGGTGGATGATGCCATGGGCATGCGCATCAGCGAGGGCGCCGGCGAGCTGCAAACCGAGGCGCAGAATTTCTTTGATCTCAAGACCACCGGCTTTGATTTTCTCGGCAATCGTTTCACCTTCGACGTGCTCCATTACGATAAAGGGCGGGGAATGGTCGTCATTGATTTCGTAAATAGTGCAGATGTTCGGGTGATTGAGGGCAGAAGCAGCCTGGGCTTCACGTAAGAAACGTGCAGTGCGCCGCTCGTCCTGACAGAATTCTGCCGACAAAACTTTAAGAGCAATCTGGCGAAGCAGCTTTAGGTCTTCGGCGAGGTACACCTCACCCATGCCACCCGCACCTAGTTGCGCGCGAATTTCATAGCGACCGAGTATTGTGCCGGCGGCAATGGTCATATGATGAGGCTCTACCCGAATCGCTGGGAATCCAAAATGTGTGATGTCGGTGCATCGTAATGTGTTCGCCCAATTATCGCGTTTACTGTATCACTCTCGTTATGAGAGAAAAAAGACCCCCAATCGAATCCACCAACGCGATCATGACTGTGTGAAAGATCGTTCAGCAAGCACCGGGGTGCGCCATACCCGCAGGGAAATCGTTGAAACAGCAATAACATACTTGACTCACTTTTCGTCCTTAATTGCCTTCACCTGAAACACATTGATTGGGACAAGCACCGAATCTGACGACAGATTTATCAAGAGCCTTCTTCGGGCTTTGCCCCTCGATGTGCGGAAAAGCTCCGCTTTTCCGACAGCCTCTAAAAATTATCTCTCGCGGCTACGCCGCTGTTGGCGCTCGACGAAACGGAAAAGCGGAGCTTTTCCGCACATCGAGGGGCAGAGCCCGCAACTCGTACCAATTTGATCGCAGCAACTCGATGTTAGACGCGAACCTTCAACAAGCTGTGGGCTTGCGGAGCGAAGTATATTGACGCCGTTGAAACGGTTCCTTGCGATTTTGGCAACGCGCAACCGGGCTCAAGCCCGGTGTGAATGAGAATGAACTTTTGAGGCGAAGATGAGATGAGGCGTAGTTCTGGCGGAAGGTTCAGATCAATTTGGAGCTGGCCTATGGGACTGTCTGCGGCTCTGACAATTCCTCGATGAGCGCCTTCGCGTCTCGCAGGTCTGCGGTTGCCAATCCCTCGGTGAAACTGGTGTAAATCGGTGTCAGCAGAGTCCGTGCTTCATTCTGCCTGTTCTGGCTCTGATAAAGGCGGGCCATGCTCATGACCGCGCGCAGCTCCCAGGACTTCGCTTTTTGCCCTTGCGCAGTCCTGATGGCGTGGCGAAAACAAGCTTCGGCTTGAGCGGCCACGGTCGTGCGCCCGAAAAGCCTGGACGCGCAGCCTGAATAAGTAACGCCTCACCTTTGAGCCGATACAACTCGGCCTCGTAGGCTCCTTCGCCGTTGCCCTGGGCCATCGCCAGCGCTTCTTCCAGGGTGCGGACTGCTTCCTCAGTTTGTCCCGCCTTTCCCAACGCCTCGGCCAGCAAACCCAAAAAGTGAGGACGAAGCAGTTCAGTGCCGGTTATTTGCAGAGCCACCAGACCGTGGCGCATTTGTTCAATCGCCACTTCATGTCGCCCCTGGCAGAGCAGCGCCCAGCCACGCAGCATCGTGGCCATCGCCTGGTACATCACCAGTCCATGTTCGTTGGCAATGGTCAGAACGGCCTCGGCGTGTACCTGGGCCAACCGCTCTTCGCGACGATACTGATGAAGAAATCCCACAAACAGGTGGGCATGCGCCAGACCGTGGGGTTCAGCTAACTCGCGCGCCAGGATCAGCGCTTCCTGCATCTGCCCCAAAGACTGATCGGACCGGCCGAGAAACCACAACGCCCAGGCAGCAAAGCATCGCATCGCGAGCCCCGGGTTCTGCGCATAGTTGAAGGCATCCTCGAGGTGCCGCTCAGGATCGTAAAGCGTAAAGGCCTTCTCAAAATGTTCGACGGCCGGAGCAAAGTTCCCCATATGGAGGAAGGTGATCTCCATTGCCAGATGGGCGCGCATTGAGAACGCGGGAGCAGGAAACCTCTCGCCCAGGCGCAGCATCTCTTCGGCGATCTCGCGAGCGGTCCCTAACTCTGCTCTCAATGTATGAAATGTCCAGAGTCCCCAGAGAGCTTCAGAAAGATCCGGCGTTTCGCCTAACTGCCGGCACAACTCTCGAGCTCTCAGGTAGGCTCTGCCGACATCCGGGGCCGCATAGCCCTCGGTCGCAATCAAGGGCACGCCCAGAGTGAGTTGCAGACAGAGTTCCTGCGCGGCGCGCGCACGAGTGTCCGGCAATCGCAAGAGCAACTCCAGCCCGCGACGTGAGAGCCCGACCGCCTCGCGATACGCAAACCGGCGGATGGCGTTGTCGGCCGCCTGCTGAAGATACTTCGCGGCTTGCTGAGGGTCCGCCGCCCGCTCGAAGTGCATCGCCAGCTCTCCCGCAATCTCTTTGACGCGTTCGCCATACAGCACTTCTCCCTCTTCCGCTATGCGCCGGTGCAATTGAACTCGCCTCGACTCGGACAGCCTTTCATAGAGCACTTTCCGATACAGCGCGTGGATGAAGCTAAACCGGTTGAAGGCTTCTCCGTTGGGCAGAACCTGAACTCCGACATCCTGGATAAACTGACGTTGGCGAGCCAGTTCATCGCACCGGGCTTCTACCAACGAAGGCTCCTCTGCCAATCCCGCCACTACCGCGATCGTCGCAAACTCTGCTCCCGCCACGCTCGCCGCCTCAAGGGTTCGCTGATCAACCGGGTCGAGATGATCGATCTGCTTCTCAATCATCTGCTTGATGCTGTCGGGCACTCCCACTTCGACGTTCTCGATCTCTACAGTTAACTCCCAACTCTCCTTGACCTCGCCGATCAACCCTGCGGCCACCAGGTAGTCAACCGCGTTGACCATAAACAGCGGGTTGCCTTCTGTGCGGTCCTGGATCAACCCAGCCAGCACCTCCGGAAAACGATTCGCGGGAAATCTGACCGACAGATAGCTGGCGACGGCCTCCTCGGTTGAGGTATTCAAGCGGCAACTCCTCACATTGCTGTTTAGCCAGCAACTCCTGCTTGACGGCCTTGAGCGGATGCCCGCTGACAATCAACTCCACGGTCCGATAAGTCCCAATCAACAACAGCTGCGCGGCGTGTCGCTGTCTGGCCAGGTACGAGATCAGGTCCAGGGTCGAGTAATCACTCCAGTGAAGGTCTTCCAGGATCAGCACCAGTGGCTGAGCGGCCGTCAGCACCTCCAACGCATCACTCATCTCGCGCAGCATGCGCGCGCGGGTCGCGCCAAAAACTCCCCGGCTGAGGAATTCGCGATCTGAAGCGTTCACCAGCGAAGGCATTTGCGTCAGCCACATCGGCGCGTGACCACGCAGCACCTCGACAAATTGCTCCTGCTCCCGACATAGCCGTCCGATAGCTTCGAGCACCGGCAGGTAAGCTTCACCAGTCCCGTACTGTTCCAGACATTGTCCCCGCGCCACCAGAATGTTCCGATCAGATGCAATGCTCCGCGCGAACGTGTCGACCAGAGAGGTCTTGCCGATGCCGGCTTCTCCGGTAACAAAGACTATCTGACGCTCGCCTCGCAGCATCTTCTCAAGCCAGCCGCTCATCCGCGCCAGGGCCTTGTCGCGCCCAACCACTGTCTGAAAGAAGTCTGCTGCCCGCAGTGAACCCAAAATGGGCGTGATGCTCCTGGGGCGCAGATCTACCGCCGGCGTCTGCCCGCCTTCCCCAATCTGGCCGATGAAGCGATAGCCACGACGATGTGCGGTTTCAATGAATTGAGGAGTTTTTGGGTCATCGCCGAGAGCTTCCCGGATTTGGCGAATGGTGACTTTAAGGACGGCGTCGCTGACAAAGGTCCCAGGCCAGACGGCGTTGAGAAGAGCGTCCTTGGTGACGAGTTGGCCCGGACGCGCGAGCAAATGATCAAGCACCGCAAAGGCTTTGGGTCTCAGCTTGATTGCTTGTGACCCTCGCCACAGCTGCTCGCTGGCCAGATCCAGGCAAAAGGGATCGAAGACTATCCGCTTCTCGTTCCCCACGGTAATCACCCGAAACGTTACTGAAGTTTTACGGCAAGCTTATGACTTACCTCACAAGCTCGGCCTATTGTCCACGCTGGACAGAGGGATAGCAATACGCGATGGACGATTGGCAATACAAAGCGGCTTTCGTAATTCAGTTTCGGCCCGAGACCGATATTCAGGTGGGGCGATTCGAGGGCCGGGTGGAGCACATTTCATCATCCAGGAGTGCGCGATTTCACTCGCTTGAAGAGTTGTTGGCTTTCATCGCGAGCACCTTGGCGGAGGTCAACAATGCAGAAGAATCGTGAAGAAGCAGACAAGAACCGTTTCTCATGCCGACTTATTTCTACGACTAGGAGCACACATATGAAGTTACAACGACACATCAAAACCCGCTGGTTGAGCCTCGGGCTGATAACTTATCTTTTGGCGCAGTCGACAGTACTTCGTGGCGGGCCGGTTCGCCGCGGCCCGAGTTCCGCACAGCTTTGCCGTTGGTGCAGCCCGCGGGACTGACGATTACGGTCAACACGACTGGTGACGCCGACGCGCTCGATCCCAACGCAGGTTGCGATGTAGATGCCGGAACGCCCGGCGACCAGTGCACCCTGCGAGCAGCGATTCAGCGCGCGAACGCCGTGGCGGGCGAGGACTCGATTGAATTCGCCATCCCCAGCGACCAGCCCAACTGTGACGCAGTCACTGGTAAATGCACCATCAAACTTACCAAAGCGTTACCGGATCTCAGCACCGATATCGTTATCGACGGTCCCGGAGCCGGCAAGCTGACGGTGCAGCGTGATACGGGTGGCGATTACGGCATCTTCAAGGTGACCACCAGCGGCGAAGTTACCGTGGCTCATCTGAGGATCGAGCGCGGCAACTTCGTCAACGGTGTGGGTGGCGCCATTTTCAAGTTTGGCACCGCTAACTTAAACGTGATCGGGGTGTTTTTTCCAGTAACTCTTCCTTCTTTGGAGGCGCTATCGGCACCCAATTCGCCGGCACCATAAACGTTTCGGACAGCGTCTTTGATAACAATGTCGCCAACAGCGGGGGAGCAATTTCGAATGACGGGGTCGGGACGATCAATGTCGTTAATACCGTGTTCAGCTGCTAACTCCGCCAGCACCGAGGGCGGCGGCATTCATAACGCCCTCACCGGATCCGTCAATGTCACCAATAGCGTATTCTTCGAAAACAGCGCGCGCGGCGACAATGCCACCGGAGGAGGTGTGCGGAATGTCAGCGGCACTTTGACTGTCAGCAACAGCACCTTTTTGGAGAACGTCGCGGCCTCAGGCGGCGGTATCTCGGGCGCGGCGACCGTCAAGAGCACGATTGCCGACAAGAGCTTTTCGGTTGATTTTTTGAATTTCATCCCGGATGTGTCCGGCGCTTTCACCTCGGAGGGTTTTAATTTTATCGCCAACCGCGGCACTGCCACCGGCTTTGGCCAACCCACGGATCAAACGGGAACACCGGCGGCGCCGCTCGACGCGAAGTTCGGTTTCTTTTCGATCCCCGCGGCATATAAGAACGAGTTGGTGATTCCACGCTGCGGCAGTCCGGTCGTCGACAAGGGCACGGCCTTTAGCCTGAGCGGGTCGTTGACGACCGACCTGCGCGGAGTTGGGTTCCCACGAACCATTGACGATCCGATTGCGCCGAACGCAGACGGTGGTGACGGCACCGACATCGGTGCTTTCGAGCGCGGGCCTTGTCCGCAATTAACACTCAACCGTCAATACTACGGGCGATGGGGACGACATCAATCCCGGTGACTCAGTCTGCGATAGCAGCGCGGCGGCCGCGGGTTCGCAATGCACTTTGCGGGCGGCGATGCACGAGGCGGAGACGCTTACAAGTAATCAAATTATCAAGTTCGACATTCCGACCAGTGATCCTGGCTTCGACCCCGTGACCGGCCGGTACACAATTAATCTCAATAGCCCTTTGCCCGACATCAACAACACCAATCTGACCATTGAGGGCCCGGGAGCGAACAAGCTAACCGTGCGGCGTAATTCAGGAGGCTTTTACCGCATCTTCACTTTCGGCGCCTTTGCCGAGGACGAAGCAATCTCAGGCCTGACCATCAGCAACGGACTGAGTCAGAGCGATGGCGGCGCTATCAGCCAAGCGGCGGGCACGCTGAATGTGACCGACTGCGCTTTTACCGACAACTTCTCGGCCGGCTCCGGAGGAGGCATCGCCAGCGGGACCAGGAGCAATGGATTCACGGGCCAACTAATTGTCGCCAACTCCTCGTTCCAGAATAATGCGAGCGCGGATGCCGGAGGCGCGATAGCCTTCAGGGGTTCGTTCACTGACGGCACGTTGAGCGTCGCCAACAGCAACTTCCAGAACAATGTCACAGACCTTCGCACAGGCAAGGGCGGCGCTATTTCCAATCTCCTGGGCACTGCGAATATCAGTGGCAGCACCTTTACCAATAACCAGGCTGAGAATGGCGGTGCTATCTCAAACGAATTCAAAATGACTATTACGAGTAGTACGTTTACCGCTAACCAGGCCGGCATATCGGGTGGCGCCGTGTTTACGGACAACGACTCGATGAGCATTATCGACAGCACCTTTAGCGGTACCTCCAGTCCGATCGACAACGGCGGCCCAATCTATCACTTCCAAGGCACGCTGAACGTGACGGGCAGCGCGATCATCAACAATCACGGCAGAGGTGTGGGAATCTTTAACGATATCAACAACGGAGTCGGCAGCGGCCCGGTCAACGTCACCAATACCACCATCAGCAATAACGAAGGATCGGCGATTCGACAAAGCAAGGGCGAGTTGAATGTCAGCAACTGCACGATCAGTCAATAACTTTGGCGGCATCATTGGCTTTCCCGTCAACAATCCAGGCATCTGGTCAGTCAAGAGCAGTATCGTCGCGGCGAATGGATTTAGTGATGCAATCGGTGCTTTTACTTCAGGTGGTTTCAACCTGATTGGCAATCCTTTCCAGGGCACGGGTTTTACGGCGGCCACTGATCAGGTAGGTAACGCCGCGGCGCCGTTGGATCCAAAACTCGATCCGGCAGGTCCGCAGAATAACGGCGGACTGACGCCGACCATCGCGCTATTGCCGGACAGTCCGGCGATCGACAAAGGCACCGCCAACAGTCTGAGTGGCGTCCTGACCACCGACCAACGCGGCACGGGTTTCACTCGCACCTTCGACGATCCGCTGGTCGCCTCTGCAACTGGTGGTGACGGCACGGACATTGGCGCCTTCGAGCTGAATCCTGCCGCGCCCACTCCGACGCCAACGCCGACGCCGACGCCAACTCCGACGCCGACGCCAACTCCGACGCCAACACCAACTCCGACGCCAACGCCAACTGCGACGCCGACGCCAACTCCGACGCCGACGCCAACTCCGACGCCGACGCCAACTCCGACGCCGACGCCAACTCCGACGCCGACACCAACTCCGACGGCAACGCCAACTCCGACGCCGACGCCAACTCCGACGCCGACGCCAACTGCGACGCCGACGCCAACTCCGTCGACACCAACGTTTGTGTTTGATTCGCCCGTTTACCAGATTGAGGAAGACTGTGCATCGATCAATGTGCGGGTTCTACGGCTCGGGCCCGACGACGAGAGCGCGACGGTCGAGGTTGCCAGCGAAGACAATACCGCCAAGCAGAAAGGCGATTACATGTTGGTGGCCGGACGGTTGGTCTTTGCGGCGGGTGAGACTGAGAAGACCTTCCAGGTCCTGATCAACGAAGATAACTACGCGGAAGGCACCGAGTTCGCCACTCTGGTCCTGCAGCACCCCGAAGGCGGAACCGTGGGCGCGCCGGGCACCGCCACTCTGGTCATCACCGACGACGCGATCGAGGGCGCTACCAATCCGATCGATGACTCGCGCATTTTCGTCGCCCAGCACTATCACGATCTGCTGTATCGCCAGAGCGATCAGGCGGGTGAGGATTTCTGGACCAACGTAATCGACGCCTGCGGCGCGGACGCTTCGTGTCGGCAGGAAAAGCGAGCCGACGGTGTCCAGCGCTTTCTTTCTCTCGATCGAGTTCAAAGAGACTGGCTATCTCGTCATCCGCGCGCACAAAGCGGCGTTCGGAGATCTGAAGAGCAACCCACGATACGAGGTCTTTCTTCGCGATCAACGCGAAATCGCTGACGGCGTCGTCGTTGGGCAAACCGGTTTCGCAGAGCAACTCGAGTTCAATAAACAGGACTACCTGAAAGACTTTGTGACTCGCCCTGAGTTCGCGGCCCAGTTTCCGCAAGGCGAGGCCGCCGGCCAGTATGTCGATACTCTTTTCCAGAATGCTGGAGCACAGCCGCTGAGTACGGAACGGGCTGCTGCGATCCTGGCTTATGCCGGCGGTGACACAGCCGGACGCGCAGCCGCTTTGAGAAGCGTGATCGAGAGCGGAACGGTCTTCAACGCGGAATACAACTCAGCTTTTGTGCTGATGCAGTATTACGGTTATCTGCGAAGAAATCCGGATGACGCGCCGGACAACAACTTTGCGGGCTACGATTTCTGGCTCCGCAAGATCAATTCGTTCAGCCTTCCGGAGGAGGACATGCGCGACGATGCGCAGGCGTTCGCGCGGGTTCAGCGCGCTGAAATGGTGCGAGCCTTCATTGAGTCCGACGAATATCGCCAGCGTTTCTTCGGCGCGCCGCGTGGGAATCAGCAGGGTTCCGTTCGAACCCCCGAGCGCCATCGATCGCAAATGATCTGGCGGTGGTCGAGACCAACAGCGTCGACGCTGCATCCCTTGAGGTGATGGCGACCTAGGACGTGGGGAGGCGAGATTAGTTCAATCTCGCCTCCCCACGTGCCTTCTAGCCTCTCTCAAAATCGGACCCCACTCAAGCTCCTGGCAACGCCCCTCTCGCTCAATTCGCATTACGAAATGGTTACCGAACATTTACGGCAGCTTTATGACTTTGCTCCGCCGCCGGGACTACTCTCGGCTCGTGATGAAAGGATGCATTCAGTTTTGCGAGTCTCATCAGCGAGCCATGTCCGGCGTCGCATCCGTGCATAGCTTGATGAGCGTGCATCCGCTCCAGAATGTCCATTTGGATGGACTCGAACAACTTTATCCCTGGCAACAGGCTTAACTAACACAGGAAAGGAATGCAATTATGAGCTGTCAACGAAGAAAAAATGAACGAACTGGTGGGAAGGTTTCTGAACGATTTTGGCGGGACCCTTCATTCCGCGATGGCGGTGATCGGTGACAAGTTGGGCCTGTACAAGGCGATGGCTGAAGCGGGCCCAATCACCTCGGAAGAACTGGCCAACCGCACCGGTACTACTGAACGGTATGTTCGCGAGTGGCTGGCATCTCAAGCGGCCGGCGGATATGCCGAGCTATGATGCCGCGACGCGGCCGATTCTTCCTTACCGAAGAGCAGGCATTCGCCCTCACCAACGATCAAGGACCGATCTTCCTGCCGGGCGCGTTCCAGCTGGCGCTGGCGGCGGTGAGGTCCGAGCCACGAATCGCAACCGCCTTCAAAACGGGTGAGGGCGTCGGCTGGCACGAGCATGATCCGGGCTTGTTCGGCGGCACCGAACGGTTCTTCCAGACCCGGTTACGCCGCAAATCTGGTCGAGCTCGTGGATACCCGCTCTCGAAGGCGTCGAGGAAAAGTTGAAAGCCGGAGCCAAAGTCGCCGATGTCGGCTGCGGGCACGGCGCATCGACCATTCTCATGGCCCAGGCATATCCGAAATCGACTTTCGTGGGCTTTGACTACCATCGGGCTTCAGTCGAATCCGCGCGCAGCCGGGCGCAGGAAGAAGGAGTGTCGGACCGGGTGAGCTTTGAAGTTGCGACGGCCAAAGACTACGCCGGGCGACAACTATGACCTGGTTGCGTTCTTTGACGCTCTGCATGACATGGGCGATCCGGTAGGCGCAGCGAAGTACGTGCTGGGCACTTTGAAGAGCGATGGATCCTGGATGATCGTCGAGCCGTTCGCCAACGACAAACTCGAAGACAATTTGAACCCGATCGGCCGGATTTTTATGCGGCGTCGACCATGCTCTGCACGCCCGGCATCCCGCTCTCAGGAAGTCGGCCTGGGCCTGGGCGCGCAAGCAGGCGAGGCTCGCATTCGGGACGTGGTTACGAACGGAGGCTTCAAGCGATTCCGGCGCGCGACCGAGACGCCGTTCAACCTTGTCTTTGAAGCCAGACCATAGTCGCTTACAACTCTCGCTTCCCCGCAGACACCACGGCTCTCGAATTTCTCAGAGACTGGTTACGAGTCTGCACGGACCTGGCCCGGCGCGCTCAGCTTGCAGGCGCGCGCGGGAGATGATCTCCGAGGAGTAACAGGCAGTGGTAACGCCGCCGATATCAACGTGATCCGACATGACATAAGGAGAGAGAACATGCCCCGACTAACGAGCCGTTTTCTTGTGTTGACTACAGCTGATTCTTCTCAGCTTCACAGCTCATAGGTGTTAGCGCCACCACCCTCATTATCGGAAGTAATAATGATCTGACCCGGTACCCGTTCGGGTTGGATCCTGCAGCCGCGTCCAGTGCTTTTCCGGACTTCGCTGCGGGTGGTACTTACCAGGAGGTCTATGCCGGCAGTGCCTTTCAGGCCCGGTGATCATCACGCAAATAGCCTTCGCTTCAAAGGGCAATTGACCTCTGGCCCGGGCATCGCAATTTACAATTTCAACCTGGCACTCAGCACTACGCGCGGTCGGGCCCGGTGGCCTCAGCACAAACCTGGCCGCCAACAGAGGCGCTGATTTTGTTCAAGTCTTCTCAGGTCCGCTGATCGCCAACAATAACGGCCAACAACCAGTTTGATCTGGTGATCGATATTGCTCCTTTCACCTACGATCCGGCGAATGGCAATCTGCTGCTCGATGTCAGCTTCAACTCACCGGCGCAATTTACGGGCGGTACAGCTCTGTATTTCAATGCGGGTTTCAGCTCTGAACACCAGCCGTGCCGCCAATCCCAGCCGGCAATCCAGGTGGCGCTTTCACTGACGGCTTTGCTGCTGCAAACCCGATTTCACCACCAGGTCGAATGCCCAGGTCACGCTCGGCACTCTGGCGCAGACCTTTGACGGTAGCCCGAAGAGCGTTGTCGGTCACCACCGGACCCCGCCGGTCTCGAAGTAACGTCGTGACCTACGATGGCTCCGCGACCGCGCCAACCAATGCTGGAAGTTACGCGGTGGTCGCAACTGTTAACGACCCGAACTTCATTGGACAGGCCAATGGGATTCTGATCATCAGTAAAGCCGATCAGCAGATCGCCTTCGGACCGCTTGCCAAATAGGAGGCTCGCTGATCCGGACTTCAACGTGATCGCCGCGCGCTTCATCGAATCTGGCAGTCAGTTTCGCGGCCAACGGTAACTGCACGGTGACCGGGTCTCAAATCCATCTGACTGGCGCGGGAACCTGCACGGTCACGGCGTCGCAGGATGGCAATGCGAACGTCAATCCCGCGGTCCCGGTCGCGCGGACCTTCTCGATTGGTAAAGCTGATCAGCAGATCACCTTCGATGCTTTGGCTGACAAAAGTTCGGTGACGCTGACTTCGCGGTCAGCGCGACAGCTTCATCCAACCTGCCGGTTAGCTTTGCGGCCAACGGCAACTTGCACGGTCAACGGCAATCAGGTTCATCTGACCGGCGCCGGCGCCTGCACCATCACGGCGTCGCAGGACGGTGACGCGAATATCAATCGCCGCGGCTCCAGTCGCGCGCACCTTCTCGATTGGTAAAGCGGACCAGCAGATCACGTTTGCAGCTCTGGCGAACAAAACGTTCGGTGATGCGTGACTTCAGTGTCAGCGCGACAGCTTCATCAAATCTGGCAGTCAGTCTTCGCCGCCGGCTGGCAACTGCACGCTGAACGGAAATCAGGTGCACCTGACCGGCGCCGGTCAGTGCACGATCACGGCGTCGCAGGATGGCGATGCGAATATCAACGCCGCGGCTCCGGTCGCGCGGACTTTCTCGATTGGTAAAGCCGATCAGCAGATCACGTTTGCTGCTTTGGCGGACAGGAAGTTCGGTGAGGCTGACTTTGACCTCGCCGCCACGGCTTCATCCAATCTCGCCGTCAGCCTTTGTGGCGAGTGGCGGCCTGCGAAGTGGCCCATAACGAAGGTGCATCTCATCGGCGCGGGTCAATGTACCATCACGGCCTCGCAGGATGGCGATGCGAACATTAACGCCGCGGCTCCGGTCTGCGCGCACCTTCTCGATCGCGCAAAGCCGATCAGCAGATCACGCTTTGCTGCTTTGGCCGGACAAGGAGTTCGGCGATCGCTGACTTCAGCGTCAATGCGACCTCAACCTCAAATCTGACCGTCGAGTTTGCAGCCAGCGGCAACTGCACGGTGAACAGACCATACAGCTCATCTCACCGGCGCAGGGCAGTGCACAGTCACGGCGTCGCAGGATGGCGATGCGAATATCAAACGCCGCAGCTCCGGTCGCGCGCACCTTCTCGATTCGTAAGGCCGATCAGCAAATCAGCTTTCGATGCTTTGGCTGACAAGAAGTTCGGCGATGCTGACTTCAGCGTCAGCGCGCACTGCTTCGTCCAACCTGACGGTGAGCTTTGCCGCCGGCGGCAACTGCACGGTCAACGGCAATCAGGTCCATCTGACCGGCGCCGGCGCCTGTACCATCACTGCGTCGCAGGACGGCGATGCGAATATCAACGCCGCGGCTCCGGTCGCCCGCACATTCTCGATTGGTAAAGCTGATCAGCAGATCACCTTCGACGCTTTGGGCGACAGGAAGTTCGGTGATGCCGACTTCAGCGTGATCGCCACGGCTTCGTCGAACCTGGCAGTCAGCTTTGCGGCAACTGGAAACTGCACGCTGAACGGCAATCAGATCCATCTGACGGGCGCCGGTCAGTGCACCATCACGGCGTCGCAGGATGGCGACGCGAATATCAACGCCGCGGCTCCAGTTGCGCGCACTTTCTCGATTGGTAAAGCAGATCAGCAGATCACGTTTGCAGCCCTGGCAGACAAGAAGTTCGGCGATGCGGATTTCAACGTCGCCGCCACGGCTTCATCCAATCTGGCAGTCAGCTTTGCGGCCGGCGGCAATTGCACGCTGACCGGCATTCAGGTGCATCTGACTGGCGCCGGTCAGTGCACCATCACGGCGTCGCAGGATGGCAACGCCGAATATCAACGCGGCGGCTCCAGTCGCGCGCACCTTCTCGATTGGCAAAGCGGATCAGCAGATCACCTTTGATGCTCTGGCTGACAAGAAGTTCGGTGATGCCGACTTCGCGGTCAATGCCACTGCTTCATCCAATCTGGCGGTCAGCTTCTGCAGCCAGCGGCAACTGCACGCTGACCGGCAACCAGGTCCATCTCACGGGTGCCGGCCCCTGCACGATCACCGCATCGCAGGATGGCAACGCAAATATCAACGCCGCGGCGCCAGTCGCGCGCGCCTTCTCAATTGGTAAAGCCGATCAGCAGATCACTTTCGCTGCTCTGGCCGACAAGAAGTTCGGTGATGCAGATTTCAACATCGCTGGCACGGCTTCATCCAATCTGGCTGTCAGCTTTGCGGCGGGTGGTAACTGCACACTGAACGGCAATCAGGTCCATCTTACCGGCGCCGGTCAATGCACCATTACCGCATCTCAGGATGGCGACGCAAACATCAACGCTGCGGCTCCAGTGGCACGCACCTTCACTATCGGCAAGGCTGATCAGCAGATCACTTTTGCTGCTCTACCAAACAAGAGCCGTCGGTGATGCTGACTTTAACGTCAGCGCCACGGCTTCCTCCAACCTGGCCGTCAGCTTTGCGGCGGCCGGTAACTGCACACTCAGCGGCAATCAGGTTCATCTTACTGGCGCCGGTCAGTGCACCATTACCGCGTCGCAGGATGGCAGCGCCGAATATCAACGCTGCGACTCCAGTCGCGCGTACTTTCTCGATTGGTAAGTCTGATCAGCAGATCACGTTTGAAGCCTCTGGCAGGCAAGATATTCGGTGCCCAGGACTTCAGTGTGACTGCTTCTGCTTCATCGAACCTGGCGGTGAGCTTCAGTGCCGTTGGCAACTGTACGATCAGTGGTAACCAGGTACATCTTACTGGCGCGGGCTCATGCACCATCAAGGCCTCGCAGGATGGAGACGCGAAATACGAACGCGGCGGCCTCCAGTCGCGCGCACCTTCGCGATTGGTAAATCGGATCAGCAGATCACGTTTGAAGCTTTGGCGGACAAGCAAGTTGGTGACCCTGATTTCAACATCAGTGCGACTGCTTCATCCAATCTGGCGGTCAGCTTCGCGGCGAGTGGCGACTGCACCGTGACCGGGTCACAAGTCCGTCTGACCGGTGCGGGCTCATGTACGATCACCGCGGCGCAGGACGGCGACTCTGATTACAACCAGGCCGCGGCCGTATCACGCACCTTCGCCATAAATGAGCCGGCGAAAACTCAGACGTTGATTAGCTTTGGCGCTTCTGCTTTTGAAGTAGCTGAAAGCGTTGGTTCGGTGCGCATCACCGTCAAGCGCAGCGGTGACACATCGGGTTCATCGACGGTGAACTATGCCACGGATGACACCGGCGCCTCGATCAACTGCGCCCAGTTTAACGGGATCGCTGCCTCTCGTTGCGATTTCGACGCGGCGATTGGCACGTTAAAGTTTGCGCCCGGTGAAACGGAGAAAAGCTTTGATGTCGTGATCAATCGCGACAGTAGCGTGGAAGTGCCGTCTGAGAGCTTCACCGTGAAGCTGTCCAGCCCGACCGGAGGCGCAGCGCTGGGCGCGACTTCAAGCGCCACCGTACAAATCGACGACACCAGTGGCGGAGTGCCGCCCGACACCAATGTCATCGACGACACGCGTACCTTTGTCCGGCAGCAGTATCACGATTTCCTGAATCGCGAGGCTGATGCGGCGGGTCTGGCCTTCTGGGTCGACAACATCGATAAGTGTAACGATCCGGCGCGCCGGCCGGCGGAATTGACCGTGACAGCAATACGTAACT
>ERZ1370068.2137-contig-130_pt1 | contig 24690 bp, 48 predicted proteins | sample MGYA00561227_ERZ1370068 | MGnify/ENA primary metagenome ERZ1370068 (study PRJEB38410, sample SAMEA6850437) | metagenome | study: Metagenomic assessment of the ecological functions of the soil: analysis of the soil microbiota associated with the...
TTGTACTTCGTTCAGTTACGTATTGCTCATCGACGGCCGCGGCATGTTCTTGACGTGCAGAGTACGCGATCGAGCAGATGTTGATCAGCGGCGGCGGATCCATCGTCTGTCTGTCCTCGATCTCAGGCGTGGCCGGCCAAGCCCGACAGTCCACCTACGGCCCGGCGAAGTTCGTCGCGTCCGGCCTTGCGAAGCATCTGGCCGTCGAATGGGCCAACCATGGCATCCGGGTCAACGCGGTGGCGCCAGGAGCAATCGACACCGAGCGCGTACAGCGGCTGCCGAGGAGCCGGGTGGGCGGGAGTATCTGGAGGCGATCAAGGCGGCCCATCCGATGGGAAGACTCGGCGAGCCGAGCGAGGTGGCGGAGGCGATCGTGTTCCTTGCCTCCGATCAAGCGTCCTTCATCACTGGCGTCATACTGCCCGTTGATGGCGGATTTCTCGCGCAGTAGGCGGGCGCGCTCGAGCTACCCACTGGATTCGTCCGGTTTCACCTCGACTGTGACCTGGCGTTCGCCGCTGCTGTCGGTCCGCACCTGAACCCGGCGCAGCTGCGCAGCCTGGGTGATCAGGGAGCGTCAGATGCAACACGCCGTCGCCGTAGGACGCCCGAAATGTTCTCGACATCGACCGTGTCGCCCAATTGCAACTCGCCGGGTGAAGGTTCCTTGGGGGCCGCTCCGGCGATCAGCACGTTCTGGCCCTGCTCGGTACTCTGCACGACGCTCTGCCGTGATCGTCAAGATGTTCCGCTCCGGTGGTGATCTCCACACTGTCCGCATCCACGCCGGGCAGGTCCAGACAGAACATGGAATCCCGTCGTCGGTCTGCCACGCATCCATCGGCATACCCAGCGGGGTCCGAGTCCCCGACAACAGCTGGTTCGTCAGCCGATCCATGTGCCGGAATGGATCGCCGAGCAGGTCGAATCGCAACACACTCATTGCAACCTCCAGAACAAGTGGATGAGGACTTCGCGGAGATCTGGGTTTGTGACCCACTCAACCGCAATTGCCGTCAGGAAGCCATAGGCGCTCTTCGACCAATTGCCCCAGGATGGGGGTGACGGGCGAAGGTGATACGCAAGGGAGGACAGGAGGAGTGATGATCAACTACGAACTCGACGGCAAGGTCGCCGTCGTCGCCGGTGGGGCCTCAGGAATCGGCCTTGCCTGCGCTCATGCATTGGCCCGCTCGGGCTCCGCCGTAGTGCCTGTGGGACCTCAAGCAGGAGCCGCTGGAGGCCGCTATCGCCGAGCTCAACCAGTACGCCGCCCACCCGCATACGGCGATCGTCGACGTGTCGGACTCCGGCCAGGCTCAACGAGGCGATGGAGGGCACGGCTGACGCTCTCGGCCGGGTCGACATTGTGGTGGCCAACGCCGGCATCGGCGGGGAGTCAAAACCGACGGCCGAGTACAGCGACGCGTCCTGGCACAAGGTGATCGGGGTGAACCTCGACGGCGTCTTCTACCACCATGCGCGCGGGCATCCAGGCGATGCGGCGTAACGGCGGCGGGTCGGTGATCAACGATGGCGTCGGTCTTGGGCCAGGTCGGCTTCGCGATGTCCAGCGCGTACGTCGCGGCCAAGCACGGCGTACTGGGCATGACAGAAGGCGGCCGCCTGGGAGAGCACGCTGCCGACGGCGTACGCGTGAACGCGGTGGGGCCTGGCTTCATCATGACGCCGCTGCTCGAGGCGAACCTGGACCAGGCCGCGATCGACTTCCCTGGCCGGTCAGCACGCGCTGCAACGGCTCGGCCGGCCGGAAGAGGTGGCCGAACTCGTCGCCTGGTTGGCCAGCGATGCGTCCTCCTCGTGACCGGCGCCTATTACCCGGTGGACGGCGGCTACCTGGCCCGCTGAGCCGCATTGAGCTCTGTCGAGCCGGACAGCTGATGGGTGGAAAGCGTCTCGTACCGGGCGCGCCGATTCTCGCCCGCAGCAAAGATGAGACCGGACCAGAGCCACGGCATCGACGGTCCAGGTGGGGCCTCGATATGCACTGAGGGTGGAGACGTACGGCCGGAGGTCCGTCGGATTCGGGGCCGGAGCCGGGGTCAGGTGGGCCCTGAATCGACTTTCGTCCGCCGCCGCGCCGACTCGCCGGCCAGCGGCGGCGACCGAGCGAGCGAGGGCCCGCATCGGCGCGATGTCGCCCTCACATCCGATCCAGAGGGCTCAGCTTGCTGAACTGCCCTGACCCGGTGAGTGCGAGGACAGCATCGGGTATCTCTTGGCTGCGCGAGTCAGCCGCGACTTCAGGTCAGGCACTCGCGTGTCGTGCGACCTGGCCATAGAACGCCAGGGTGAGGTGCCACGACTCCAACCTCGTCCAACGCAAGACATCGTCGCGATGCGGTGCGACGGCTGCGTCGAGGTGGGCCATCACATCCGGCGGTATCAAGATCGCCGCGAACAGCCTCATGTCTCAGCAGCATCGCATGCCCACCAACGCTAGCGAGGAGCCGTCGCAAGAATCGGGTTCGAGTGGACGATCGTCGTGCCAGCCAGCCGATCGGGCGGAAAGGCCTGCGGAAGAGCATCAACAAGATGATGTTGATTTATGCAGCCAGCCACGACGTGATGGCGGTGAGAGATCATAGCCAGCCGGCACCGCAGCGCGCTTCCGCTGAGGTTCGCGTAGCCCAGCGCAATGGTGTACCCAACTCCGCCAAAGAGTGATCTGACCAGGGTGCCACAACCAGAGCCTGCTGGCCTGAGGGCAACGTTCGCGTCCGCCAGATCGAGATGGCCACTTCAGAACGCCATCCAGCGATAAGCCAGACCCGCGGCGAACATACTTGCAGCCACGGCACTGAACCGGAACTCCAGGAATGGACCAAAGCCAAGAAGGTCGAGCTGTGTCCCCTGATCTCACCTGGCTGGCGATGGCGTGCAACGCGAAATCCTCCGCCCCTGTACGGCAGCGTCAGACCCGCCCCGACTCCAGATGATCACGGTGCCGGCCAAAGTCAGACTGGCGCCGCGAGTTCCGGGCCGAGAGGCCGAAGAGAGCGAGCAGCGCTCGGCGGCATCAAGATCAAGGCGAGAATGAAGAACACGTGAGCGGCCACCTGCCGTTTGAACTCACTGACGCCACGGCACTCCGAGGATTGACCTGTCGCGCCAGGGCCGAACCGCCGGATAGAGCAAAGAACAATAAGCCCGACAGCGCGAGCGCCACGGCTCCCAACCGGATCATGACCTGGATCCGGTCGTGCGTCACTGATGGATCTGGTGCTGGCCATGGGTTTCCCTCCTCTAAGGGGTGCTTTCGGGCCACAATATGCCGATCCGTCTCTGTCGCGTCACAAGACGCAACGGTTCGTCTTCATATTCTCAGGAACCGTGACAGCAGCTAGACGCGACCCCTGACCCGAGCCGGCGCAACGCCTTCGGGCACACGCCGCCATCCCCGACGCAACGCGGGAACTGGATAGCCGGGAAGATCGGCTACGACAAGATGTCTGACGAGGCATTGCCGCGGCTGCCGGCGTCGGCAAGCAAACGATCTACCGATGGTGGCCTCCAAGGCAGCGGTCGTCTTGGATATGTGGTCGCCAGAGGTGCATCAGCAATCGACTTCCCGGAACATGGAGATCTGGCGGCCGACCTCAAGACGCAGATCAAGTCGGTGATCGATCTCAGCAATGACCCGACTTTCGCCGTCCTTCCGAGCCTTGGTCGCAGAGGTGGTCAGCACGATCCGGTGCTGGGCAAGCCAGCTGGTGGATCGCATCTTCGGGCCTGAATCGAGGCAGCCATGAGCGGCTCAGAGCGGCACAGCAGGACGGTCAGCTAGCACCGGATGTCGACTTTTGGATCTGGCTATACTTCCGACTTGTTCTACGGCGGTTTTTATCACTGATATTTGGGCTGCGGGTCGCGCCCTCAGCCATGAGCATGCCCGAGGTTGCCGTCGATGCAAAACCTTACTGGCACGGGACGAGTGCGCCGAGACCAGTGCTGACGCACGTAAGTGACTGGAGGAGCTGGACGACGAGGTAGCCGTCAGTCTGGCGATTGATGCCGGCCTGGGTGCGCTCGAGGTCGAGGTGGTGACGAGTGACTGGCTCAGCCAGGCTCCAGTGCTCGCAGTTCGTCCGAGAGGCCGGCTACGTCAGCTGAGCTTGGGGATTCTCGAATAGCGACAAGCTGCTCCCATACCGGGGAGTCGAGGAGGCGGTCCGGCTCGAATCGCAACGGGAGCGGTCCAGATATTCCCTGCGGGGGAGTCTGGGGATCTGGCCGCAGCAGGTACGGCTCTTCCTCCGCGTACGCGTCCCCTGAGGATTGATGGAGGCTGGTCGAGGCCGACGACCACCGCGGTCCCGGTTGGGTCGGTGTTGATCAACAACACGACAAGATCAGGTCGTCTCCGGCGCAAGATCTCGACGACCTTGTATACGTCGCCTGTCCACGGCTCGGTTTTGCGATCACGAGCTGCCTCGAGTCCGTTGCGTGGCAGCACGTCGTCGAGCACGATGACGCCGGTGTCGGCCATGAACGGCTCGATGTTGATGAAGTCTCGGAGCGCGAACTCCGAGAGATGCATGCCGTCGATGAAGGCAAGATCGACTGGAACGCCGTCGAAGTGAGCAAGCGGGTCGCCGTCGGCGAAGAAGGCGTCGCTGGTGGCCTTGATCAACTGCACATCACAGTGGATCGTGTTGTCGATCCTGAAGCGCGGATCAACTCCGATCGAACGGGTACGCGAGAGCGTCAGGCTCCTGCCGGTTCTGATGCCGATCTCCAGATATGTGCGGGGCCGCGTCTTCTCATGGAGTGCTTGGAGCAGCTCATGGCGGCTCATCGTCGGCTCGGGGTGCGGCACGAACGGGTCGGGCGGCTCGCCAGGGCGAAGGCTTCGGGGTCGCCTTCGGCTTAGGGGCCGGCGGTTTGGGCGTGGGCTTCGCGGCCGGCTTCTTGGCGGCTCCATCGCAATCCGCTTGGCCAGCGCGTTGCGGGCTCTCCGCTCCATCCTGCGAATCCCGCTCGTACGCTCGTGCCCGATGACCGACTCAAGCGTTGAGCCCACCTTGCTGCGAATGGCCACGCATGCTCCTCGGAGAGGCGTTTTGCGCTCACCGTAGCAAGACCATGCGACTCGACGATGCGTACGCTCGGTTCACGTGGACACAACCGAACTCGCCTTCAACCGCCTGTTTCGCAACAGCGTTGGTGCCCTCGAGCTGTACACCGTCTACGTCGGCGAGCGGCTCGGCCTGTACCGAGCACTCAGCGGACATCGGACCGGCTACGTCAGCCCAACTCGCGGCGCAGACGGGCACTTCAGAGCGCTACGTCCGCGAGTGGCTCGAACATCACGCGACGGCTGGGCTCGTTGAGGTCGACGACGCGACCGCTGAGCCGCTGGCAGCGTCGCTACTTCCCGCCGCCGGACCACGCTCGCAGTCCTCGCCGACCCCGACCACCCGCTCTATCAGGGCTACAAAGGTGTCGAAATTGTGCGCGCTGCTCGCCCCATGCCGGACCTGGTGACGGCCTTCCGCACTGGAGATGCGCCGCCGCCCCTACCGTGGGAGCCGGAGGGTAAAGCTGAGTTCAACCGAGCCCTGTTCCTCGCACTACCTCGGTACCGACCGTGGCTGCCCGCGATCGCCGACGTCGACTCGCGTTTACGCGCGGCGCCGCCGGCCCGCGTCGCCGATATCGCGTGCGGCACCGGGTGGTCGTCGATCGCGATGGCACAGGCGTACTCGATGATCACTGTTGACGGATTTGACCTCGACCCGGATGTTGTCGCCGCGGCGGACGTCGAATGCCGGCAGACGAGGGCGTCACAGACCGGGTGAGGTTCCGCGTCGCAGACGCGTCCACCGTCATCGGGGCATACTGACCTGGTCACGATCATCGAGGCGCTGCACGACATGTCCCGACCTGTCGAGGCGCTGGCAGCGGCGCGCTCGATGCTGCGGAGCGACGGGTGTGTGATCGTGGTGGACGAACGTACCGAGGATCAGCTGACGCCCGGGGCGGGGTTGATTGAGCAGGCCCACTACGGCTGGAGTGTCGTCTCGTGTCTGCCGAGCGTGATGGGCGATCCGCAGACCCGGGCGACAGGGGCGGTGATGCGTCCCCTCGCACGCTGCGTAGCTATGCCGAGGAGGCCGGACTTGGTCAGTTTGAGGTTCTTGACGTCAACACGGACTTCTGGCGGTTCTACCCGGTTACGGCCCTAGAGCACTTGGCGGACCTGGTCCGTACAGTTAGGTCTTCGTTGCTGACACTGCGCTGTGACCATTTACAGGGAGGAGGCCGGATGCTACTGGTGCCCAAGCAGCTGCAGCGCGCGGGAATGACCGGAAATGTGCCCTACTACGGCGGTCGGTTCACACCGGCGCAGGCGTACGCGGCATCCCATCCGGTCCGCGCCGCCGCCGGTCTTTTCCCGACCTCATGACGACCGGCGGAGCCTTCGTGCGCGCGCCCGTCCCGGCCCGGGGACCGACTATCCAGCGAAGAGATCTCAGCAAAGACATCTCCAGCAAGAGGCACAGCCGACGACACAGGTCGGCGCTGCAGCACCTGTTGGATGCCGGGGTGATCACCCAGGCGGAGTTTCAGGAGCTGCGGGCGCGGGTGATCAAGTGATCGGACCAGTGCAAGTGCTGGTCGTGTGGCTTCGATGAGCCGAGCATTCTCCGGTGAGGTGCTCGCGGAACTCAGGCGGCTGCGGCGAGGCCGGCATTGTCCGGCTCATCGACGTGCTCCTTGTGCTCGCGTACCGAGGACGGCACTCTCGAGACGCTGGAAGCGCCAGAAGGATTCGCATCTGATCTTGGCGGAGTGGCGGGCGAGATTCTCGGCCAGCCCGCGGTGCCGGCGGACGCGGAGCCGGCGCCGACCAAGATCGAAGCGGATCCGGATGCGGCCGAGACCGAGTATCCGGCGATGTGGTCACTCGCCGATACCATCTCCCACTGGCAGTACACGCGGCCGTTGCACTCATCGAGCACGTGGGCCGCTCCGCTGAGCGCCGCCATTCAGCGGGCTGGAGGCACGCGCGCTCGAGGAAACTTGGCTGGCGCAGCGGGACATGGAGTTGCTCGAGTCCTTGATGGCACGCCAGGATCGGTAGTCACACCTGTACTGGGTTGGCCAGGCCGCCCATGACTGAGGAGGATCGGATTGTCAACCGCGCTAACGTCCCTGAACCGGTTTCCGGCAAGCGGGTCATGATCGACGCACCGCGGCTGTGGGGCGGTGGGCTCGCGACCGCGGTCGTCGCAGCACTGGTCGCGGCACGTCGGTGTCGTCTGATCTGCCGCGACCTGCTGAACGTGAAGCTCGTCGAGCCGCCGCTGCTTCCTGTCACCGATTCCTTCCCCATCAATTACGCCGTGACGGCCTTCGTGCTGGCACTTGGCGGCGACCGGACTTGCCCACCTGCTGTCGGTGATCACCCCGCGGCCCCGGGTGTTCTTCGGGTGGATCGTCGGTCTCTTCACCGTTGCCGCGATGGTGTTGCCGTTCGCCTTGGAGGGCAGCATGGAGGGCAAGATCTGTGCGGCGGTGATCAACATGGTGATCGGCCTGTGCTATCGCGAGCCTGCTGTCCGCCGTCTTGTCGCGGACGAGTCGCGTCGATGCTGCGAACGATCTTTGGCAGCAGCGTTGAGTGGTCGTCTGCCAGATCGCGCTGGCTCCTGGTCTGGTTCCTTCTCTGAAGAAGATCGCAGATTCTTCGTAGCCGAGCGCGCGGTACAGAAGCTGGCTGCTCACGCCTTACGGTTGCGAGGCGTAGGTATGCGGCGCCAGCGGATGAGCTCCTGCCAGGCTCGGCGGCTTCCTGCATCGGGTTGCACGGCCCACGCCGGTTCAGTCTGACCTGTTCGGCGACCATGATCTCTTCGACCCCAGGCGACGGGACCGTTGGCAAGGAACGTGGTGTGGCGGCAGTGAGGTAGAGCCGACGAGACCATCGACCGATGTGGGCGTACCGGACGATGGGCAGCGTGTCGGGCCCGGTGAGCAGCGTGTCTGAACAGGAAGGTGTCGAAGCAGAGCCTCGGTCGAGGCTCCTGGGCGGAGTGGCGAAGTCGCGAGGCAGCGACCAGACGCGTTGTCGCAGGTCCTGAGATCCATGGCGTCTCCTGATGTAGTGACAGGCTGCAGGTCACAAAAGTCGAGCCTGCCAGGGTCCCGAGTCCGTACATGCGCCCCTTCCACGCAAATTTCACGACCGGTGCGGGGTTTCGAACCTCGGTCCGAGCTTCGGCTGTCAAAATCCCGTCATTGGTCAGAAGTCTGACCCTTGATCATGAGGCCCGGCCCGGCCCCAGCAGATTCAGCACGGCCCGTTCGATCTTGCCGTGCGTGGTGCCGTCTGAAAGATCAGCATCTGTCGTCGGCGAGCGCTGGTGAGATGGTGGCGCCGTCGTTGAAGAGATCGATCACACGTGGGTCGACGTAGGATGCGCGGGCCACCGCCGGCGTATTGCCGAGATAGCCCGCCACCTCCTTCATCGCTGCGGAGACGGCACGGCTTGCGGGCACTGACAGTTCTCGCGCGTTCATTGGCCTTCGCCAGAGCACGACTGCGGCGATCACGGTGCCGATGCCAGGTACGGAAGTCTTTGGCCGACATCTCATCGCCGAGCAGGTCCTTGAGGTAGCTGTTGATGTCGTTGGAGCTGACGTCATGCCAGTGCTGTCCATCTTCGTAGAGGCAAGGAGTTCTGGCCCGCCGCCCGATCGTGTCAGGAGGTCGCGTACGGCTCGCAGAACAAGATCATCGGCGAGTGCCACGTACCGCTCCTGACCGGACTTTGCGGCGTAGTTGAAGATCACCGCTCCAGCCTCGATGGTGACGTGTTCCTTCTGGATCGTGGCCAGACCATAGCTGTTGTTGATCTCCGCGTACGCCTCACCGCCGATCCGGAAGAAACCAAGATCAAGAAGTCGGAAGGCCGTTCCCAACGCGCGCTGATAAGGCATTCCCTCCAGCTGGAGATGCGCTTGCCACGGTCCGCCGCGCCGACGGGAGCCGGGCGGCGACCGCGAGCACCTTGTCGTGCTTCAACCGATCACGCTGGAGCCGCCACTGCTCGTGATAGAGGTACTGCCGTCGCCCGGCGTCGTCGATGCCGACTGCCTGCAAGTTGTCCATTGGGTACCGGGGCAGATCCCACACCTGTTCCCAGGCCGGCGGAATGACCAGGAGCTTGCAACGCTCGCTCTCTTCCGCGCTGAGGCGGTTCCCGGACTCGTCCAGGTAGACGAACCCCTTCCCGGCGCGCCGCCGGGTCCATCCCGGATCTCGCGGGGAAACCCTTCTCAGCCTCGGCACATCCGTACTTCTACCCGCGTACGCCGGCCCATCACCGACTTGTCAGCGCGAGTGGTCGCCAGGGCGACCACCGACGCTGACAAGTCGGACGATCTAAGGCACCTTAGGTACCTCAGACCGTAGCCGGTCGGAAAGATACCGTCATCTCCACGTGTTACGCCTCCACGCCTTAGAAACAGGATGGGTTCAGGAAACAAGGAGGCTGAAATGAGCTTGATCAATGACTACACGTACATGGCGATGAACGATCAGCGGGAGCGGGAGCTTGCCCAACTGGCCGAGTCGAACTGGCAGGTTCGGCAGGCGCTGAACAGACGGGCTGAGCTGGTGGCGCAGGTTGCTGGCCCGTCGCGGCAGCGCAGCAGCACCACGGCCCAGCATCCGGCACAACGTGGAATGGCGACGCCCCAGCACCGGGTCGCGCACTAAGCGCGACCCGGTCGGGGGTGTCACAGGCTGGTGGCACGATAGTGCTCATGGTGAAAGCGGCCAGATCGGCCACGACGGTGCGGACCCAGCACATCGTCGGGCGCGCTGAGCAGCGTGCCCGACTTGGCCAGACGCTCGACGACGTTATCGACGACGGCAGCCGGTTTGTGATCATCGGTGGGGACGCTGGCGCCGGGAAGACGACGGTTGTGGAAGCGTTCGTCGCCGATCTCTTCGGTCCGCTCGCCGACCGCAAGGCCCAGGTGATCCGGGGTCAATGTGTGCCCATGGGTGAGGAGGGCCTGCCGTACGCGCGCCGATCGTTGGCGCATTGCGGGATCTGGAGAATCAGCACGGCCGCGAGCAGATTCTGGAGTGGGTCGGCGCCGGCCGGCAGGTGCTCGGCGCACTGCTACCCGACGTAGGTCCGGCGCCACGTGAGAACGATGACACGGTTCGGCTGCAGCTCTTCGAGGCCGTCACCATGTTGTTGGAGCGGGCCAGCGAGAACGGGCCGCTCGTGGTGATCATGGAGGACATCCACTGGGCCGACGAGTCCACTCGTCATGTTCTCCGCTTCTTGGCCCGGGCTCTGGCCGATGCCCCGGTGATGATCATCCACGACGTACCGCACCGATGAACTCACCCGCCGACATCCCATTGCGTCCGTTCCTGGCCGAGGTTGGCCGCTTCCGGGCACCGTACGCGTCGATGTACCCAGCCTGGAGCGCGCCGAGGTCGCCGGAGCTGCTGACCCGGTTGATGGAACGGCCGCCGAACAACGTGAGTGATCGATCTGGTCTACCGGCGCAGCGAGGGGCATTCCGTACTTCGTCGAAGAGCTCACCCGATCGGCGGCCCGTGGCTGCATCGACATGCCGGACACGCTGCGGGATGCGCTGAACGTACGCGTCCTGAGCCTCTCTGACCGAACGCAGCAAACCCTGCAATTGGCCGCGGTCGCGGGCACCCATGTTGATCATGAGCTGCTCGCGGCAGCGGCGGATGCCCAGGATGGGGACTTGGAGAACCAGCTGCGGGAGGCAGTTGACGCGGCTGTCCTCACAGTGGACGAGACCGGATACTCCCTTCCGGCACGCGCTGCTGCGCGAGGTGGTCCACGACGACCTGCTGCCGGGCCAGCACGCCAGGCTGCATGCCCGCTTCGCCAAGATCTTGGAGGAGCACCCGGAGCTCGTTGAGTGCGGAAGCCGCTCCCTTGGAAATCGCTCACCACTGGAACGCAGCGCACGAGGTCAACAAGGCCTTCCGGTGGGCGCTGACCGCGGCCGAGTCGGGCTCCGCGGCGCTTTCATGAGGGCACTCAAGTTGTACGAGCGGGCCCTGGAGCTGTGGGATCAGGTGGACGATCCGGAGTCGGTGGCCGGGCCGCATCGCGAGCTTGCTGATGCGCGCCGCGTACGCCGCCGAGGATGCCGGTGAGATCGAACGGTCCCTGGGCCTGGTCAACGCCGCGCTCGATGAGTTGGATCCCGGCGACAACCCTCGGGAGCGCATTGAGGCATTGCTGGTCAAGGCAAGAACCACAGCCAGTCTGATGACTGGGGTGGTGTCGAGCCACTTCGGGAGGCTCTCGGGCTGCTGCCCGAAGACGCCGATCCCGCAGCTGCGGGCTCGGGTCCTGGAGATGCTGGCCCGGCGGACGATGCTGTCTGGCGATGTCCGGCAAGGCATCGAGTTCTCCCAGCAGGCCGTCGAGCGCCGCTGCATTGGCCGACTCGGACTCGGTCACGGCGAACGCGTGGATCACGTTCGGCACCAGCCTGGTTGCGGCAGGTCAGGAGACTGAGGGTCTCGCCATGTTTGAGCGGGTCAGTCACCAGGCACGCAGCAGCACCCGGACTTTGCTGCGTTTCTTCGTCAACTACTCGGATGCGCTCAACCACGTCGGCCGGTACGACGATGCGGTGCGCCAGGCCCTCAGCGGTGTCGACGTTGCGGGTGAGCTCGGCTTGCAGCGCTCCTTGGGGTGCCACGCTGGCGGGCAATGCGGCGGAGCCGCTGCTGGCTCTCGGGGAGTGGGCGCGGGCGTCGGCCATGATCGAGCGGGCGCTGGAACTGGATCCGCCAGCGCACCATCACGCCCATCTGCGGCTGCTTCAGGCCTGGTTGTACGTGTGTGGCGCGGCCAGCTGGACGAGGCGGACGCAGTGCTCACCGAGTTCCGACCAATGATCCGCCGCGAGCAGCTGTCGCCGCAGTACAACAACCAAGCGATCCGAACCGACGCCGAACACGCGCTGGCTGTAGGTGATCATCAGCGAGCGTGGTCAGATGTGTCGGTGTTCCTTGATCACTGGGAGCTCTACCATTGCGCGGTGTCCTATCCGATCCTGGCGGCTGGTGCTGCGGCCGGGCGGGTGCTCGATCAGCGGGATGGCTCAGGACAGCGCGCGGCACTGATCCGCGACTTCCTTGATCATCGGGCGGTGCCGGTGCGCGTTCGCGCATTCTGGGAGCCCGTGATCACTGCCGAGCTGGACGACACGGCAGAAGCCTGGCGGTCGGCCTTGGATCAGCTGGCGGCGCAGCGGGCGCCGGCCCATCTGCGGCCGTACGCGGGCCTGCGACTCGGCCAGCGCTTGGTCGCAGGGCGGGAGCGTGTCGAGGCCAAGGAGGTGCTCGCGACGGCGTCAGAAGCTGCGGTCGCGCTCGGCTCGACCCTGCTGGCCGATCGGATCGCAGCGCTCGCGCAGCGTGCCGGTTTCGTCGTGGCTCCGCCGACGAAGGAGAGTCCGGTAGCAGGCCTGACGCCGCGTGAGCTCGAGGTGTTGCAACTGGTGGCAGCCGGCCGATCAATGGCGAAATCGGCACTGCGCTGTTCATCAGTACGAAGACCGCCAGCGTGCACGTCTCCAACATCCTGGCCAAGCTCGGCGTCAACGGTCGCGGCGAGGCGGCAGCCCTAGCGCACCGGCTGGGTCTCGACCGTTCCCTGAGCCCGCGGCATATGTGCCCTGAGCCTGTCGAAGGGCATCAGTCCCGGTGCACTGTGCCGGTGAAGCTGATCGCCTCATGAACGTCGTCGTTCGGGTCGACGATGAAGGTCACCTTCTTCAGCTCTGTGAGCGGGACGGCGAATCCTACGGTCGCGATGTCCTCATCCTTCGGCTTGATCGTGCCGGCGAAGCCGCTCTCCAGCTCGTCGGTCTTGTCGATGATGATCTGCGCGTCTTGGCGATTGCCGTACGTGGCGCCAATCAGAACGTCTCTCGGCGTCGTACGGGCTCTTGGTCTTGTTCTCGATGCGGACGGACGCGATCACGATCTCGCCGTTGGTCGCCTCGGCGCCGCGATCGGTCTTCTTCGCCTTGTCCGCGACCGCCCCGGCGATCTCGATCAGCAGCCCGTCGTCGAACTCAGCGACGTCGTCCAGGCTGAACTGTTGCTTCTTCTGGCACCTCGCCCGGTGTCGGCGCTGGTCGCGCTCGGGCTTGGGCTTGGGATCGAACTCCACAGGCATGCCTGCAGGGCGGCTGCTGGGAGGACTCACGCTGGGCTGCGGCTCGTTGGCAGGCGGTACACCACATGCCGCGAAGACGAGCAGGACCCCGATGAGCGCCCCCGGAGTCGCCTCATCAGACCGACACCGTACCGGCCTCGACCGATCTCCGGCCGCTAAGGTTGTCGCGTGAAATGGAAGATGGTGCTCGCCGTCGGGGCTGTCGCCGGCGGCGCGGTCTGGTTCGTACGCCGCAAGTCCCGCCGAGCCGCAGCCGAGGCGGAGCTCTGGGCCGAGGCAACCGACCCCATCGCCCGCTTCGGCGACGACCTGACTCCCAACGCTAACGCCGACTCACCAAGCTCGACTTGTCAGACTCTCAGTGCGCTATAGCGCAACTGAGAGTCTGATAAGTCAGGGTTTGGTGAACATCTCCGTGACTCGCTCGGGGATGTCACCGTCAGTGAGCAGCGTCACCATGTCACCTGCGCGCAGTTGGGTGTCTCCGTGTACGGGCAGCAACGTCCCATCGCGTACGACGATGCTGATCCAGACATTGCTGGCCAGTTCGGCGACCTCCTCGACGGTCCGGCCGTCAACGAAAGACCCGCCAGCAACGCTGACCTGGTGTGTCGTGTCGGGGTCGACTCGGAGCCGCACGTCGACCGCCCACGGCTCCGGCTCTGACGGGCTGCATAGGCACTCCCAATCGCCGGGCGACGGTGGGGACGAGGCTGCCCTGAACGACGACGGAGAAGATCACCACGACCACGACGATCCCGTACAGCCGCTCCGCATCCGGCACGTTCGCTGCGAGGAGCAGCTCGCCGAGCAAGATCGGCACCGCTCCCTTGAGCCCAGCGAACAAGACAAAGTCCGTTCGCCGCGATCGAGCTGTGCCGGAATCAGGCACAGGCCCACGACGAGCGGTCGAATCACAATCGCGAGCGCGAGGCCAAGAATGAGTCCCGGGAGCCACACATCCGTTCGAGCCAGGACCTTCAGGTCGATGGTCAGTCCCAAGACCACGAAGGCAACGATCTCCGCCAGTCCGGCCAGCGCGGCGTGGAACCGTTCGATCTCGCGCTGGTACGGGGCGCGGCGGTGACCGATCACGATTCCGGCAATGAAGACGGCGAGGAAGCCCGACCCGTGCAGCAGCGTCGTTACGCCGTAGAGAAGCAGGACGCTCGCGAGGGTTCGCAGCGGGTACAGGGCCTCGTTGGGAAGGGAGACGCGGCGCATGAACCAGAGCAGGGCCATGCCGCCCGCAATTCCAGCGGCCACCCCGATCGTCATCTGAAGCAAGAAATCGGCAGCAACGTGGCCGAACGCGGCGCCAGTGACTCCGCCGGCGGCCAGCAGCCCACCCATCAGCGCGATCCCGACGGGGTCGTTCGCCCCAGATTCGCCCTCAAGATCGTGCCACTGCGTCCAGTGATTTCCTGGTGCCCGAGAACTGAGAACACCACTGCCGGGTCGGTCGGCGAAACGGCGGTCGCGACCAGCAACGCGACATACCAGGCAAGCCCGAAGGCCGCATGCATCAGGAGGCCGCCGGCAGCCGCGGTCAGGAAGGTGCCGAGTACGCCGACGACGATGATCAGTCCTAGAGCGGGCCGGAGACGCAGACCAGCCGATGTGCCTGCCGCCGTTGAACAGGATCAGAACCAGCGCCACAGCGACGACCTGCTGGACCGTATCGTCCTGCGGTGTCGGCATTCCGGGGATAACCTGCACGGCGATCGCGGCGGCGACCAGCATCCAGACAGGTGCCGGAACTCGGAGTCGCGCCGACAGTCGGTTGACCAAGATCGCCGCGAGCGCAACTGCGCTGGTCAGCGCAATGATCCAGGCGTACTGGGCCGTCTCGGACACGTGCTGCTCCTCGGCAGAGTCGACGAAGCGAGGCGATTGCCGACCAGCCTTCCCGGCACACCGAGGCACACATTACGCCGTACGCACCCCAGCCTCACTCGGGCTGGTTGTCGGCTGGTCCGGCGATGCGGTACGGGGTGTCTGAAGCCTTCGTACATGAGGTGGGCGATCATGCCTTGGGCGGCGTGTTTGAGGTTGTGGCAGTGGTCCATCCAGATGCCGGGATTATTCGGCCATAGAAGGCGATGTCGTAGGTCTCGCCGGGTAGCACGTTGAGCGAGTCGACCCACCAGGGGCTGCCGGTGGCCGGTACACCATTGCGGGCCAGCACGACCACGTGGTGGCCGTGCAGGTGCATGGGATGGACTTCGCCGCTGTGGTTGTGCGATGTGCATCACCACCACGTCACCCTCGCGGACCACATACATGGGGACGTGTGGGTAGAAGGTGGCCGTTGATGGACCACCACACACCGGGTCGGCCTTTCACGAACCCGGGTCGGCGGCCGATCCGATACTCGAACCGGCGGGTCGGGTGGGCGGCATCGAATCCGAGCGGGGCTGGGCGTGCCGTAGCTCAGCAGGTCCAGCTCGCGTGGCCGGTTGCGGCGAGTGCCGGCGCATCGGCACCGGGCGGTCCGATGATCACCGCGGTTGCCTTGGACAGTTGCACCCTGACCGCGCGTGCCGTCAGTGGGCACCTGCGACTTCCAGGTCGGCGCGGCCGCCGGCGGTGAGGGTCACCGAACGGTCCGAGACCGTCGGTGGGCTGGTGCACGTCGGTGCCGTCGACGGCGAGCAGTCGGTAAGTGCGCGCTGGTCCAGATCTTCATCGGCCCGTTGTCGGTGTTGGTGACCCGGACCCGGCACCGCTGCCCCGGTTGCGCCGCAACCCGGAGATCCTCGGTGTTGCCGTTGATGGTGCGCACCCCGCCGTAGGTGTGCGCGACCGCGGAGACGTCGACCTGCTGGCTGATCCCAGACTTCGGGCGTCACCACCAAGTGATCCGAGCAGCCCGCCGGCGACTTGAGGGTTGGAAACCTGGTGGGAGTGATACCAATACGTGCCGGCCTGATCGGCGACGAACCGGTAGGTGAACTCACCACCGACCGGCACCGCGTCCTGAGTGACACCGGCCACCCCGTCCATGGCGTTGGGCACATCAACCCCGTGCCAGTGCAGCGTGACACCATCGGCGACCGACTCGTTACGCAGATGCACCTCGATCAGCTGACCCTGCCGGGCGCGGATCTGCGGGCCCGGTGAGGTGCCGTTCACGGTGAACCCGGAGATGGACCGGCCACCCAGCGCTCAGCATCTGTTGCCGGGTCACCAGATCCACCCGTACGTCGGCTGGTCGTGCCGGGTCGGCAACCATATCGGTGACCAGCCGTGGCGGCGCCATCTGGTGGCCGGGCATCTGTGGCCCTGCATATGGCCGCCAGTGCCCGCCGACGCCGGTATCAGGCACGGTCCCACGCCGTAATCAGGGTAGCCCATCTCCATCACCGAATACGCGGCCGGCACCCGGCTGTCCTGCCACAGCCACGCCAACGGGGCCACGATCGCCACCGTCGCCACGATCGGCAGCGCGATCCGCAACGCCCGCCCGCTGCCGACGTACACGAGCACCGGGTGGGCGACGGGAATGGCCGGTCATCACACCGGCGTGGCGGTACGCGCCTCAGGCTGCTCAACGGCAGCCGCCGTCGCAGCCCGCAGCCGACGACCGGCGTAGATGGCCGCGGCGAACAGCGCCAAGGCGTTGAGCCCGTGCAGCGCACCGGCCAGCGTGAAGTCATGGCCCAAGCCCCCGAGCAGGCCCTGCACAATCACCAGCACGAACACGATGACGGCCCACTTGATCGCGCCGCGCACCTTGGTGAAGAACGACACGATCAGCAACAGCAGCGCGAGCCCCGGAATCACAAAGAACCCGTTGATGCCGTGCACGATGATGCCGACAACCTCGGGAAATGGTGGCGCCCCTCGCTCTCAATTACGGCCTTGTCGAACACCCCGCCGCCATCGACCCACTTGCCGAGCCCGGCAATCACCCAGACCATGACCATCGCCTGGACAGCCACCTCGGCGGCCACCAGATATGCCAGCACCTTGTACGCGGTTCTCATGATCTTGCCTCCTCAACACGCGCCGGGCGACGCTCGTCTCAACGGTCTCCTTGTACGCCGTCGTGGCGGAATGAGGCAGGCCGCAGAATCCATGGAGGCTGACCTCGGGGTCGTCGCGGTAGGCCAACCCCGTATCAGCGGAGCAACATTCGGCGGATCATAGAGGTGTGACCATGGCGCGGCTTCGGCTGTACGCGCTGACGATCGGTGGGCGGGCTCTGCTTCGTCTATGGAGTCGTCATCGAGGCGATGTCCCCGCAAGGCCTGGCGCTTTCCGACCTGGTGTGGATCCTCATCGTCGTCCCTATGTACGCCGTGGGCGCATGGCTAACGTGGCGGCTGCCCACGCATCCACAGCCGGTTCGGTTACTCGTCAGCGGGACGGCATTCGTGGCAACCGGTGCTTTCGGGGCGCTTATCGACAGCCAGCCGCAGATGATCAGCTCGCCGTGGGCTCCGGTGCTCAGCACGCTGAGCCTCGAGGCGCAAGCAGTGGGGTCGCTGGCCGTGACGCTGCTCATTGGGAGCTATCCAGACGGCTTGGTCGAACGCCGCTGGCAGCGGCTGGCTCTGCGCTGCTCGTGGGTCGTTCTCATCGGTACGCCGCTGGCTCTGCTTGCTTCACCCGTCGTGCCGGTGTCCCAGTTTGACGAGGTGGACCTTGCGATCCCCAACCCGTACGCGGTCAGCTGGCTCGCCTGGCTGGCGGAACCGGCCGGCTGGCTGGCGGTGAACAGCTGGTGGGTCCACTGTCGTCGGCGTGCTGGTCTTCTGTGCACCGCTTTGTCGCGGCCGATGCCGCGGGCCGGGCTCAGATGCGAGTCTTCTTCGTTGTCGTCCTCGGGCTGCTGCTCTATTTCGCAGGCACGGTGGCGCTCGCACTCGGCGCACCCGAAGACTCGGCCCTGATCATCACCCTGATCAGCTGCGGGTCGCTGACGGCGATTGTCCTTCCCGCGGCGATCATCTACGGGATTCTGCGGCACCGGCTCTTCGACCTCGATCTCGTCGTCCGCAAGTCCGTCGCGTACGGCGTTGCATCGTTGCTCATCGCGGCGGCCTATGCCGTCATCGCAGCCGCGCCCGGCATGATGCTGGGCAATCGGGTACCGGTAACCCTGGCTGTCACCGTCACCATCGCTGCTGCCCTCGCCTTCCAGCCGCTCCGCCGGCGACTCGAATCCGCCGTCAGCAGAAGGCTGTTCGGCGATCGCGTGCGGCAGTACCAGCTACTGAAGAACCTCGGCAGGACGATGGAGCAGACGGCCGAACTCGACGAGCTGCTGCCTCGACTCGCGCACGCGGTCCGCGACGGAATCGGCGCGAGCTGGGTGCGGAGTCCGGCTGCGCGACGCGGATGGTAGCTGGCTCGACGAGCCGGTCGGCGTCGCCGGCGAGGTGACCGGGGACAGCGCCGCCGGCGTCGATCTGGTCCGCGCCGGCGAGCTGGTCGGACGAGTTGATCTTGGTCCCAAGCCGGGCGGCTATGCCGCCGCTGATCTTGAACTCCTGGCCACCGTGGCGGCGCAGGCAACGACAGCTGTGGCCAACGTTCGGCTCGCGACGCAGCTCAAGGAGGGACTCGAAGAGCTGTCCACCTCTCGGGTCCGTCTCATTGCCGCGCAGGACGCGGAGCGTCGTCGGATCGAGCGCGATCTGCATGACGGGATCCAGCAGGAGGTGGTGGCGCTCATCGCGGGTCTGCGGCTCGCTCGCAACCGGCTCAGCCGCGACCAGCTCACCGCGCGCCGAGCTCACCGATCTGCAAGATCAGGCCCGCGAGATGCTTCGGGATCTCAGGGAACTCGCCCACGGCATCCACCCGCCTGTCCTCAGCGACAACGGGCTGGTCGCAGCGCTGGAGTCCCGGGTTACGAGGTTCCCCATCTCGGTGCAGATCCTTGCCGACGATGGGCTACGTGCCGAGCGGTTCTCCGAGGATGTGGAGGGTACGGCCTACTTCGTGGCCTGCGAGTCTCTGACCAACGTGGCCAAGCACGCCGGCACTGACGGCGCTCGCATCCGGCTGTCGCATGCGGGCAGCCGGCTCTGCCTGGTTGTCGAGGACGACGGTCACGGGTTCGAGCCGAACGGCGCCCGTTCCGGCGGGTTGGCCAACATTCGCGACCGCGTCGAGGCGCTGCACGGCCAGCTCACCATCGAGAGCCGGTTGGGTGCCGGGACCAGCGTCCGTGCCGAACTGCCGCTGCCCACGAGCGTCCCAGCAGGTCAGCGATGGCTGAGACGCTCAGGGTCGTCATCGCCGAGGACAACTACCTCGTCCGCGAAGGCGTACGCCGTCTGCTGGAAGACTCAGGACAGGTCGACGTCGTGGCCTGCGTCGGTGATGCGCGTGAGCTGCTCGATGCGGTGCGGCGACTCACGCCGAGCGCGGTCCTGACCGATATCCGCATGCCGCCCAGTCACCATATGGAGGGCATCGAGGCCGCCCGCGCCATCCGTGCCGAGCACCCCGAGATCGGCGTCGTGGTGCTGTCGCAGCACACGGATGAGAGCTACGCCCGAGCCCTTTTCAGTGACGGGTCCGCAGGGTTGGCGTACCTGCTCAAGGATCGGGTCGGTGATCTTGAGGACCTGGTACGCGCGCTCCACGAAGTGGCGTCCGGGGGATCGGTCGTCGATCCGCTGATCATCGACACGCCTCGTCGCCCGGCAGCAGACAGGCGCGTCCAGCCCGCTCGCGTCCTTGACTCCGCGTGAGCTGGACGTCCTCCGTGAGATGGCCCAGGGAAAGACCAATGCAGGTATTGAGCAAGCACTCTTTCTTTCCGAGTCGACTGTAGAGAAGCACGTCAACGCGATCTTCGCAAAGCTGGGCCTCTCGGCTGCGCCGGTCCATCGCCGGGTCGTCGCCGTACTCGCGTTCCTCGAAAACGCTCCTCCCCCGGCCTGCTTGACAGCGCTCAGACGCGTACCTGACTAGTCACCGTCTGGCATCTGCCGCTTTCTTTCTTGAAGGCGGCACAGGTCCGACCTGCACCACATCACTGCGGATGCGCGGCCGTGGGCTACGGGATCGGCTCGGTGACCTCAGGGGTTGCGCCGGGCCCTCGGGGTCGATACTGCCCTGGTCGAGCCGGAACGGCGGGTACCGGTCGGTCATCAACGCCACATAAACCAGCAGCCGGTAGCCCCACCGATTGATTCCAACTGCCAAATCAAAGAGGCCAGGGGATAACGGGTAGTGAACAGCATCGCGATAGCCGCGATCAGCACACACGCGCCGATCAGGCTGGGGGTGGAATAGGCTAACGGCGCGGCCGTCCTGCATGCTTGTGGCCACGACATAACCGGAGCCGACAAGCGCGCCGACAAGGATGTATTGCGGGAAGGCGAGCAGCCACTTAACCAGCGGCAGCCAACGATTCAGCTGCTGCGGGTAGTCGATGTCCAGCCGCGCCGGGTAGTCGGGGACATCGGCGAGAGTGAACGGCGGGTACCGGTCGGTAGCCAGCGCCGTGTAGCCGTAAAAGCTCACCCGCCACGACCACCGAATCACCCCGACGTTGAAGTCGAACAAGCCCTTCGGATACCTGGTCGTGAACAAGATCGCGAAGAAGGCGATCACGGTGACTATCCAGAACGCGAGCCACAAGAAAACCAGAATGATGTAGTGCGGGATCAGCAGTAACCACTTGACCAGCCACAGCCCCCGGCTGGGCTGATCGAAAAAGCCTCGCACGGAAAGTGGGTAAGCGACCGAAGGTGGGTAGGCGGTGGAGCTCATGGTGCCCTCCCTCAATACAGCAGACACAACCCTCCGCTTTGTCCACTATCGACGAAGCCGCAATACAGGTCAACGACGACTCGGCGGGATGGGGGACCACAATGTTGCCATTGCTCCAACCTGCACCGTTACCGGTCGTCGCTGATCTTCTCCTCGTAGCGGCATCCGACCGCCTTCAGAAGAGATGGTCGCGATAGGTTTGGCCGCCGTTGCCGCGATGGCCGGAGTTGGGGGAAGACGGCGCGCAGCCGTGCCTAGATTTCGATCATGAAGGCTATTGTGCTCACGCGAACCGGCGGTCCCGAGGTGTCGCAGGTTCTTGAGCGGCCCGCCCTCTCGTGGCGGCCGGTGAGGTTCGGATCGCGGCGTGCGGCGGGCCTCAACTTTGCGTTGCGCCGCGCTGTCCGCATCCATTCTGGCTCCAGGGTTTGAGTCGCCAGTGGTGCGCTCGAAGTCGGTCTCTCGGGATCGCGGGTCAGCAAGGTCACCCAAGTTGGGGAACTCAATCTCCGGTCGGTCGACGACTTCGACCGCCGGGACCTGGTTGCATACGCTGAGCCGACGCATCGAGGCTTCCAGCCGGCGCAGATTCGATCCAGCTCGTGCCCAGTCCCGGCACACATGTGGGCCGCGAGGTGTAATTGAGAGGCCTTTGCGGCGTTCGCCGTCAAGCTCGAAGGCCACATTCCAACGGGGAATGTTGACCGAGGCCAGCTACACCCAGAACGAAAGAAATCAAAAAGATCTCCGCCTGGACTGCGATCTTCTTCGCCCCGACCCTGATCCGGTACGGTCTCTACGGCATGAACTTCGACCACATGCCCGAGCTGCACTGGGTGATCGGATTACCCTTTCGCACTGCCTCACCGCAATGGTGCTGTTGTCGGTCGGCCTCTACCTGAATGTTCAAACGGCGCAAGTGGCTGTAAAAGCTAAAGCGCGTCCTGGAAAGCGACGACTTGATCATCTGAAGGTCTCAACCCGCCGTCGCCTCAGCGATCATCTTTCTCACGCACCACCCCAAGCTATGAGATCGCTCCCGCTCAGCCATGTCCCATGGGCCTTCGCCGGTAGCCCATATCCCTGGGCGAGAGCCCAAAAGCGCCGCGAGAGCCGCTGAGGGGTCGCGGCGTCGCAGACCAGGGTCCAATGAGTCGCCACGGCGGCGTAAGTGGCTACAGCCGGTCCTCGACTTCGGACGAGACTCGCGCTTACCGCATGACAGGTCTTCCCGCCAGCTGGTCAGGTGAGGGAGCCGCTGGCGGCGGACCCGCGAGGCCGGCCGTCGGCGCCAACGAGGACATCCGCGACGACTCGGCCGACGTCGGCGAGGTGAGCGATAATCCGACCCTCGGATATCCGTACTCGTAGCGGGTGAACTCGCGGCCGAAGAGGTCCTCAGCCTGTGAGGACGTGCCAGATGATCACCGCTCCGCCCAGGAAGCAGGCGCCGATCGAGATCCGCTGGGTGGCCGTCTGAATCCTGCGTCGGGTCTCCGGTCTGAGGCGAGAGTGTTCTGGGGCGACAGCTCTGAGCACCGACGGGGAGCCAGACAGGCGTTGCCACAACGACTATCACCGAGACCAGCAGCAGGGCCGTGCCCACCACGGGGCTGCGACGGTGCCGATGCGCTGAGCGACGCTCAGATAGAGCGGCAGAGTCGTGAAATTGGTGAGCATTCCGAGCAGCCCGGCGGCGAACAGCGCAGCGACCGCCCGTGGGCAGCGCGCTGCATCTTTGGTCCTCACGCGATGCGCCAGCAGCAGTCCGATCCCGGCGGCTCCGCGCGACTTGCCAGGCGCCGTACGCGATCAGCACCAGCGCGAGCGCCAGGTCGACACCACGGGAGGCCAGATCGGCGGCGAGCCGCTGCGACGTCGCAGCACCCATCAGACCCATTGTCGGGATGCCCAGAGCGACGAGGCAGAGGCACGGCCCCGCCGCGCAAAGCAGAGGCCCGCGGAGATGCCCGCGGCCTCGACGACCCGTGAGGCGTTGAGGAACAGCACGGGGCTCACGGCCGCAATCAGCACGAGCGGCAGGCTGTGTGCCAAGAAGGTCGCGACGGTCACGGGTGAATCGTACGGACGAACTGGCGATGGCCATCCGCAATCATGATCTGGTCGGCCCGATCGCACTGCTACAGCGCTGGGGACGAACGCTGCGAATGCTGACCCTCGAGCCGTCGTCCACACAAGGACCCTGGACTGACGCCGAGGATCAGCGCGAGGATGAACTGTCCGCCTAGTCCAAAGGGTGGTTGACTCGATGCACGCGGCTGGCATCACAGCGAACCTCTCGGTCGCTGATCTAGCTGAAGCTCGCGACTTCCTATATGGGCTCTCGATCTCAGCGTTGAAGGATTCAACCTGGGCTGGGTGCGTCAACCTCCATTCTCCAGACGGTCGCGCGGTCGTCCAGCTAGTTACGCGAGATGCAACATCACCGGTCGACTCGGTGATCTCTGTTCATGTCGGCGATGAGGTTGAGGCGGCGTATGAGGAGGCGCAGAGACGTGGCTTCGAGATCGTTCCATCCGCTGACCGCGGAGCCGTGGGGATGCGCAGGTTCTTTGTCCGATGCGCCAGACGGCAATGTCATGGGTCAAGATTGTCAGCCACGAGGACGAAGACGGCTAACAGTCGCAAGCCGTGCCCTCGGAGGTCATCAGGCTCCTGGCGGCGGACCTCGGAATGACTGGCGGTGTGAAGGTCGCCCAATGCTTGAGTGTGGTCATGCTGCCGATGCTCATCGCGCATGGCCGCGCGCTATTACGTGTGGCTACCTGTCGCCTGATCGTCGCGCGCCGAGCTTGGCGGTGCAGAATCACATCACATGACCGATGCCAGGGGACTCGTATCGACACCACACACACCGCCTCGACCTCGAAGACCCCTCGATCCGCGAGTGGGCCGCTACATGTGCTGCTCGCTGACCCTGATCAGGGCATCGTTTTGGACCGGTCCGCGTTCTATCCCGGCGGCGGCGGGCAACCGCCTGATCACGCGGCGTGTTGTTGTGGGGAAATGTCCGGGACGCGGATCGTCGGCACGCGCAGGGTGACGACCTTTACCTCCCGCGCCGAGGGGACCCTTGCCCCCGGCGGCCACGGCGTCCACGGTGGCCTTGACGACGAGCGCCGCACGAGCCTCATGCGCGCACGCATTCCGGTCACATGTGCTCAGCGCAATCGTGCTGCGGGACTTCGGCGCCCCAGTGACCGGCGGGGAACATGGAACCGTCTCATCGCGCGGATGGACTTCACGGCCTGTCGCGACGTGCCCGCCAGGCTTTCGCCGGCAGCGCGTTGGGGATGCCTCGCAACGAGGCGGTGCGCCCGGTCCGGCATGATCGACATCCAGGTGCTACCCGCGGGAGCAGGCCCTGGCGATCCCGAGACATCATCCGCACCGCGAGCGGCCTGCCGCCGCCGGACATCGAGATGGTCCGGATCAGCCGTGACATCAACGGCATGTCGACATCCGAGGCCGACGGCGCGTACTCGCGTGACGGCCTCCACGGCCGGCGATCGGGCGCATCCCGCGTGAGCGAAAGATGGAGAGGCAAGGGTCACGCCAGGCTTCCACGCCCGCGGATCCGGATCGAGGACGCCGAGTGAGCACCACGCGCTCACGCGCCTTCGGGCGCAGCGCCCGGACGCTTGCCGCCCGCTCCTCTTCCGGGCATCGCGTGAATCGGGTCTAGCAATACGTAACT
>ERZ1370068.8799-contig-7625_pt1 | contig 24690 bp, 29 predicted proteins | sample MGYA00561227_ERZ1370068 | MGnify/ENA primary metagenome ERZ1370068 (study PRJEB38410, sample SAMEA6850437) | metagenome | study: Metagenomic assessment of the ecological functions of the soil: analysis of the soil microbiota associated with the...
CTCAAAGTATGCTTCGTTCAGTTACGTATTGCTCCATCGCCGAGAGCACGCCCTGAATGAGGCTGGCATCATAGGCATTGTTGACCTCCGGCCGGTTCAACGTGACCGTCGCTACCCGCGTTCATCGAGGCTCCACAAAACTGGGTTGGCGGACATTGACGATCCCTTTGTTCGGTATTTGCGATTGTCAGGTCGGGCAATATGCCGGGGTCGCCGACGCGTTGATCCATCAATTTTCCGCGCCGCCCGTACCGCTGATTGCTTAACCGGTTGCGCCGCGGGCAGCAGCTTGTGGAAACTAGGAGCCCAAAGTCGTGCCGCCACTTAACGGGATATCACCCCCATGCGCATATGCATGCTTGGCGCAGAGCGCCGTCGGCAGCCATTTTGCGGTGCGGCTCGCGCTGGCCGGCCATGACGTCTGCTGCGTGATGCGCGGGCGCATCTCGAGGCGGTGAAGGCAAGCAGCCTGACGCTTCGCGTCGGCGACGCCGAGTTCCCGGCGCGCGTGAAGGCGTCCGACGACCCAGCCGCGCGCTTGGGCCGCAGGATCTTGTCATCAGCCACGCTGAAGGCGAATTCGTTAGGCAGCCTGGTCACGGGCCTGCCGCCGCTGCTCGCGCGAAAACACGGCAATCGTGTTCGCGCAGAACGGCATTCCGCTGGTGGTACGACATCGGCCTGCCCTCCGGATCATCCGCCGCCGCCGGATCTTAACTTTCTCGATCCCGGCGGCCGCCTGCGCGCAGTCGTTTCCAGGGAGCGGATCATCGGCGGCGTGGATCTTTCGTCGAACGAGGTGGTCGAGCCCGGCGTCGTCAAAATCTCTCCCGGACCGGAACAGGCTGCTGGTCGGCGAATGCGACGACCGCGCGAGCGAGCCGGATCGAGCGCTTGCGCGACCGCTGCTCGATCAAGCCTCGATCCAGTCGCCGCCGGTCACGCGGATCAGGGAGGCGATCTGGTCGAAGCTGATGACCAACATGTCGATGTCGGTGCTGTGTCTGATCACCGGGCAAACCGCCAAGGGCGCGAGGGCCGAACCCGCGTTGCGCGAGGTGGTGCCGCGCCTGCTCGAAGAGGCGCAGGCGATCGGCCGAAGCTGCTACCGCGACGGACGTCCAGCGCGTCACCCGCTCCGGACCGGCGCCCGACCACAAGCCGTCGCTGCTGCAGGACTTTGAGCGCGGCGCCCGATGGAAATCCGATGCGCTGGTGAGAGCGCCGGCGGCATTTGCCAGGGCCGCCGGACTATCGACGCCGATGCTCGATCTGCTGGCGGGGCTGGCCGATCCGCCAGGCTGCGGGGACAAGGGGCTTTATCCGAGGTTGACGCTTTCTTTTTCAGCGTGACCGCGCCGGATGAAATGCAGAAGGTCGTCGTCCCGGCGAACGCACGGACCCATAGCCACCGGCGTTCATTTGCGCAAGCCGTCGGCTACCGTTGCCTTATCGACAAATCACGCGGTATGGGTCCCACGGCGAAGGCCGGGTTCGACAATAATAATGGTTGCTTCCAGCGCTTCCACTGCCGTTGCCGCGACACAGAGGCGATGCTAATGCTATTCGTGGAAAACGCGGCCAGCTGAAGGAACGGAACGGTCTTTGAATTTCTTTCTCTACCTTATCCTCGGCCTCATGATCGGCGCTGCTCCCGCGGTGGCGGCGGTGGAGCAATGCCGGTTTCATCCAGGCGAAAGCCCGAGCGGGAAGCCTGTTATCAGCGACAGGCCATTGCGCTCGCCGCAAAGCGCAAGCCCGAGCCCACTGCCGACACGCGGACGCTGGAAACGCTGCAGCAGATGGAACGGGAAGACGACGAGGTCTACAAGAGCCTGCGCAGCATCTGCCGCGGGTGTTGAACTTTTTCATCCGACCGCGGCGCTCACGATGCGGCGATCTCGCCGACCCACGCCGCGAACGCATCCAGAATTTCGTTCATGACCTCGCGGTCGTTGCGGCCCGAGCGCGCCGGCACGTGGAAGGAATGATCGGCCGCTTCGACGCGATGCAGCGTCGCCGATGGCCCAAGGCTCTTGACGACAGGTTCGAGCAGCTTCAGCTCCGCAAGGCTGTCGCGGGTGCCCTGCAGGAACAGCATCGGGATTTTGACATCGGCGAGAGTGCTTGGCCGCGATCGCTGGACGGCTTGCCCGCCGGATGCAGCGGAAAGCCGAGGAACGCCAGTCCATCGGACGCCGGCGAGCGGCGCGATGGCCTGCGCCTGCGAGGTCATGCGTCCGCCGAACGATTTGCCGCCCGCGATCAGCGGCAGTCCGGCGCAGCGTCGCGCGGCTTCCGCCACGGCGGCGCGCACCGCGGCTTGCGCGATCGCCGGCGGGTCCGGCCGCTTGCTGCCTTTTTCCATATAGGGAAACTGATAGCGCAACGTCGCAATGCCGCGTTCGGCAAGGCCGGCTGCGACCGTCTCCATGAACGGATGCGTCATCCCGGCGCCGGCGCCATGGGCAGACACAAAAACACGCGCGCTTTCGGTGGCCGATCGAGAAGCGCCGGAGACCGAACCCGCCTTCCCGATCGCGATGTCGAAACTTTTGCGCGCTGGCGACTTTCATCTGATCCAACCGGCATTCGCGTGCATCACTCGCAGGCGCACGGCCAGTAGCGCTGCAATCAGCAGGCATTAATTCGGGAAGTTGGTCCTACGGCGGCCACATGGTTCCTCGTAGGCGACATAGCGGACGATCTTCCAGCTGCCGTCGGGCTGCCGGCGAAACACATCGAGCCCGGGCTCTTTCGTTTCCACCGCGTTCGCTCGCGCCAGCGACCGTCACCTTGAGCGTCCAGACAAGGCGTACGACGGCGAGATCGCCCGCGACGATGATCTCCTTGATGTCGAGCGAATAGGCGAATTTTTTCGTCTGGTCGGCCAGCGACCGGCGCAACAGGCTGCACAGGGCTTCATAGTCGCGTTCGGGAAATCCGGCGATAGTCGTATAAGAGATCCTTCGCAAAGAGGTCGCAGATGTGCGCGGCGTCGCGGGCGTTGAAATCAGCTGTCCATTTCGACAGGGCATTGCGTATCGCCGTCTCCGCCTCGCCGGCAGGCTGCGCCGACACCGCAGTCGCGGCGGCGATCAGCAAGAATCCGCACCAGGCCGAGAGGCGTTTCACGCGATCCGGCCGCCCGGGCCGCCTCCTGCCGATATCGCGCAGGGGAGGAGGCCGGCCATCGTAGCACCGTATAATAGGGGAAAATGGCTGGCGATCCCGGCATGACTCGAACATGCGACCTACGGTTTAGGAAACCGCCGCTCTATCCAGCTGAGCTACGGGACCGTGCGCACCGGCGCGAAGCGCCGACGGACCGCGGCTTACTTAGGGGCCGGGCTTTAATCGCTACCCCCTGCGGCAGGGTTGAAACGCGGGGCGTGATCCGGCCTGATCTGCGCATCGGACTCGGCCTTAACCGCCAGGTCCGCAACGGCGTGGGGAGATGAAACAGGAGGGTTCAATCCAGTGATCGAGAGCATCAGCGCGATTACACTGGCCACCCACGAGATGCCGCGCGCCGTCCGGTTCTATCGGGCCCTGGGATTTGAGGTCCTGCTATGGCGGTGAAGGCATCGTCCTTCACCAGCTTCCGGGCGGGGCAGAACTATCTCAACCTGATCGCGCAGCCGCCCGAGCGGCGCTGGTCGTGGTGGGGGCGCGTGATCTTCTACGTCAGCGATGTCGATGCGCTTCACCAGCGCGCGCTGGCGGCGGGATACCAGCCTCGACCACATCACCACGCGATGCCGAATGGGTGAGCGCTACTTCCACCTCAGCGATCCCGACGGCCACGAGCCTCGGCTTTGCGCGGCCGCCGCGGTCGACGATCGTCGACGTCGGGCCCGCCTCGGTCGCTGTCAGGCTTGGAGCGGCGGACCACTTCTCCCCGCCCTGCTCTGGGTGGAGAGCGCAGGCGGCTCACGGCCTCGCGCGAGAGAAGAACCCCGATGCGAAGCATCGGCGGGCGAGGGGAGTCCCGCAGGTCGTGCCGCGAGAGCCCCTGACCCCGACCTCTCCCGCAAGCGGGGCGAGGAGAAGCGTCCGCCGCTTCAACGGCAATCTTGCTCTTTAGTTCCCTGCCGCTGGTGCCGGGCGACGAGCCGCCGGAACTGGCGGGGAGCCGGTTCCGCTCAATGTGGTCGGACCGTCCGGATCGCCATTCGGATTGCCGTAGTTCGGATGAAGCTGGACCATGCCGGCTGTACGGTGATGGGTCCTGACCTCCGGCCTGGGGGCTGCGTCGGCCTGGCGCGATCGTGGGAGGCGCGAATGCGGAAGCGAGTGCGATTGTCGTAAGTTTCATGGCATTGTCTCCTTTGTTTTTTCAGATAAGAGAATTTTCGACCCCGCGCCCTCACCACTTTAAAATCTGCTTTGAGGCGGAAGATGCCAGCCCGCTCAAGCTTTCGAGCCCCGCTGCCACAAGCGCTGCGAGGCGCGCCAGAGGCCCGCGCGCCGTGAACTCCGCCTCGGCTTCGTGCATGAAGCCTAACGCCGTTTCGACAACCCGAGCGCCTGGACCGCCGCCTCCGGAAGCCGGACCCCACGCTTCGACAACTTCTCGTTCAGCGCCATCATCGTGGCGAGATTGCGGTGGCGTGTCTCCCGCATCCTGTCTCGGCGACGAAGTAAACCGAGCGCACGGGCGAACCACCGTCCAGTGGTTCAGTTGTCACCAGCAGTGACCTGACCAATACGCGCCATGTGCCTACGCCTTCACTGAAGGCGGAGCGGCTTTTTGACTCGCTCGCGGCTCGCCGTGAAGGCAGGACCAACGCGCCCCTCGCCTGCCCGCGATTAAGTATCCGCCGGCGCCCGATTGTCAAAAGTAAACAAAGCCTTGATGCGCCTCGACAGCCTCCCGGGTATTCGGCGCACCTGAACGCGCATGTGTCCCGCTCGCCACGGTGGCAGAGGAACCCTCGGCTACTGCATGCGGGGAGAAGCGTAAAGGTGGACGGCGCGACTGCTGCCCCGGATAATGGCCACAATTTGCAGGGTACGTGTCGCGGGAAGTTGGGGAAATTGTAATGGTGCCGCGTCAGTCCGCTCCCTGCTGCTTGCCGCGATCGCCGTGCTGCGTGCCGGCGCTTGGCGCCTTCATGCGCGGATGCGCAATGGCGGTCGCGCGCGCCCGCCGATTTTCGAGGCATGCGCCGACAGCCGCGTGAGAAGGCGCGCGAGCGCAGAAGCGAAAACCTCGGCGCTCGTCGCATTGCAACGCGAAATTTGCCGGCCGGCGCAAGCCCGGTGGCGGCTATGCCTATTTCGATTTCATGCAGAACCGAAGTTTCGATATCGCAGGTCCGAACCCGACGCCCGCAGGAACAGGAAGCAAATCGACCAGCAAGCCGAGAGATAGTCCATTCTCGGACCGTTCTGCGGCGCAGCGGCGCTGTGGCGGAGTTCACGGCAAAACGGCGGCAGGAGCAGTTGCAGCGAGCCACCTTCCGGGCCCGAGACTGGCGAAGACGCCGTTGCCGCAGGAGAAACACCAAGGCATCGGCGGCGACCAACGTACTTGAGGCTCGCGCACAGAACTGCGAATTGCGCGCAGCATGCATTCTCTCATGCAGATGGCCGCGGCTTTCGGAAAGCCTCCAGCGAGTTGAAGAAGGCGCCGTTCGGCCTCTGCCGCCGCCGAGAAATCCTGACATGGCATCCAGAAAAAAGGCTGAGGCAGCTCAGCAACAGGCGATCGCGCCCGAGCTGCGACGAACAAACACCCGCCAATAAAACATTGAAGCCCCGCTCCCTGGGGGCCCGGGGAACGAGGCTTCAACTGGAGAGAACGCGAGGTATGACGTCGCGCTCCGATATCATACCGGCCGAACTCCAATCGTTTGTCCGCTACCAGACTCTTGCACACTTGTGTGTGGGAACCGTCCCAACATGTCCGAATTGGTCTAAAGGGCCGGCGGCGAAGGCCGGGCCTGCACGGTGTTGGTCCTGACGGGTCCCTGCCCTCTTCGAGCCGAGGTCGTTCCCGCCAGGAGGATCCGGGGCTGATGGAAGCCCCACGGAAACAGGGGATCCTCCCAATCGGCGCGTATCAGGATCTGGGAGCGGCAAACGGCGGTGCCTGAAGGCCGGGGGAGATGAATTCTGGCGATCAAGCCGAACGGGAACTGCGCGCCGAGGAAGAGCGCGGCGATCCTGCGAAAGGCACGCCCGACGACATTTGTGGGCCGGCCTCGGCCCGCGCGGGCAGACGTTTTGACGCCGCGGATGAAGTCCCCTGACCCGATGGCTTCTGCAAAACGTCTCACAGAGATCGCGCCGGCATCAACGCTTCAATGCGCGCCGCGGTGAGATCCCGCTTCACGCGGTGCCTGAAAACGTGACTTCCCGGATAGCGCAACCCCCGGTTCATAAATGGCCGATGCGGCGGCTGGGCTGTCTCCTGCAGCCGCGCGATCATATCCCGGCGACGGCGTGACGGTCGGCGGCGCGGCGCTTTTGCCGGCGCCACCGAAGCCCGAGCCGCCGAGAGCCACCGCAGCGGCGACGGCGCAGGCTTGCGATAAAATCGTTTCATGTCGCGTTCCTCCCGGCGCTGACGCGGCGGATGTGCGCATGGCCGCCGATGCGGAATTCACGCTGCCTGACGATCGCGCATTTCAGGCACGTCAGCGTGACCTGCCAACAGTTACGGCGGATCTGGTCCGGCGTCAGCTTCGGCGAGCCCTTGCCGCTGGCTTCGGCACTCCTGATCAGCGTCGACGACGCGGCGCGACAACGGCGCCTGCAGCCCGTGGCGGTCGGCGATCTCGGTGATGACGCCCTTGCAGATAGTCGATCTCGGTGCGGCGGCCGCGCTGCAGATCTTCCCACATCGACGAGCGCGCCTCGGGATCGATCTTCATGGTCCGCCCCAGCACGACCTCGAAGATCGCGTCGGGCAGGCGCAGCAGAGGCGGCATCCAGCTCGGCAGGTATCGGCGTCGGCGACACCGGCTTGATGCCCTCCGCCCTGATCGCAGCCAGGCCTTCCGCCATCTGGTCGGCGAACAGTCTTGCGCCATGGCCGCTGCGCCAGCTGCCGGCGCAGCGGCATGATCGGCGAGCGCATTGAGCGCGTTGTTGAGATTGACGAGCAGCTTGCCCCATTGCACGCCTTCGATGTTGTCGGTGGCGCGCATCTTCAGACCCGGCACCGAAAGCTTTCGAGCGGTCGCCGCCGTCGTCCTGTTCGATCACGATGTCGCCCGAGGTCGGCGCGATGAAACCGTCCTTCGCCGAGCGCGATCACGTTGAACGGCACCATGCCGCCGAGCACGCGTTCGCCCAGGCAACCGTTCGCGCAACACGGCGACATTGCCGACGCCGTTCTGCAGGCTGACGATCGACGGCGTCCGCGCGGCGCATGCCTCGCGATGATATCGGCGATCTCGGCGGTATCGGCGCTCTTGACCGTGACCAGCACGACGCCGGCTTCGCCAAGGATCGAGGGATCGTCCGACAGCGTGAGCTGGTTTGCCGCGATGCCGCTGCTCGAAGCCGTCGAAACTCGTCAGCCGCAGGCCGTTGGTCTCGGATTTCCCCGATCACGCGCGGGCGCGCCAGCAGCGCGACGCGGCGGCCGGCGGCGCGCCAGCATGCCGCCGACGAAGCAGCCGATGCTGCCGGCCCCCGCCACGCCAATCGGTCGCTCGTCGCAGTTCATCTGCGGTTCAACCTCATCGCGGAGCACCGATAGCAGAGTTGGCGTCGGGCTGCCTATCGACGGCGCACGGGACGCTCGGCCGCGCCTTGTAACGGTCATGGGCCGCGTTTATGTTTCAGCGCGGGGCTGGCACGCGGGAGGAGACGACCATGGGTTTACTCGACGTACTGAACGGCATGCAGAATGGCCCGCGCGGCCCGAGCACGCCAAGCTCGCAATCCGAAGGCGGCGGCATGTCGCCGATGACCATGGCGATCCTGGCGCTGCTCGCCTGGAAGGCGGTCAAGCATTTTACCGGCAGACCAGACCGGGTCGGCACCGCAACCGGCACCGCGCCGCCGCGCCCGGCCAGGTGAACGCCGGAATGCCCGGCGGTAGCATGGGCGGCGGCCTCGAGCGATCTCATGAAAGGCGGATTGGGCGGACTGCTCGCCGGCGGCGCGGCTGGCAGCATCTTGAGCGGCGGGCTCGGCGACCTCCTCAACCAGTTCCAGCAGAAGGGGCTTGGCGATCACGGCCAATTCCTGGGTCAGCAACGGCCCCAACAAGGCAGGTCGCGCCGGGCGATCTCGCCAACGCGCTCGGCGCCGACCAGATCGACCATCTATCCGCCGCAAAGCGGATTGTCGCGCGACGAATTGCTTGCGGGGCTCAGCCAGTATCTGCCCGACGCGATCAACCATCTGACGCCGGACGGACGGCTGCCGAACGAGGACGAATTGTCGGGCCGGATCTGACAGCCGGCGTTCCCGACGTGACTCATCTTCAACAGAGGACGACTGCCATGAGCGGCATTATCTGGATCATCATCGTCGGCTTCGTCGCCGGCATCATCGCGCGGCTGCTTTCGCCGGGCCCGAACAATCCGAGCGGGTTCATCCTGACCACGGTGCTCGGCATCGCCGGCGCGTTTCTGGCGACCTTCATCGGCCAGGCGATCGGCCATTACGGCCCGGACCAGGGCGCCGGCTTCATCACCGCCACCATCGGCGCGCTGGTGGTGCTGTTCATCTGGAACCGGCTGGTGGCAAGCCGGCGTGATTTCCGATCCGGGACAGATAGAGTGACGGCATGAAGTCGTCATGCCCGGCGCTTGTGCCGGGCGATCCGACGCTGATTCCATGCGCACGCAAAGGAAGCGTGGATGGCCGGGTCAAGCCCGGCCATGACTGGCGAATGACGGTCGACCTCACTGAATCAGATGCATCCCGGCATCCATGCGCACGTATTCGCCGGTCATGTTGCTCGACGCCGGCGACGCCAGGAAGCACACGAGCTGCGCGATATCCTCCGCCGTTGAGGCCGACCTTCAGCGGCACCTTCGCCACCACCGCATCGCGCACCTGCCTTGGCGCCGGCCTCGCCGCGGCCCTTGGTGAACCAGGGCGTATCGATATAGCCGGGGCACACCGTGTTGACGCGGATCAGCGGCGCCAGCGCGCGCGCCAGCGATTGCGTCATGGTGTTGAGCGCGCCCTTGCTCGCGGCATAGGCGACCGAGGAGCCGCCGCCGGAGATGCCGGCGACCGAGGACACGTTGACCACCGCGGACGGCCGCCCGGACGCCTTCGCGCCGGCTTCCAGCAGCGCGCGCGCGGCGCGGATCATCTGGAACGGGCCGATGGTGTTGACGGCATAGATGCGCTGAAAATCTTCCGCCGACAAGCCCGTCGAGATCGTCGTGCGGCACATGCTTGGTGGTGCCGGCATTGTTGACGAGCACGTCGAGCCGGCCCCACGGCGCGGCGGCCGCGGCGATCTTCTTGCAATCCTCATCGCGCGAGACGTCGCCCTGCACCACGACGACTTCGGCGCCGGCCTTGCGGCAGAGATCGGCGGTCGCTTCGGCTTCGGTCTTGCTGTTGGAATAATTGACGACGATGCGCGCGCCGCCCTTGGCCAGAATGGCCGCGGTCGCGGCCCCGAGGCCGGACGCCGAGCCCGTTACGATCGCGCACAAACCATCCTTCGACATCCGCATTTCCTCTTGTTGTTTTGAGCTGATCTCGATCCGCCGGTGGCATACCATATCGCGCGGCGAAATCCCTGCAAATCGCAAAGCTCCGTTGCGCGGAATTTATGCTGCCTGCGCGTCTGCCTTCATGCCGCCGCCGCAGGCTGCCCTGCGGGCAGCGCTTGTCACGGCTATGGCTTTTCCGCATCATAAAGCGCAAGAAAAGACCGCACCTGAGGCCTGGCCGGAACGGCCGGCCGAGATGCGTGCCAATCAAAACGGGGAACGCTGTGGCGGAGAGTGAGAACATTGTCGCCGAGACCGCGGAGAAGATCTTCGCCGATCTCGCCGACGCCCAGACCATCAATCAACGACAAGAAGGGCGCGTGGAAAGCGCCGCTGTGGCAGGCGCTGAGCGAGGCCGGCCTGCCGCTGGCCTGGGTGCCGGAAGATTGCGGCGGCTCCGGCGCGAGCCTTGCCGAAGGTTTTAGCGTGCTGAGCGCCGCCGGACGTTTTGCCGATCGCCGTGCCGCTGGCCGAGACCATGCTGGCGGGATGGCTGCTGGCGCAGGCGAAGATCTCCTCGCCCGAGGGCGAGATGACGGTGGTGCCCGGCAAGCCCGAAGGACCGCATCACGCTCGAACGCCGACGGCAGCCTTTCCGGCCGCGCCCGCGGCGTGCCGTTTGCCAAGGCCGCAAAACATTTCGCCGTGCTCGCGGCGGCAGCGGCGGCCTGTCGATCGCGCTGGTCGATGCCGGCAAAGTGCCGGATCGAGGCCGGGCCTCGGTCTCGGCGGCGACAATTCGCGATATCGTGACGCTGGACAAGGTGCAGCCGCGTCGCGATCAAGCCGGCGCCGAAAGGCTTCGACCAGAACGCGCTGATGCTGATGGGCGGCGTGGCGCGCAGCCTGCAGATCGCCGGCGCGCTGGAATCGATGCTGGAAATTTCCGTGCGCTATTCCAACGAGCGCGTCGCCTTCGAGAAGAAGATCTCGAAATTCCAGGCGGTGCAGCACAATCTGGCAAAGCTCGCCGGCGAGTCCGCGGCAGCGCTGGCGGCCGCGACCTCGGCCGCCGACGCCATCGCCAACGCCACGTCGTTCGACGACGCAAGTGTTCCTCGAAGCGGCGTCGGCAAAGATCCGCTGCTCGGAAGCGGCCGAGAAGGGCGGCGCGCATCGCCCATCAGGTGCATGGCGCGATCGGCTTCACCATCGAGCACATCCTGCATCGCTATTCGCTGCGCGCGCTGGCCTGGCGCGACGATTTCGGCTCCGAGAGCTACTGGGCGGTCGAACTCGGCAAGCTCGTCGCCGCCAGCGGCGCCGATGAATTGTGGCCGCTGGTGGCCTCGCGCTGACTCCACAATCGCCTGCATGAGAAGTCGAGACCTACAATGACCGCAGCCCTCCGTTTCGATCCGATCCGCCTGCCGCCCGAATGCGAGCAGCTGCGCAAGGAAGTGCGCGCCTTCCTCGCCGACGAAATCGCCGCCGGCACCTTCGATCCGCACAAGCCCAACCGCGAAGACACCGACGCGCCGGAATTTTCCCGCCGGGTCGGCGCCACGCGGCTGGCTCGGCATGACCTGGCCGAAGAAATATGGCGGCCATGAGCGCTCGTTCCTCGAGCGCTATGTGGTGACCGAGGAAATGCGCGTCGCCAACGCGCCGACGCGGCGCTTCTTCGTCGCCGACCGCCAGAGCGGCCCGGTGCTGCTGAAATACGCGCCCGAGCACATCAAGATGGACATCCTGCCGCGCATCTGCCGCGGCGAGGTCTGCTTTGCGATCGGCATGAGCGAGCCGAATTCCGGCTCCGACCTGTTCGCGGCCAAGACCGCGCGCCACCAAGACCGACGGCGGCTATCTGATCAACGGCACCAAGATCTGGACCTCGTCGGCGCATATCGCCGACTACATGATCGCGATCTTCCGGACGTCGCCGCCCACCAAGGAAAACCGCCGCCACGGCCTGACGCAGTTTCTGGTCAAGATGAAGCAGCCGGGCATCCAGGTGAATCCGATCGGCCAGATCACCGGCCAGTACGAATTCAACGAGGTGGTGTTCACCGACTACTTCGTGCCCGACGATCACGTGCTCGGCGAAATCGACGGCGCCTGGAAGCAGGCGACCTGCGAGCTCGCCTATGAGCGCTCGCGGCCCGGAGCGTTTCCTCGAAACCTATTACGTGCTGACCGAACTGGTCCGCGCGGTCGGCAACAACCCGGACACCCGCAGCGCCGAGGGCATCGGCCGGCTGGTGGCGCAGCTGCACACCATGCGGCGGATGTCGGTCTCGGTCGCCGGCATGCTGCAGGCCGGCAAGGAGCCGGTGGTGGAAGCCTCCATCGTCAAGGACATCGGCACGGTGTGGGAGCAGCAACTGCCGCACCGGGTGCGCGACCTCGCCGCCTTCGTCGAGGAAACCGCCACCAACCGCGAGACGCTGGAAAATCAGCTCGTCATTCGCGATCAAGACCGCGCCCAAGCTGACGATCCAGGGCGGCACCACCGAAGTGCTGCGCGGCATCATCGCCCGCGGGCTTGGCTGCGCTAGCGCGCGGCCTGGCTGCGCTAATTCAACGAGGAAACCTCATGAGCAAATACACTGATATCGGCGTCGAGAAGCACGGCCACGTCGGCCTGATCGAAATCCGCAAACCGCCGCTGAATTTCTTCGACGTCGCGCTGATCAACCAGATCGCGGACGCGCTGGAAGAATTCGACAAGGATATCGAAATCCGCGCCTCGGTGCTCGCCGCGCAGGGCAAGGCGTTCTGCGCCGGCGCCAATTTCAGCGATCCGGCGCGGCAGGAGCAGGAAGCGAGCGCGCCAAGAGCGATCCGGCCGACGAACCTGCCGATCAACCATCTCTATGTGCAGGCGGTGCGCATCTTCCGCAACAAGAAGCCGATCGTCGCGGCCGTGCACGGCGCCGCCATCGGCGGCGGGCTGGGCCTTGCGGTATCGGCGGATTTCCGCGTCACCTGCCCCGAGGCGCGCTTCTGCCGCCAACTTCACCAAGCTCGGCTTCCATCCCGGCTTCGGGCTGACCGCGACGCTTCCCGAGCTGGTCGGCAAGAACAACGCGGAACTGATTTTCTACACCAGCCGCCGCGTCACCGGCGAGGAAGCCACAAGGATGGGCCTCGCCAATGTCTGCGTGCCGCAGGATCAGGTGCGCGCCGAGGCGATGAAGCTCGCCGCAGGAGATCGCCGAATGCTCGCCGCTCGGCCTGATCTCGACCCGCGCCACCATGCGCGCCGGCCTCGCCGACCGCGTGCTGGCCGCCACCAACCACGAACTCGCCGAACAGACCAAGCTGCGCGCCACCGAGGATTTCAAGGAAGGCGTCAAGGCCACCGCCGAGCGCCGCGTCGCGAACTTCAAGGGGCGGTGAGTTTGCTACCTTCTCCCTTGCGGGAGGGTGCCGGCCTGAGCGGGCCGATCGAGTACTCTCGGCGAGTGCGTGCGTGAGAGCAGCCCGCTCACACTCCGCCCGCGGAGGCGGCGTCACCGCGCGTCACGCCGGGACGACGACTGAGAGAACGCTAACTAGCGCTTCTTCCGCACCACCAGCGCATCGACGATGGTGACGCCCTGCCCCTCCGGATGCACCAGCACCGGATTGATCTCGATCTCCGAAATCTCGCTGAGCGTATCTGCGCCGCCAGCACCGACACCTGCGAAATCAATTGCGACAGCGCCGCAATATCCGCTTTCGCCGCGCCGCGAAATCCATTGAGCAGCGGCGCGGCCTTCAGCTCGGCCAGCATCGCGGAGGCCTCCGCCGCGCTGACCGGCGCCGGGCCGATAGATCACGTCCCGGAACAATTCCGTGGTGATGCCGCCGAGACCGACCATGATCATCGGGCCGAACGTCGCGTCCTGCAGAGTGCCGACGATGATCTCGACGCCCTTTTTCGCCATCGGACCGACCAGCACGCCCTGGATCGCGGCATCGGGCCGGTGCCGCTGCGCGCTTTCGAGCAGCGCCAGATAGGCCAGCGAAGGCTTCGCCCTTGGTCGCGATGTTGACGCGCACGCCGCCGACTTCGCTCTTGTGCGGAATGTCGCGCGACTGGATTTTCATCACCAGCGGAAAGCCGACGCGGGCGATCGCGGCGTCCAGCTCGTCGCGCCGCGTCACCAGCACTTCGTCCGGCAACGCGATGCCGGCATCGCGCAGCAGCGACTTGCTGTCGAATTCCGACAGCGTCGCCGACTGCAGATGCGCGGAGAGATCGCGCGGCGGCATGACGCCGCCATATCGACCGGCGGCGCCAGCCTGAATTTCGCGTAGCTCGACCATCCGCCGCATCGCGACGCCGACATGCGTCAGACCCTGACAGCACGACGGCGCCCGACGCCGCGAGCTCGCGTGCGCGCGAAATGCCGACGGCAGCGTATAGGAGTAGAACACGATCGGCTTGTTCTGCGCGTCGATGACCGGCTTCAGCTCGGCCTGCTTGAACGGCATCCGCGTGTCGCTCGACAGCGACAGCACCACCAGGATGGCGTCGACTTCGTCCGGATACGTCGAGCAGGTCGATGCTCTTCTGCAGGCCGCCGCTGACTGCACGCCCTGCGCGGTGACGTCGATCGGATTGCCGGCCGCGCCATAGGACGGCAGCAGCATTTCTGATCTCCGTCTGGATCGACCGGCGACAGTTCCGGCACCTGCAGACCCTGCATCGACGACCGTGTCCGCGCCCCAGATGCCGGCGCCGCCGGACACCGTGAGCACGGCGACGCGATCGCCCTTCGGCAGCGGGTTGGTGGTCAGGACGGCCGCGATGGTGACGGCCTCGTCGAGATCGTTGGAAACGATAAAGCCGTATTTGGCGAACACCGCGTCATAGGCCGCGGACCAGCCGGCCATGCTGGCGGTGTGCGAGGCGGCGGCGCGCTCGCCGGCGCCGGAGCGGCCGACTTTGGTGACGATGACGGGCTTTCCGATCTCGGCGGCGCGTCGCGCGGCGACGAGAAACTTGTCGACGTCGCGGATGCCCTCGATGAACAGCAGGATCACGTCGGTGGAGGCATCCTGCACCATGTAAGTCGAGGAATTCGCCGGCGCCGAGATCGGATTCGTTGCCGGCGCTGACGACAGTAGCTGAGCGCCACGCCCAGCGCCTTGGCGCGGTGGTAGATCGCAAAGCCGATGCCGCCGCTTTGCGCGACGATGCCGATCCGGCGCTTGGTCGCGACCAGCGGCGGCTGCGCCCGGCTTGACGTCGACGGTCGGGCTGAAGGTGGCGGCGACGCTGCTGGACCTCGCTGTAGAAATCCTTCGGCATTGGGACCGGAAATCCGCATGCCCGGTCTTTTCGCCAGCGCCACGATGGCGTCCTGCATCGCGGCGCTGTCGCCGCCCTCCTCGGCAAATCCCGACGAGATGATCACCGCGTTCTTGACGCCGACGGCGGCGCATTGCTCGAGCGCGCCGAGCACCGCGCGCGCCGGAATGATGACGATGGCGAGATCGATCGGCTGCCCGACATCCGGCGATCGACTGGATAGCATTTCAGCCCGTCGATATCGCCGTAGTTCGGATTGATCGGATAAATCTTGCCCGGATATTCGTTCTTGCGCAGCATCGACAACAGCCGCCCCGGGATCTTCTCCAGGTCGCGCGAGGCGCCGATCAGCGCGATGCTGTCGGGCGCGAAGAACTGAATCGAGCGGATGCGGCATTGAGGCGAGATCCTTGTTCTTGTTAGCATGCGTCGATGGCATGAGACCGTCATTGCCGCGAATGGATGAGCGCAATCCGCCGCGTCAAGACGGCAGACACGAGCGTGACGTTCACGCCATCGCTATCGCTCGCTCGCACTGACGGACTAGAGGATCGCGAGCTCACGCCACCAGACTGGAACGTCACGCCGCCGAGTCGAAACCGATCGCCCGACACCTTGCAGCCCTTCGCCTTGGCCGCATCGCGCACCTTGGCGACATCGGCGACCTTGAACGTCAGCCCGCTCATCGATATCGCTCGCGCCCTTCACGAAAGCGGAAGCTGGCATTGGGCAGCTTCAGCTCGGGCTCGCCGCTTGCACTCGTGCTCGACGGCAATGCCGATGATCTTGCCCCAATGCTCGGCGAGGCCCTGCGGCTCCGGGCTTTGCATCTCCACGCCGGTCAGCGCCTGCGTCACATCCTTGCGGATCGATTTCTGCCAGTCCGGCCCGGCCGGCGGATAGGGCCCCAGAACATCGTCGCTGCCGTCGGTGTGGTTGAACTCGATGAAGGCGGCGCGGCAATCGCGCGGGTGCAGTTGCACGCCGTGATAGGGCGCGTGCGTGATCACGTTGGCGGTGCGCACGCCCATCGCATTGGCGTGCGCTGCCGCGCGCGTCGGGATCGTCGCAGCAGAAGATCGCCATATAGCCGCCGCGGCCGCCGGTCTTGTCGAGGAAGCGCCCCGCCGCGGTGCCCGGCTGGAACGGCGCCACCACTTCCAGCAGGATGGTATCGACCGGCAGCAGCGCGTTCTCCAGGCCGTATTTGGCGACGTTGCCGTCGCGGTAGCAGACGCTGAGCCCCATGATCTCGGCGATATCGGAGATCACGGGCTCGAGCTGCGGCGCCACCAGGCAGATCTGCCGCAGCCTCATATAGCTGCCAGCCATGACCTCGGCCATTTCAATGGCCCTGAGAACGCGGGCTTGCGCTTCTCGACGAACGCCTTCGCCGCTTCCTTGTGATCGGCGGTCTCGCCGGAGCGCGAGTGATGGATCGCTTCGGCGTCGAAGCAGGCTTCCAGCGACATGCGTCTCGGCGTTGTTGATGTTGCGCTTGATGTAGCCGAGCGTCACCGACGGCCCCTGCGCCAGCGACATCGCGAGATCATGCGCCGCGGCTTCGACCTCGGCGTCGGGCACGACCTTCGTCACCATGCCGAGATTGCTAGGCCTCCTGCGCCGACAGCACCGGCGACGTCAGATAGAGCTCGCGCGCCTTGGCGCTGCCGAGCATCTGGGTGAGGAAATAGGTGCCGCCGTAATCGCCGGACAATCCGACCTTGGCGAACGCGGTGGTGATCTTGCAGGACGCGCTGGCGACGCGCAGGTCGCAGGCCAGCGCGATCGAGAGCCCGGCGCCGGCCGCGGCGCCATCGACCTGCGCCACCACCGGCTTTGGCATCTGGTGCAGGATGCGCGAGACTTCCATGCCGCGGCGCAGATTGGCCATCTTGGCCTCGAAGGCGAGCGGCGCCCGCCCCTCCGCCATCGATTTCACGTCGCCGCCGACGCAGAACGTGCCGCCGGCGCCCTTCAGCAGCACCGCGCGCACCTCGTGATCCTCCGCCGCGCGCCGCGCCGCCTCGACCAGCCCGCGCGTCATGTCCGGATTGAGCGCATTGCGCCGGTCGGGACGGTTCATGGTGATGGTGAGCAGGCCGGCGTCGAGCTTCTGCAGGACCATTTCGTTGTCGCTCATGGGTGGTTGCCTTCGTTGTTGTTGTTCGTTGGATTCATCATACCGTCATTGCGAGGAGCGCATGCGACGCAGCAATCCAGATCTCGTCCCGTGTGCAGTGCATGGATTGCTTCGTCGCTATGCGCGCCCATCGCGAATGACGACCTTCGGCTGTCATTTCTTCACCAGCGGGCAGCGCGAGGCTTCCAGCGACTGGAACGCCTCGTTGCCGGGAACCGTCGCCAGCAGCTTGTAATCGTCCCAGCGCGCCTTGGACTCCGACGGCTTCTTGACCTCGAACAGATACATGTCGTGCACCATGCGGCCGTCCTCGCGGATCCTGCCGTTCTTGGCGAACATGTCGTTGATCGGGGTCTCCTTCATGACCTTGATGACCGCGGCCGCGTCCGTGGTGCCGGCCGCCTTCACGGCTTTCAGGTAATGCGTCACCGACGAATAGACGCCGGCCTGCGCCGACGGTCGGCACGCGCTTCGACGCGCTCCATGAAGCGCTTTGAGAACGCGCGGGTGTCGTCGTTGAGGTCCCAATAGAAGGCTTCGGCGAGCAACAGCCCCTGCGCGGTCTCAAGCCCGACGCTGTCGATATCGGTCACGAAGGCGCAGCAGCGGCGACAGCTTCTGGCCGCCCTTGGTCAATCCGAACTCGGCGGCCTGCTTGATCGCGTTGATGGTGTCGCCGCCGGCGTTGGCAAGCCCGATCACCTTGGCCTTCGAAGCTCTGCGCCTGCAGCAGGAACGAGGAGAAATCCGACGTGTTGAGCGGATGCCGCACGCTGCCCAGCACCTTGCCGCCGGACTTCAGCACCACATTGGTGGTGTCCTTTTCCAGATCCTGGCCGAAGGCGTAGTCGGCGGTCAGGAAGAACCAGCTGTCGAGGCCCTGCTTGACGGCGGCAAGCCCGGTGACGTTGGCCTGCGCGAAGGTGTCGAACACGTAGTGCACGGTGTAGGGACCGCAGGCCTCGTTGGTAGAGCCGGATCGAGCCCGGGCCGTTGAACATGACGATCTTGCCGCGCGCCTTCGCGATCTCGCCGGCGGCGAGCGCGGTGGCGGAGGCCGCGACGTCGAAGATCATCTCGACGCCCTGGTTGTCGAGCATGTCGCGCGCGATGTTGGCGGCAAGGTCGGCCTTGTTGAGATGATCGGCCGCGACGATCTCGATCTTGCGGCCCAGCACCTCGCCGCCGAAATCCTCCACCGCCATCTTCGCCGCGGTCTCGCTGCCCGGCCCGGTGATGTCGGCATAGAGGCTCGGACATATCGAGGATGGCGCCGAGCTTTAGGGGCGGCTTGCTTGTCTGCGCGCCTGCGCCGCCGTGGCGGCCAGCGCCAGCACCGATGGCGATACACTCAGCGAAACGACGCGGTTCATGGAAGCCTCCCTGCGAACGCGCGCATTCGCTTGCAACCTCTATTTACATTGTCGGGATCATGCCGGAAGGCGCAGGGCGCGGCAAGCAGACACCGGGCGCGGCAGTCATGCCGTCACGTTGCTTTCATTTTCCGCAAAGCGGAATGGTCAGCAATGCGATCCACCGTTGCCGGTCAGGCTTCATGCGCTTCGGAGTCTCCACTACAATGCCATCATGGCAAAGCAGCAGCTTCAGTCACGAAAGGCGCCAAGGTGGGTGGCTTTGGTCGGCCGCGCGCATTTTGCCGTCAGCGCGGTCGGGGATTGAGCTAACCGGTCGCCCAGAGCGGGCTCGAGCCAGCCAGAAGGCCTGACCGCCGGCGAAGAGCGCCGCGCGATCGTGCGCAGCCATCGCAAAGAAGGGCTAACGGCGAAGTGTGTACGCGAGGCATGTGGACCGCCACCACAAAATTCGACCATTCTCGTAAACATGGCTCTGAGGTGCGCGGGCAACGCGCGTCTGGAAGCGTTCTGAGGCGGAGATATCGCGCGCGTCGGGCCGACAATGAACCGTTAGCCCGAGGGGGACTGGACTTTGCGCACCACCGGCCGTAGCCACCAGGCCATCTGTTTCAGGACGTTTACGAGTTGGGCGGGTAACCCACGCACCGTTCGCATGTTCAAAGGGTGGCAATCGTTTTCTTTCCAAGGCTATCAAGCTCGACCGCTTAAAGCGGCGAGCAATTTCCGACGGCGCGCAGCTTGCACCGGGCGGCGCGCGAATGGCCTCATTTTTGCGACAAAGGCTGCTGTTTACCTAGCAGACTAAACGATTATCCACGCCTTCCGCAGAAGGCAACGGCCGTTCACCAACTCCCACCTTCTTCGCCTTGTTGGCTGACTATGCCGGCCACCCGATTAATCTCGTCAAGCTCGACCCGCAGGAAACGCGTGGATGCTCGTCGATTGCCGGCTTTGCTGGCGATGAGCGCGAAAGCTTGCAGAGTGGTGCAGACGCGACGCGAACTTGCTGCCAGCTGACCGGCGTGCTCGGGCTGACGGCGCGTCCGGACCGCGGTGCGCCCGCCGACGCAGTTTTACCATGCTTGTCTCGGCATCGGTGACCCGGTCGCTATCGAGCCCATCGAGCGGCAGCCCGAGCTTGGCGGTAGAACTCGCGGGAGCGTTCGAAATTCGACGCGGTCAGAAAAATATGCGCGATGCCGTTGACTTTGCATCTCACTCCCTTCGTCACCAGGACGATTTCGGATAAAGACCGTTGTCGGATCGTCGCCAGCATACAGCGAATCGGACCCGGACACGGAGCAACGTGATGGAACCGGCGATCAGAACTGGCACGGCGTCGCGGCGAATTTGTCGCGGTATGTGCTGACGTGCGGTCTCGATGCTTGGTGCCGCCGCCGGTCCGGCCGTTGCAGCCGGATGCGCGTTCGAACCGCAGGGCGAGGGCCGCGTCGCCGCCGTGATCGATGCGCGCACGCTTTCGCCTGCAGGACGGCCGCGAGGTCCGCCTCGCCGGCATCGAGCCGGTCGCGGCCGAAGAGGCCAGCCGCACATCGCGCGCTGTCGGCGATCGTGGCCGGCCGCGAGGTGACGCCTGCGCGGCGAGACGACACGCCCGGACCGTTACGGCCGTCAGCCGCGCCTTCGTGTTTCTCGATCGGCTCGGACAACGCCGGTGCAGGGTATGCTGCTGGCGCAGGGCGAGGCGCTGGTTTCCGGCCGCCGTGACCGACAAGGACTGCGCTGCGGTCCTGACTGCCGCCGAGGCTGCGGCGCGGCAGGCCAAACGAGGCACCTGGGCCGATCCCGCGGCCATAAAAACGCGGAAAGTCCGGGCGATATTTTGGCCGGGATCGGGCGCTTTGCGGTGGTCGAGGGCAAGGTTTTGTCCGGTCCGGCAGGCGGGGGCGACGACTTATCCTGAATTTCGGGCGGAACTGGACACGGGGCTTTGCTGTGACTATTTCAAGGCGCATGACGCCGGCCTTCGAGGCTGCCGGCATCAGCGCTTAAGTCCCTCGAAAATCGACGGATTCGTGTCCGCGGCTGGGTTGAGGCGCGCGGCGGGCCGCGAGATCGAATTGCTCCGGGTGGGGCAGATTGAAGTTGCTGGGCGGGAATTGAGCCTCTGCCGGACGAAATACAGAGTAGCTGAATGTGGCAGAGTGTGCGGGACGGCGCGAGACGATGGCATGAGCCGCCGCCTTTGGGCTGCGCCGATCCTGCTGTGCGCGGCTGTTGCGCTGTCCGGCTGCGGCGATATCGGCCGGTTTCGAGACCGCCGTCTCCGACGGCAAGCCCGCTCAAAGCCGAACCGCACGGTCGCGCAGACGCCGGCCAGCCGAGCGCGAGCATGAGCGCATTCTCGTCCTCCTATGGCGGCGCCTATGACGATCCGAAGCTGGAGGCGCTGATCGGCAAGACGGTCGACCGGCTGGTCGCGGCCTCCGATCGTCCCGGACCAGGCCTACAAGGTGACCATCCTCAATTCCGGCGCGGTGAACGCCTTCGCGCTGCCGACCGGCCAGCTCTACGTGACGCGCGGCCTGATCGCGCTGGCCAGCGACACCTCCGAATTGTCCTCGGTGCTGAGCCACGAGATGGCGCATGTGCTGGCAAAGCACGCCTCGATCCGCGAGGACCAGGCGCGGCAGGCCGCGGTGGTCACCCGCGTCGTCACCGACATGAGCAACGATCCCGATCTGACGCGCGCTGGCGCTGGCGAAAACCAAGCTGACGATGGCGAGCTTCTCGCGCGCGCAGGAATTCGAGGCCGACGGCATCGGCGTCGGCATTGCGGCGCGCGCCCATTTCGATCCCTACGGCGCGGCGCGCTTCCTCACCGCGATGGAGCGCAATGCGGCGCTGAAGGCCGGCAAGACCTCGCTCGATCCGCGCGCGCAGGATTTCCTGTCCTCGCATCCGGCGACGCCCGAGCGCGTGCAGAACGCGCAGGCCAGCGCGCGGCAATACACCTCGCCGGAGGGCGGCGAGCGCGACCGCGAGACCTATCTCGCCGCGATCGACAACATCGTCTACGGCGAGGACCCGAGCGAAGGCTTTGTGCGCGGCCGGCGCTTCCTGCATCCCAAGCTCGGCTTCACCTTCGCAGCGCCCGAAACGTTCACGCTCGACAACACCGCGCAGGCCGTGATCGGCGTGCGCGAGGGCGGCACGCAGGCGATGCGCTTCGACGTGGTGCGGGTGCCGGCGGAACAGACGCTCGGCGACTATCTCAATTCCGGCTGGATGGAAGGCGTCGACAAGGCCTCGACCGAGGACCTGACCATCAACGGCTTCCCGGCGGCGTCCGCCACCGCGCATGGCGATCAGTGGCAGTTCAAGGTCTATGCGCTGCGCTTCGGCAGCGACGTCTACCGCTTCATCTTCGCCGCCAAGCAGAAGACCACCGAGAGCGAGCGCAACGCGCGCGAGACCGTCAATTCGTTCCGCCGCCTGACGCTGGAGGAAATCCAGGCCGCGCGTCCGCTGCGCATCAAGGTCATCACCGTGCAGCCCGGCGACACCGTGGAATCGCTGTCCCACCGCATGACCGGCGTCGACCGCCCGGCCGAGCGCTTCCGCATCCTCAACGGGCTCGACGCCGCACGCCCAGGGTCAAGGCGCGCGACCTCGTCAAGATCGTGGTGGATTGACGCGAAGCGAACCCGCGGACTTCGAGCGATCTACCTACAACCAGCCGCCGTCCCCGCGCAGCGCTGAACAGCGCACCCTGCAGCATCCGCCGGCTATCCCAGGTAAATTGCCGTTGCGCAGTGCGTCGCCACGTGTGCGACGCTCTGTAGCATTCAGAGTGCCCGAGATCGCAAGGTAGCACCATGGATGACAGCCTGCCCGAACTGGGCGACCTCGAACGCGAGGTAATGCAACTGGTTTGGGCCAACGGTCCGGTGACGGCCGAGGCCGTGCGCGAGCGGCTTTCCCGTCCGCTCAAGGAATCGACCGTCCGCACCGTGCTGCGACGGCTGGAAGACAAGGGCTACACCACGCACACGGTGGATGGGCGAACCTATGTCTACCAGGCGGCGGAGCCGCGCGGACGGGTTGCGGCGAAAGCCGTCCAGCGCATCGTCGACTGGTTCTGCAACGGCTCCGTCGAAGAAGTCCTGGTCGGCATGGTGGATACGGCGATGCTCGACCAGCGTCAGTTGCGCACGCTGGCCGACCAGGTTGCCAAGGCCAAAGAGAAGCCGGGAAAGGCGAAGGCGAAGGGAGGAGAAATAATGCTGGCGATTCTGGCGGAGTCGGCGCTGCGCGCCCTGCTTCTCGGAGGCGTCGTGTGGATTGGCTTGAATCTTCATGCGGGTACGAAATCCGCACGTGCACATGACATGCTGGGCCATGGTGCTGGTGGCGTCATTGTCGATGCCGCTGTCTGATGCATTGGACCACGGTGACCGTCACCGTGGACGCTTTGCCGGTGCCGGCAGCGGAACATTTGTGGCCCGCCGGCAGCCCATGGAGCGATCCGTCGCCGGAGCCGCTGCGCGACGTCGCTTCGCGATCAGAGCCGGGCATGCCCGCCGCTGCTCGGCGGCGCGCATGCCGAAGCCGGTCAACTGGCTGGCGCTGGCCACGGCCGTCTACGCGCTGGTTGCCGGCATGCTGTTGCTGAGGCTGGCAGTCGGCCTCTATCTGACCTGGCGTCTGGCCCGCGCCGCAAGACCGATGAGCGCGCCCTGGACGGCCGACTGGAGCGTGCGCGTGAGCAGCGTGATCGCCGGGCCCGTCACCTTCGGATCGACCATTCTGCTTCCGCCGCAATGCTTCGATTGGGATTTGCGCAAGCGCCAGGCCGTGCTGGCCCATGAGGGAGCCCACGTCGCCAACCGTGATTTCTATCTGCTGCTGCTCGCCTCGCTCAATCGTGCGGTATTCTGGTTCAGTCCGTTCGCGTGGTGGCATCTCACCCGGCTGGCCGAACTGGCCGAAATCATCAGCGACGCAACGGGCGCTCGAAGTTGTCGAGGACCGGCTGTCTTACGCCGAGATTCTGCTCGATCTCGTGCAGCACGTTCGGCGGGCGCCGGCGGGCATCGAAATGGCAAGGGCGTGCACGGTGCGCAGCCGGGTGGAGCGCATTCTCGCTGCAACCGCGGCCCCTGCGAAGCTGGGCTGGGGCAAACGCATCGGGACTGCAGCCGCCATCCTGCCGGTTGTCATCGTCTCTGCCGGCTCCATCGCCTACCGCACCGTCGCCGGTGTCGTCGCCGGCGATCGACCGTGCGACCGATGCGCGCGACGGCGGTGCGCAAGCCGCAATCCGTCTCCTTCTATTCATTGGGTCGAGCGTCGATCTTCACCGTCTTCCGGAAGGCGACGATTTGTTCGGGCAGGTCAGCGGGCAGCGAAAGCTCCGGTTGGCCGCGGCGGGCGATGGCACCTATTCCTACCCGGCGCCGGCCGGCCCGATCACCCTGGCCGTCGGCCATGAACGACAGCCGGCTGGCCCGGTGCTGAGCCAGAATGGCCGCGACATCAGCGCCATCAGGATCGCCGAATTGTCGTCGCAGAGCGTCGAGGCCGATGCGGGCCTGCTCGATTCATATGTCGGCTGCGTACCAGTCTGGGACTTGGCCGCGTGCTCACCGTCACCCGCGAGGGTGAACGGCTCTCTGCGCAGGAGACCGGACGGCCGAAATTCGAGGTCGCGGCGCTACGGCGCCGATGCCTTTGCCAGCAGCCATGATGATCTGGTTGTTTTCCTGCGCGATGGTCAGGCCAAGGTGACCCAGGTTCTGCTGCACGAGCCGGTGTACGGCGCCCGATTGGCGCCGCGGGTCGCCGCGGCCAGGGCGAAGGTGATCGAGGAAGACTTTGCGCGGCGGATTGCAGCGGCGCCGGATCGATTCAGGGAACAGACCCCGCTGCCGGGCAGCAAGGAGGCGATCCTGCGAGGATCGAGGACCTGCAACGCGGCGCCCCCAATTATGACCGGATGAGTGCATCGCTGGCGGCCAAGATCCGTCGCCAGGCTTCCGAGTTGCAGGCCATGTTCAAGGCGTTCGGCGCGGTGGAATCGATCTTCTTCCGCGGCGTCGGTCCCGGCGGCTACGACATCTATGGCGTGAAGTTCGCCAATGGCGTTGCGGAGTTCCGCATCCTGCTGGCGGCGGACGGCAAGGCCGACGATGTCATCTTCCGGCCGGACGGCAACGATGCGCTCGGCGGGGTCGTCGCCTGTTCCGACGAGCAGGGTTTGAGATC
>ERZ1370068.8247-contig-7117_pt1 | contig 24687 bp, 21 predicted proteins | sample MGYA00561227_ERZ1370068 | MGnify/ENA primary metagenome ERZ1370068 (study PRJEB38410, sample SAMEA6850437) | metagenome | study: Metagenomic assessment of the ecological functions of the soil: analysis of the soil microbiota associated with the...
TTACGTATTGCTAAGCTGACGAGCCGCCGCGACCTCGCTACAGTGCGAGGCATGCGTCCAAGCGCCCTTGCGGCGGTCGCGCTCGTCGCCGCACCTCGGCGCGACGGCCGTGCTCGTTGTCGGCAGCCTCGCTGGCTGGTCTCTGACGACAAGCCACCCGCACCGTCGTCGTCTCTGACCGTTGCCGGCCGATACCGGCCCCGTGGGCGGACTCGGTCGCGGCGCCGCTGGTGTCGGAAACGGCTTCGACCCGGCCCGGATCTACGCCAGCCGCTCGAAGGGCGTCGTCACGATCTACTCCTTCTTCGCAACGGAGAGCGCTCGCGCGCTCTGGGCTTCGTCGTCTCGGCCGACGGCCATGTGCTCACGAACTCCCATGTCGTCACGAATGCCGGTGCGGGCTACGACCGTGCGGCACCGCCTTCAGGTCTACGTCGTCTTTGCCGACGGCGACCGCATCCCGGGCTCGATCGTCGGCTGGGACCTCGTTCGACGACATCGCATCGCTGGTCAAGGTCGATCCGCACGATCACGCGCGTGATGCCGCTGCCGCTCGGCGACTCGAGCCGCGTCGTCGTCGGCGAGCCGGTCGCGGCGATCGGAGTCCGTTCGGCGAGGAGAGCTCGCCTCGCGGTCGGCGTGGTCTCCGGCGACCGAGCGCGTCGATCGCGTCCCTCACCTCCGCCTACGACGTCTCGGGCGCGATCCAGATCGACGCGCCGATCAACCACGGCTAACTCGGGCGGGCCGCTGCTCGACGCCCGCGGCCGCGTGATCGGGCTCACCGCCCAGATCCGCTCCGACTCGCGGCAACGCGGAGGGTGTCGGCTTCGCGATCCCGATCAGACCCGGCGCAGCGCGCTCGATGGAGCAACTGATCTCGCACGGGCAAGGTCGCCTACGCGTACGTCGGCGTCACGACCCAGGACGTCACGCCTGCCCTCGCGCGCCGGTACAAGTCTGGCGCGCGGCGTGGCGCCTTGATCCAGTCCGTGGTCAAGGACGGGCCGCCTGCGGCGCTGGCGGGCCTGCACGGGGCGACCGGCCGACGACGTCGCGTTCAACGGTCATCGGATCGGCCTGGGCGGCGACCTGATCGTCGCCGTTCGCGGGGAAGCCCGGGTCCGACGGGCCGCCGACGTCGCGCCGCATCGTCACGAACAGCTACTCCCGGTCGACACCGTCTCGGTGACCGTGCTGCGCGGTGGCAAGGGGAAGCGGCAGACCGTCCGTCTCCGGCTGACCGAGCGGCCGCTTGGACCCGCGCAGGATGAGGGAAGGTTTAGTCCTGCGTTCCCGGGCATAGATCCAGGGTAGAAGTTGCGAGGGTTCGGCAGCTTTCGGTGGGAACAAGGACGGGTGGAAGCGGCGATGGGGCACCATCGATGAGCAGGACGGTCCGGCTGACGATCCCGGCGGCAAGCCGGAGTACATCACCCTGTCCCGGCTCGCCTCTCAGGCCTCTCGGCGTCCGGCCGCTCGCCGAGGAGACGCTTGCCGACCTGAAGCTGGCACTGACCGAGGCGTGCTCGAACTCGGTCCGGTCACGCGTACGACGAGAAGGGTGGCCATGTCTCGATCAGCTTCGAGCTGCGGGACGACCGCCTGATCGTCGAGGTCGCGGACGACGGCGCCGGCTTCGAGCCGAGGCCGCCGGGGTGAACGGCGACACGGCGAGACGCTGTCCGGAAGGCGGCCTCGGGATCGTGATCATCCGGTCGATCGCCGACGAGGTCGAGATCGGGCGGCGGCTGCACGGCCGCGGGTCGCGCTCGCGCTTCGATCAAGCTCCTTCCCTAGAAGCTCTACTAGAGTCGCCTGACGTGTCTGCGCGGCGGAAGCTGATCGTTGTCTCCAATCGCGGTCCGCTCTGCATTCACGCGCAACGACGAGGGGCGCGGGTGGTGCGGCGCGGCGCCGTGCGGGCTCGTGACGGCCCTGGCGCCGCTCGTCTCGCACCACGAGGTCACGTGGATCGCGACGCACTCTCGGAGGAGACCGCGCCGTCGCGGCCGAGGGCGCGCCGTCGAGGAGACGGCTCGCGACGGCTCGCGCTACCGGCTTCGGCTCGTCGCGCACCAGCCGTCCGCCTACGACCTTCTACTACAACGTCGTCGCCAATCCCGCGCTCTGGTTCGTGCAGCACGGCCTCTGGGCAGCTCAAGCAGAACCCGGGATCGCGACCTCGGCTGCGCCCTGGGAGGGCTACGTGGCGGTGAATCGGCCTCGTGGATGCCGTGCTCGTAGGAGCTCGAGCGCGAGCCGGCAGCGGACGGTCTTCTTCCACGACTACCACCTCTACGTCGCGCCCGCGCTCGTCCGGGCGCAGCGGCCACGCCGCCGATGCTGGCCCACTTCATCCACATTCCTGGGTGGATGCCGAGGCCTGGTCGGTACTCCCCGCCTCGATCGTGACTGCGATCCACACCGGGTTGCTCGCCAACGACGTCGTCGGCTTTCACACCGAGCGGTGGCGGAGCGCGTTTCTCTCCGGCGTGCTCGAGCCTGGGCCTCGATGCTGCGGCGCGCGCTCGTCACCGCGCACCCGATCTCGATCGATCCAGACGAGTTCACGGAGCTCTGCACGGAGCGAGGCGGTGCTGCAGCAGGGAGCGAACTGCGTCGCCTCGGCCCGAGACGATGATCCTCCGGGGTCGACCGCACGGATCCGTCGGAAGAACATCCGCGGGGGCTGAGGCGTTCGGCTTGCTCCTCGAGCGGCGCCCGACTTGCGCTGGCCGGGTCGGCATGCTGGCCCTGCTCGATCCCTCGCGCCGGCAGGAGATTCCCGAGTACGTCGAGGAGCTGCGCCGGATCCGGGGCGGCGGCGGCAGCCCTGAGGAGCGCTCTCCCGGTGCCTCGACATTAGCGCATCTCAGACGACTTCCCGCAGTCGATCGCGGCGTACAAGCAGTTCGACGTGCTGCTCGTGAACGCGGTCATGGACGGGCTCAACCTGGTCGCGAAGGAGGCTCCGCTCGTGAACACTGCGTGACGGGGTTGTTGTCTTATCTGTAAACGCTGGAGCGCATGAGGAGCTCGGTGTGATCCGCCCCTGTCGATCGATCCTGATGTGTGATGACCAGGCGGCGCTCTCGAGCGCGGCGCTCGCGCTGCCAGCAGTGAGCGCAGCACCCGGCTGGAGGCTATCCGGAGCATGCTGCGCAGCCACGACCTGGGAGGCGGATCGACGCCCAGCTGTCCGACATCGACCGCGCGAGTACGATGCGACGGTCGTATGAGCGACCTCTCGCACGTCGACGAGTCGGCTGCTGTGCGCATGGTCGACGTCGGCGAGAAGCCGCATCGCCCGCCGCCGGGCGGTCGCGCGCGCGTCCGTGTCCGGATGGCTGCCGCGACGCGTCGCCAGCGCCTCGGCGCACTGCCGAAGGGCGACGCGCTCACGACCGCGCAGCTCGCCGGGATCATGGCTGCCGAAGCGGACGAGCGATCTGATCCCGCTCTGCCACCCGCTGCCGCTGACGGTCGATCGACGTGTCGCCTCGAGGTCGTCGCGGCACGGCGTCGAGATCACGGCCACGGCCGAGACGACCGCGCAGACGCGGCGTCGAGATGGAGGCGCTCGTACGCCGCCTCGGTCGCCGCGCTGCACCGTCTACGACATGGCGAAGGCGATCGACAAGGAGATGACGATCGCCGACGTCACGCTGGTCGAGAAGACGCAAGGAGGCGTGAAGACGGCCGTTCTGACCGTCTCCGACGGCGTCCGTCGCGGGCACGCGCGAGGACCAGTAGCGGCGACGCTGCTCGCGGAGCTGCTCGCCGCCGACGGGCTACGAGGTCGAGCGGCGGATCGTGCCCGACGAGGCGGCGCGAGATCGCCGCGCGCGATCGCGGAGCTCGCCGCGACGAGCTGCGCTGGTGCTGACGACAGGCGGCACCGGGTTCGCGCCGCGCGACGTCACGCCCGAGGCGACGCGTTCGGTGCTCGATCGCGAGGCGCCCGGGATCGCGGAGGCGATCCGCGAGCGACTCGATCGCGAAGACGCCGCACGCGCTGCTCTCGCGCGGCGTCGCCGGCGCTCCGCGGCGCCACGCTCGTCGTCAACCTTCCGGGCTCGCCCGGTGGCTGCCGCGACGGCTTCGCCGTGCTGCGGCCCGGCGCTCGCACACGCGCCTCGAGCTCGCTGACCGGACAGACCGAGCACGACCGCACAAGCGGAGCGATGAGCGCCGACTGCGATCTCCGCTGCCGCGCCGCTTCGCGTCGCTCGTCAAGCTCGAGCACACGATCTTCGCGCTGCCGTTCGCGTACGTCGGATGCTGCCTCGCGGTCGACGGCGATCCCGGCTGCCGCGGACTCGCTCTGGATCACGCGTCGCGATGGTCGGCGCCCGCACGCTCGCGATGGCGCTCAACCGGCTCGATCGACGCCGAGCTCGACGCGCGCAACCCGCGCACCGCGGCGCGCGAGCTCCCGGCCGGGACGCTGACGCGCGCGCAGGTGCTCGGCGCTCTGCGCCGCTCGCGCTCGCCGTCTTCCTCGTCGCCGTCTTCCAGCTCGACCCGATCGTGCGCTGGCTCTGGCCGATCCCGGTCGCGATGTTCGTCGTCTACCCGTACCTCAAGCGGATCACGTGGCTCTGCCACCTCTGGCTCGGCGCCTGCATCGGGCTCGCGCCGGTGGGCGCGTGGGCTCGCGGTGACCGGGACGGCTGCCGTGGCAGGCGTGGGCGCTCTGCGCGGCGCTGTGGCGCTCTGGGTCGCCGGCTTCGACCTCTTCTACTCGCTCTTCGACCTCGAGCACGACCGCGCGGCAGGGCCTGCACTCGTGGGCGGTGCGCTTCGGCGAGCGTGGCGTGTTCGTCGGCGCGCGCGCTTGCTCCACGTCGGCACGGTCGCGCTGCTCGCCGCCGCCGGGCTCGGGCTCGACGTCGACGTCTTCGTACTGGCTCGGCGTCGCGGCGCGTCGCTGCGCTGCTCGCCTACGAGCACTCGCTCGTGCGGCCCGGGCGACCTGCGCCGGCTCGACGCCGCGTTCTTCACCGTCAACGGCGTGATCAGCGTCGTCTTCTTCGTGCTTCGTCGCTGGCCGACGTGCTGTGCGTGATCGCGCGCGCGCGGCCGTCGAGAAGCGCTACGGCCGCAAGCGCGCGCTGCCGACCGTCGACTTCGAGCTCGAGCGCGGCGGCTTCCTGCTCGTCACCGGGCCGAACGGGTCCGGCAAGACGACGCTGCTGCGGCTCGTCGCCGGGCTCGCCGCGCCGACGGGCGGCGAGCTCGACGGTCGACGCCGAGCGCGGCGCGCTCGGCTATCTCGGCCACGAGCCGCTCGCTCTACCGCGAGCTGACCGCGCTCGAGAACCTCGAGCTCTTACGGCCGCCTCTACCGCGTGCCCGAGCGGCGCGAGCGGATCGGGATGCTGCTCGAGCGCTTCGGCCTCTGGGACGCGCGCGCCGAGCGCGTCGTCGACGTACTCGCGCGGGATGACGCAGCGGCTCGCGCTCTGCCGCGCGCTGCTCCACGAGCCGGAGCTGCTCGTCCTCGACGAGCCGTTCACGGCGCTCGACGACGACGGGCGCGGCGCTGCTCGACCGCGAGCTCGCAGAGCTCGCCGGCTCGGCGACCGTGGTCGTCGCGACGCACGATCCGGCGCGCGTCGAGCGCGCTCGCGACCGCGCAGGCTCGGCGCTCGCATGAGCGCTACTCTCGCCGACGTCGCCGCGCTCGCGCGCAAGGACCTGCGGCTCGAGCTGCGCGCCCGCGACACGCTGCCGGCGATGCTGCTGTTCGTCCTCTCGACGCTCGTCGTCTTCCACTTCGCGCTCCCGAGCGGCGCCGGCGACGACGCGGCCTACGGGCTGCTCTGGATCGCGCATCGTCTTCACGGCGCTGCTCGGCCTGGCGCGGGCTTGGGCGCCGGAGCGCGAGGGCGGCGCGCTCGACGGGCTCGTGCTCGCGCCGTGCGACCGCAGCGCGATCTGGCTCGGGAAGACGCTCGCGACGCTCGTCGTTCCTCGCTCGCGGCCGAGGTCGTCGCGCTGCCGGCGTTCGCGCTCTTCTTCGCGCCGCTCGACGCGGTCGCGGTCGCCGGCGTCGCTGCTCGCGAACATCGGCATCTGCGCCGTCGGCTCGCTGCTCGCGGCGATGGCCGCCGCGAGCCGCGCGCGCGAGGTGATCCTGCCGCTGCTCTTCCTGCCGCTCGCGATCCCGCTCGTCGTCGGCGGCGTCGGCGCGAGCGTCTCGACCGACGCCGGACGCTACCTGTCGTTCCTCGGTCTCTACGACGCGGTCTTCGCGATACTGTGCGTGGGCGTACCTTCGAGTACGTCGTCACGGAATAGAGCGTCCCGATCATCCCGTTCCGGTCTCGCGGCCGCCGCCGCGGCGCTCGTCGGGCTCGCGATCGTCCTCGCGCTTCATCGTCGCGCCCGAGGACGCCGACCAGGGCATCTCGCAGCGGATCTTCTACTTCCACGTGCCGATCGCGCTGACCGCCTACGCCTGCTTCGGCTCGGGCGCCTGGAAGGCGCTGCGGCTGCTCTGGGTCGGCGGCGAGCGCCGCGACCTCGAGAGCTACGTCGCGATCCACCAGGGCACGATCTTCGGCGCGCTCACGCTCGCTCACGGGCTCGATCTGGGCGAAGGCGTCGTGGGGCGTCTGGTGGGACTGGAGCTCGAACCAGCTCGTGCTCTTCCTCGTCCTCTTCCTCTTCTACTGCGCCTACTTCATGCTCCGCTTCTCGATCGAGGAGGGCCGCGCGCGCGAGCGCGATCTGCGCCGTCTACGCGCTCTTCGGCGTCGCGCTGATCCCGGTCAGCTTCCTCGCGATCCGGCTCGCCGAGCGACTTCATCCACCCGACCGTGTTCACGCGCGACGGGCCGCAGATGACCGGGCACGATGTTCGCCACCTTCTGCGTCTGCTGGGCCGCGATCACGCTGCTCGCGTACGTCGCTGTACCGCGTCGAGCTCGTCCGGCAAGCGCACTCGACTCGAACCTGCGCGAGCTGCGCGAGGCGCTGCGACGTGAGCCAGGGCCGAGTAGTCGTCGCGGCTCGCGTACGGCGTCGTCTTCGTGTTCGTGCTCGTCTAGGTCGCGATCATCGCGACGAAGCTCGCCCGGCTCGAGCGCGAGACCGGCGGAGCTGGCCGAGCTGGCGCGCGAGGCGCCGCGCAGATGGCTGAGCTGCTCGTCTGGCCCGGCGCTGATCGCCTACGGCGAGGCCGCGGTCGCCTACGCCGGCGAGCTCCGCGGCGCCGGTCGCGCCGGCGCGGCCTCGGCATCTGGGGCGTGCGGCATCGGCTGGCTCGCGCAGACCGCGCTGCTGATCGCGCAGGCGCTCGACAGCGACGGGCTTCCCGTGGGGCACCTGGGCGGGCGCGCTCAACCTCTTCGTCTGGCTCGTCGTCGGCGCGTACCTGATCTGGGGCTGCACGCCCCGCTACCGGCTGCTCGGCCTCGCCGTGATGCCGTTCGCGGCAGCTGCTGCTCGTCGCTCGCCTGGGCGGGCGGCGGCACGGCGTTCGACGCAGGCGACCGCCGGCTGGCGTGCTCGCGCTGCACGTCGGCGCTGATGCTCGCCGCGCTTCGCCGGGCTGACGCTCGCGGCCGGGCATGGCGGCGCCTCTACCTCTGGCAGGAGCGGCGGCTGAAGCGGCGCGACGCGCAGCGTGCTGCGCGCTGCGCGTGCCGCCGCTCGACGTCGCTCGACCGGCTCGCCGCGCGCACGGTCCTCGGCTCGCTCGTCGCTGCTGACGCTCGGCATCGGCGTCGGCGCTCGCGCAGCTTCGAGCGCGGCGACTTCGACGCGCGCGATGGCGGTCACGCTCGCGATCTGGGCGCACTACGCGCCGGTCCTCGTCGCTTCGCCACGAGACGGGCTGGCGCGGCCGCCGCGTCGCGCTGCTCCTCCTGGCCGGCTTCGCGCTCGTCGCCGATCGTCCTCCCCCTGACCCACTTCGCCTCATGAGGCTCGACGCTCGTCGGCGTCTCGCACCGCCAGGCGCCCGATCGAGCTGCGGGAGCGCGTCGCCGTCGACTCGGACGCGCGCCGCGCGCGCTCGCCGCTGAGCGCGGCTGCGGCGGCGAGGCGGTCGTGCTCTCGACCTGCAACCGCACCGAGCTCTACCTCGCGAGCGCGACGGAGCGCACGCTCGACGAGCGCAGCGGTCGCGGCGCTGCTCGAGCTCGCGGGCGACGACGGCGACGACCTCGCCGCCGCGCTCTACCGGCTCGGCGACGAGGCAGCGCCGCGCTGCACCTGTTCCGCGTCGCGGCCGGCCTCGACTCGCTCGTGCCCGGCGAGGGCGAGATCCTCGGCCAGGTGCGCGACGCGCTTCGAGGTCGGCGCGACCGGCCCGCTGCTCGACCGGCTCTTCCGCCAGGCGCTGCACGCGGGCCGCCGCGGCGCGGGTCGAGACCGCGATCGGCGAGAGCCCGGCCTCGGTCCCGTCGGCCGCGGCCGCCCTCGCGCAGCAGGTCTTCGGCGACCTCGACGGCCGCCGCGTCCTGCTGGTCGGCGCCGGGCAAGATGAGCGAGCTGACCGCGCGCAACCTGCGCTCGCGCGGCGCCGAGATCGCGCGTCGGTCGCGAACCGGACGCTCGCCCACGGCGAGGAGCTCGCCGCGGCGCGTCGAGCGCGCGGCGCGTCGCGCTCGACGACGATCGCGGCGCTGCTCGAGCGCGCGGACGTCGTCGTCTCGTCGACGAGCGCGCCCGGCTTCGTGCGTCGACCCGCGAGCCGTCGCCGCGGCGCTGCGCGGCGCGCCGCGGCCGCCCGCTGCTGCTTCGTCGACCTCGCCGTCCCGCGCGACCTCGATCCGGCGCTCAACGAGCTCGACGGCTGCTTCGTCTACGACGTCGACGACCTCGAGGCGGTCGTCGACGAGTCGCTCGCGGGCCGCCGCGTGCGAGGCGCGCGCGCGCGGAGCAGATCGTCGCCGGCGAGGCCGAGCGCTTCCGCGACTGGCAGGCGTCGCTCGACGTCGTCCCGGCGATCGCCTCGCTGCGCGCGCTCGCGGAGGAGATCCGCGACGGCGAGCTGCGCAGGCCGAGGCCGGCTCGGACGCCTGCTCGAGAGCGAGCGCAAGCACGTCGAGTCGGTCACCTCCCAGATCGTCGCCAAGCTCCTGCACCTGCCCGACGATCCGGATGAAAGAGGCAGCTGCGGCAGCCGACGGGGTGGTCTATGCTGACGTCGTGCGGCACCTGTTCGGGCTCGGGAGGAGGAGCGAGCCGTGACGCGACCCGATGCATCGTCCGGCAGGCCGCTCCGTTGCAGGCGCCGACGGCGTTCGTCCGCATCCGGCCGCGCGGCCAGCGCTGCCGGGGCTGCGGCGAGCCGCGCACCACGATCGCGGCGCAGCTGTGCTGCATCCGCGTCGGCTCCCGCGGCAGTAGGCTCGCGCTCACCCAGGCGGAGCGCGCCGCCGAGCGCGCTGCGCGGCCTGGGATCGAGATCGCGCTCGTGCCGATCACGACCGCGGGCGACCGCGACCGGACGAAGCCGTTCGGCGAGATCGGCGCGCGCGGCGTCTTCGTCAAGGAGCTCGAGGAGGCGCTGCTCGCAGGGCCGGATCGACGTCGCCGTCCACTCGGCCAAGGACATGACCTCGACCGACGCCGACGGGCCTCGTCGTCGGCGCGTACCCGCCGCGCGAGGATCCGCGCGACGCGCTCTGCGGCGCGGACGCGATCCGGCCGGGCATGCGGATCGGCACCGGCCTCGGTGCGCCGCCGCGCGCAGCTGCTCGCGCTCGAGCCGACGCTCTCGATCGAGCCGCTGCGCGGCAACATCGACACGCGGCTGCGCAAGCGCGGCGAGCGCGGCCTCGACGCCGATCGTGCTCGCCGCGTGCGGGCTCGACCGGCTCGGCCTCGAGCGCGAGATCGGCTCGCGCTTCGATCCGGCCGAGATGCTGCCCGGAGGCGGGCCAGGGCGCGCTCGCGCTGCAGGTGCGCGCCGGCGAGGAGGAGCTCGTCGCGGCGGCCGACGACGCCGAGACGCGACGGCGGGTCGAGGCCGAGCGGCGCTGCGTCGCGCTCGATCGGCGGCGGCTGCCTCGCGCCGGTGGCCGCTCACCACGACGGCGTCACGCTGACCGCGCTCGTCGCGGACGAGGACGGCGCCTGGATCGAGCGGCGCGCCGGCAGCGATCCCGGCCGCGCTCGCGCGCGGAGCTGCTCGCGCTCGTGTCGATGAGGATCGTCGTCACGCGGCCGCGAGGGCCAGGAGCAGGAGCTCGTCGCGCGGCTCGAGCGCGCTCGGCCACGAGGTCGTCCACTGCCCGCTGATCGCGATCGAGCCGCTCGGCGACGAGCCGGTCGACGTGTCGCGGCTACGACTGGGTCGATCGTCACGAGCGCGAACGGCGCGCGCGAGCTGCGGCGCCGGATGCGACCGGGACGCCGCGCGCGTCGCCGCGATCGGCCCGGCGACGGCGCGACGCGCTCGGCGGCGCCGACCTCGTGCCGGCCGTCTCGACGCAGGAGGGCCTGCTCGCCGAGCTGCCCCGACCCGCCGGGACGCGTGCTCTTCGCCGGCGCCGAGGGTGCGCGGCAGCTGCTCGCCGGACGAGCTCGGCGCCGACGTCGTCACGCTCTACCGGACGCGCGAGCTCGCGCCGCACCGAGCCTCCGGACGGGCGACCTCGTCGTGCTCGCGTCCGGCGTCGGCCGCGCGGCGCTCTCGGCGCGCCTCGGTTCGCCATCTCCGGTCGGTCAGCATCGGGCCGCAGACGAGCGGCCGCGCGCGCGCGAGGCGGGCGTCGAGCGTCGTCGCCGAGGCGGACGCACGCACGATCGTCGCGCGGCCTGCTGCGCGGCGGTAGGCTCGGCAGCGCGTGTTCATCACCTTCCTGACCGACTTCGGGCTCCAGGACGACTTCGTCGGCACCTGCCACGGCGTGATCAAGCGGATCGCGCCGGAGGCGCAGATCATCGACATCACGCACGGGATCCCGCCCCAGCAGATGCTGCAGGGCGCGCTCGTGCTCGCGAACACGCTGCCGTACATGCCGGTCGGCGTCCACCTCGCGGTCGTCGACCCGGGCGTCGGCGGCAGCCGGCGCCGCGCTCGCGCTGCGCGACGCGGAGGGTCGACTACTTCGTCGGCCCGGACAACGGCCTGCTCGCTGCCGGCCGCCGAGCGAGCGGGGATCGCGGACGCGCACGAGCTCGCGAACCCGGAGTACGCGCTCGAGCACGATCTCGCGCACCTTCCACGGCCGCGATCTGTTCTGCGCCCGCGGCCGCGCACCTCGCGCGCGGCGTCGCGATCGACGAGCTCGGGCCGCCGATCGACCCCGACGCGCTCGTGCGGCTCGACGCTGCCCCAGCCGGAGCTCGGCGACGAGACGCGCATCGACGCGACGGTCGCTCTACGTCGACCGCTTCGGCAACGTCGCCCTCAACCTCACGCGGGAGCGACGTCGGCCGACGTGGGCATCGTGCCGGGCACGCAGGTCGAGCTCGAGCTCGGCGGCGAGCGCTTCTACGCCGTCGCGGCGCGCACGTTCGCCGACGCCCGGCCGGGCGACATCGATGCTCTACGAGGACAGCTACCGGAACATGTCGGTCGCGATCCGCAACGGCAACGCGGCCGAGATGCTGCACGCGCGCGCCGGGCCAGTCGATCCGGATCAACGTCGGCCGCATTTGACTTGCGGCGAGGCGCTCGACGTCTGTAAGTCTCCCTCCCACAAGGGCGTTCGCGAAGCGGTATCACCGTCCCGGACGTCCTTTTCTGAGTCAGATGCGCGGCGGCCTGCGTTTCAGCTCCACGGGCCGCGCTGTCTCGAGCTGCGAGGCGACTCGGAAGAGGAGTGCGTCGCCGAGCGGTGGACCGACGAGCTGGACGCCGATCGGCAGCCCGGTCGTCCGTCCAGTGGAGCGGTAGCTGAGACCGCCGGCTGGCCGGTGACGTTGAACGCGGCGGTGAACGGGGTGAACTGCGCGGCCGGCTCGAACTGCTCCACGGGTCGTCCGGGCTCCGGTCTCCCAGCCGACGTGGCACGGGCGGCATGCGCGAGCGTCGGGGTCAGCAGCAGGTCGTAGCTCGACCAGAACGAGGCGATCTGCCGCGCCTCGCAGCTGCAGGCGCGATCGCCGCCGCGACGTAGACGCGCGCTCGACGTCTCGGCGCGCCCGCAGGAAAGCCTGGTTCAGCGGGCTGAGCACGGACGGATCGCGGACCGGGTAGAGCGACGGCACGACCTGCCAGACCGGCTTGAAGTCGTCCATCAGCTCGGCGCCGCCCCAGTCGGGCGCTGGCCTCCTCGACGTCGTGGCCGAGGGAGCGAGCAGCTCCGCCGCGTCTCGCGGCGGCGGCGACGCAGGCTTCGGTCGACCGTCGCTGTCGATCCGGCGCGCTCGTCGTCAGCGCGACGCTGCAGCCGGCCCGGATCGACTCCGATCTCCTCCGCGAAGGGCCGCTCGGGCGGAGGCGGCGAGAACGGGTCGCCCCACTCGTAGCCGCCGACGAGGTCGAGGTAGGCCGCGGCGTCGGCGATCGTGCGCGCGAGCGGCCCGGTTGTGCCGAGCCCGATCCCGGGACGAACGGCGCGTTCGAGACGCGGCCGCGCGAGGCCTTGAAGCCGAGGACGCCGCAGCACGAGCCCGGGATCCGGATCGAGCCGCCGCCGTCCGAGCCCTGCGAGATCGCGCACGAGACCGGCCGCGAGCGCGCGCCGCGCCGCCGCTGGAGCCGCCGGCGTTCCGCGTGAGGTCCCACGGCGTGCGGCACGGGCCGTTCAGCGCCGAGTCGGTGAACGCGGTCGTTCCGGAACTCGGGCGTGTTCGTCTTGCCGAGGATCACGAAGCCCGGCCGCTTCGAGCCTGGCGACGTGAGCGAGGTCGAAGTCGGGGACGTTCGGCTGCGAACGGCGGTGACAGGAGAACGTCGTGCGGATGCCGGCCGTCGTGTCGAGATCCTTGAGCGAGATCGGCACTCCGTGGAAGCGGCGCCTCGCCGGCAGTCGTCCGTCTTCGCCGCGGCGTCGGCGAGCGCCTCGTCGCCGCAGACCGTGACGTACGCGCCGAGCTCCGGGTCGAGCCGCTCGATCCGCTCGAGGTACAGCTCGACGAGCTCGAGCGGCGATCACCTCCGCTCCCGGACGAGGCGAGCCTGCTCGGTCGCCGGGAGGAACGCGAGCTCCATCCCGGCGAACCGTATCAAGCGGTCTCCGAGATCCAGTCGAAGGTGTCCTGGAGGAACGGGACGAGGAAGTAGAGGAGGAACGCCGCCGACGCGATCCACATGAACGGATGCACCTCCTTCGCGCCGGCCCTGGGCCGCCCGGACGACGACGTAGGCGAGGAAGCCCATCCCGATCCCGTCCGTGATCGAGAACGTGAACGGCATGATCATGATCGTGAGCGCGGCCGCCGAGCCCGACGCCGAGCTCGCTGAAGTCGATGCCCGCGAGCTTGCGGCCGTCGGCTTGCCCTCCGGCGTCCTCCGTCCTCCGGTCAGGGCGGTCATCATCAGGAAGCCGACGAGGATCAAGGCGGGCGCCGTCGCCTGCGGCGGCACCATCCCGATGATCGGGGCGAAGAACATGAACGGGAAGAAGAGCGCGCCGCAGACGACCGCGACCCAGCCGGTCCGTCCGCCGACCCCGACGCCGGCCGCCGGACTCGATGTAGGTCGTCGCCGACGAGGTCGACGCCGCGCCGCCGGCGACCGCCGCGAGCGAGTCGACGAGCAGCGGCTTGCGGATGTCTTCGGCATCCGGCCGTTCCTCGTCGAGGTAGCCGGCCGGCTTGCCGACGCCGACGAGCGTGCCCATCGTGTCGAAGAAGTCGGCCAGGAAGAGCGAGAACGCCCAGACGACCGCCGAGATGAAGGCGAGCTCGGTGAAGGCGTCGAAGTTGAAGTTGCCGAGCAGCGCCAGGTCGGGTGTCTCGTAGACGTCGCCCGGCCACGCAGCTCCGGCGGTGAAGCCCGCGTCGTTCGCCGGCCGCTTCGTTGATGACCGTCGCGAGGATCGTCGTCACGACGATTCCGATCAGCAGGTCGCCGCGCACGCCTCGCGCGCGCAGCGCGATCGTGAGGATCAGGCCGAAGAACGTGACGAGGATCGGCCAGGTCGTCAGCCGGGCGAGGATCGACCGGCGTGCCTTGCTCGCGGTACGACGACGCCCGAGTTGACGCAGGCCGATGAACGCGATGAAGAGGCCGATGCCGATCGCGATCGCCTTCTTCAGGTCGAGCGGGATCGCGTCCATGATCTTCTCGCGCATCCCGGTCAGCACGAGGATCGTGACCGCGATGCCCTCGACGACGATCAGGCCCATTGCGGCGGGAACGACAGCCCCTCGCCCGCGACGAGGCTGAAGGCGACGACCGGCGTTCAGGCCGAGCCCGGGCGCGATCGCGTACGCCTTGTTCGTGTAGAGCCCATCAGGATCGTCATCACGCCGGCGACGAGGCAGGTCGCCGCGAGCACCTGCTCGAACGGAAGCCCGATGCGGCTCGAGCGCCTCGATACCGGCGAAGCTGAGGATCTGAGGGTTCACGAAGATGATGTACGACATGACGATGAAGGTCGTCACGCCGGCCATCGTGTCGCGAGCGAGCGTCGTTCCGCTCGCCGCGAAGCTGAAGCGGCGCTCGAGGCAGTCCGTCCTCGAGCGCGCGCCGCAGGCTCTGACATACCGTCTCCTTGGCCTCAGGTTGACCTGACCCTGCGGGGAGACAATGAGAGGCGCGGCGGACGGATTCAACGTCGGTAGCGCAGAAAACCGCGCTTCGAGCGAGACTTGAGCCTCAGATCGTGCGGAGGCGGAGCCGCTGCTCGAGCGGCAGGTCGCGGAGGAGCCTGCGCGTCCGCTCGCTCAGATCGTCCGAGTACGCCCAGCCGACGTATTCGCAGCGCGGGCACACGCCTGCTTCGTCGCACCGCCGCGGGCCAGGGGTGAACGTCCCGCACGTGGCCGCAGCGAAGGCACTCGACTCGTGAGCGGATTCACGGCCCTGTTTTTACGGCTCGAGACGAGCCGTCGCCGTCCCCTAAACGAGGGATGCCGTGTAACGGATGGCTACTTGGCGGCGGCGAGCAGCGCGTCCCAGCTCGCAGAGCTTGATCCGCGGGCGGCCGTGCGGCTCGCCGGCGCGCGCGCTCGGCCTGGTCGATCGCCTCCCAGCCGGCGTAGCATGACCGCCTCGACGCCGCGCGTCTCGAGCAGAGCTGCCTCGAGCGTGCCTTCGCCGTCGGCCGCGACGGCAGTCCCGCCCGGCGCATCCTCGAGCAGCAGCTCGACCGTCTCGGTCGCGTCCTTCTTGTTCGTCCCGATCACGCCGCTCGGGCCCGCGCTTGATCCAGCCCGGCGGCGTAGACGCCCGGCTCGACGCGGCCGCGCTCGTTCGGGATCGTGCGGCGCTGCTCGTCGAACGGCACGCCCGGGAGCGGCGACGCCCTGGTAGCCGACGCTGCGGAAGACGATCCCGCACGGGATCGTCTCGCGCTCGTCGGTCGGCCGGCCGACGCGGCCGTCCGTCGACGAGCTCGTTCCGGACGAGCTCGATCGCCTCGACCTGCTCCGTCGCCGAGGATCGCGACCGGCGAGAGAAGAAGCGCAGCGCGGATCGCTCGCGGCTTGCCGGCCGGCTCGCGCGTCGCGTACTCGCGCAGGTGCTCGACGTTGCGGCGCGCGCGTCGGCGCGTCGCGCTCGAGCGTCGCCTGCGCTCGCCGGGTCGAGCTCGAGGTCGGCCGGGTCGACGATCGACGTCGGCGCCTGCGAGCTCGCCGAGCTCCTCCAGCCTCGGCCGGCGTCAACGCCGCCTGCACCGGCCCGCGGCGGCCGAGCGACGACGATCTCGCGGATCCCGGAGCCGTCGATCGCCTGCGATCGCCGCGTCGGTCGTGTCGGTCGGGCGCGAGCTCCTCGGGCGTGAGCGCCAGCATGCGCGCGACGTCGAGCGCGACGTTGCCGTTCCCGATCACGACCGCCCGCTCGCCGGAGAGGTCGAACGGCAGGTCCTGGAAGTCGGGGTGGCCGTTGTACCAGGCGACGAACTCGGTCGCCGGCCAGGAGCCGGGCAGGTCCTCGCCGGGGATGCCGAGCTGCCGGTCGGTCTGCGCGCCGACCGAGTAGACGACCGCGTCGTAGAGCCGCAGCGAGCTCGTCGTGCTCGACGTCCCGGCCGACCTCGACGTTGCCGAAGAAGCGGAAGCCCGGGCTGCGCGGCGATCTTCTCGAACGCGCGCGAGACCGCCTTGATGTTCGGGTGGTCGGGCGCCACGCCGAGCCGGACGAGCCCCCACGGCGTCGGCAGCCGCTCGATCATGTCGACCTCGACTCGGAGCTCGCTCGCGCAGCAGGCGCGCCGGCCGCGTAGAAGCCCGGCCGGGCCGGAGCCGACGACGGCGACGCGGAGGTTGTCGGTTCCGCTCACCTGCGCGATGCTACGGAACATGAAGGTGGTCCTCGCCGGACTGCTGCTTCGCCCTCTGTGCCGGCTGCGGGGCGGCGACAGTAATGGCGAGCAGTTCGCGATCTACCACCTCGAGACGGCGATCGGCCGGCCGAAGAGCGAAGGCGAGCTGACCTGCGGGCCGCCGCGGCCCGTCTGCCCCGGGGTCGTCGAGCAGCCGCCACCGCATCTCTTTCGCTACGCAGGTGCTGCGCGACCCGGCGCTGACGGGCGACGACATCGACCGTGCAAGTGTCCGGCGCGCGACCGACTCCGAGACTGGCGCACCACCGTGGTCGTGAACCTCACGGCTGAGGGGACGTGCGGGCGTTTGCCCGGGTGACGGAGGAGGCGGCCCGAATCGGCGGCCGTGATCCGGGGCTGGCATCACGTCGCGGTGGTCGTCGGCGACGAGATCGTGGCGTTTCCGAGGGATCGACTACGACGACTTCCCGAACCCAGGTTCCCGCGCACGCGCCCGCGATCCAGATCGTCGCAGCGAGCGACGCCGATGCGCGCGATCTCGTCAGGCGGTTGCGCGGCGGTTGACAGTGCGAGCAGCCGGAGCCGCAGCCGCCGGCGTGCGGCGTCGGGCGCGTCTTCGCTCTCGGCGCCCTCTTCCACCTGGAACGAGTGGCCGCAACCGCACGAGGAGGCGGCGTTCGGGTTGTCGATCTTGAACCCGGACTCCTGCAGGCCCGTGAGGAAGTCGATCGTCGCGCCCTGGAGGTACGGCGCGCTGAAGGGTCGACGACGATCGTTGACGCCCTCGAGCTCGAGCTCGCGTCGTCGCCGTCCGCGGCCCGCGTGTCGAAGCCGAGGCCGTACTGGAAGCCCGAGCAGCCGCCGCCCTGGATCGCGACGCGCAGCACCATCGTCTCGCCGTCGGGCTCCTCGGCCATCAGCTCGCGGATCTTCGCCGCGGCAGTCGGCGTCAGATCGAGAGCGGGTCTCGGTCGGGCGCTCGCTGATCTCCATGCACTGATCGTAGCCGAACGGTCTGCGGCCACAGTGACGAGCGCGGACTTTGTAACACCTGTTTCCCGCTGGCAAAGCGGATCGCACTTGATTTCGTGCAGCGTCCGGCAAGGTGCTAGGTTTCGCGCAGAGGCTCCCCGCAGGCCGAGGACACGCATGCTTTCGGACTGGCTCCCGTTTCTGATCTATGCGTTCTTCGCGGCGGCGATCCCCGCCTCGATGATCGCGTTCTCGTTCCTCTTCGCGACGCGCCCGACGTCGCGCACGAAGCAGCGGATGATCCCGTTCGAGTCCGGCGTCTCCGCAGGGCCGCCGCCCAGGACCAGCGCTTCACGGTCAGCTTCTACCTCACCGCGATGCTCTTCATCCTCTTCGACATCGAGATCGTCTTTCTGTATCCGCTCGCGATCCAGCTCGACGCGCTCGGCTGGTTCGGGCTTGATCGAGTTCCTCGCCTTCATCGCGATCCTGCTCGTCGCCTACGTCTACATCTGGCGGAAGGGAGCGCTCGAATGGCACTAGCGCCGCAAGCTGCCGCTGATCAGCGACCGGCCGCTCGCGCAGGCCGGTCTCAGCTCCGAGCGCGTGCTGATGGCCGACCAAGGGCCCGGGCGTCTTCGAGGAGGAGGTCGAGAACCTCGAGGACGCGCTCGGGCTCACGACGCGTCGAGAAGGCGGTCGCGTGGGCGCAGGCGAAGCTCGATGTGGCCGGACACGTTCGGGCTCGCCTGCTGCGCGATCGAGATGATGTCGATCGTCTCCTCGCGCTACGACATCGCCCGCTTCGGGATGGAGCAGTTCAGCTCGTCGCCGCGCCAGGCCGACCTGCTGATCGTCTCCGGCCGCGTCGCGCACAAGATGGCCGCGCCGCTGCGCCAGGTCTACGACCAGATGCTCGAGCCGAAGTGGGTGATCGCGATGGGCGCCTGCGCGAGCTCCGGCGGCATGTTCAACAACTACACCGATGCTGCAGGGCGTCGACAAGATCGTCGCCGGTCGACATCCACGTGCCCGGCTGCCCGCCGCGGCCCGAGGCGCTGATGGAGGGCATCGTCCGCCTGCACGAGAAGATCAAGGCCGGCGTGCCGCCCGCCTACCAGATCCGCGGAGTGTCAGGCAGAGCTCGTCCGATGGCTACGAGGCGGTCCCGGGGCTCGTCGAGACGGTCGAGGCGCACGGCGAGACGACGCTCGTCGTCGATCGCCGCGCGGCTCGTCGAGGCGTGCACGCACCTGCGCGACGAGCAGGGCTTCAACTTCCTCTCCGACGTCACGCCGACCGACTACCTCGGCTGGGGCGGGCGCGGCGTCGCCGGCTACATCGGCACCGCGGCCGGCCGCGACCTGCAACGCACCCGGCTCGCAGGGGCTTCGCACGCGTGCCCGATCCGAAGCCGAAGCGCTTCGCGGTCAACTACCACCTGCTGCGGCTCGCCGACGACCCGCGCGCGCGTCCGCGTCCAGGTCTGGCTCGACGACGGCGAGGAGATCGACACGCGTGATCCCGCGTCTGGCCGACGGCCGACTGGTTCGAGCGCGAGGCCTGGGACATGTTCGGCATCGTCTTCCGCGGCCATCCGAACCTCGTCCGGATCCTGATGGAGGACGACTGGGAGGGCCACCCGCTGCGCAAGGACTACCCGATCGGCGGCGAGCCGGTGCGCTTCTCGGGGAGGAGTAGATGGCGGTCGTCGAGCGCGCGGCCGAACGATCTACGAGGGCTCGCGGATCCCGAGCCCGATCCCGACCGTGCTCCAGGTCGACGCCGCGAGCACGCGCTCGACGACATCCTCACGGTCAACTTCGGGCCGAACCACCCGTCCACGCACGGCGTGCTCCGGCTCGTCGTCGACCTCGACGGCGAGCACGGTCGTCGGCATCGCGGCGGTGATCGGCTACCTGCACACCGGCTTCGAGAAGACGATGGAGCAGAAGACGTGGTGGAAGTGCATCACCTACCCGGAGCGGATCGACTACGTCTCGTTCCAGTACAACGAGCTCGTCTTCGTGCTCGCGATCGAGAAGCTGCTCGAGATCGAGGTGCCGCGCAAGGCGACCTGGATGCGGATGTGCCTCGGCGAGCTGACGCGGATCCACTCGCACCTCGTCTGGCTCGGGACCTCCGCGCTCGAGCTGGGCGCGATCTCGATGTTCTGGTACTGCGTTCCGCGAGCGCGACGCGATCCTCGACCTCTTCGAGATGGTCGCCGGCACGCGGATGCACACGCGCTACTTCCAGGCCGGCGGGCTCGCCGAGGACATCCCGCGCGGGCTTCTACGACGCAGGCCCGCGAGTTCTGCGAGCAGATGCCGAAGGCGATCGACGAGTACGAGACGATCCTCGACCGCAACGCGATCTGGCTCGAGCGGACGAAGGGCGTCGGGCTGCTCTCGGCCGACGACGCGATCGCGCTCGGGCAGTCGGGCCCGGTGCTGCGCGCCTCGGGCGTCGACTGGGACCTGCGCAAGCGCATGCCGTACCTCGCCTACGACGAGGTCGACTTCGACGTGCCGGTCTACCACGGACGGCGACGTCTACGACCGCTACAAGGTGCACATGGACGAGATGCGCGCAGTCGGTGCGGATCGTCGCGCAGTGCCTCGACCGGCTCGAGGAGATGCGAGGGCGAGCCGTGGATCGCCGACGACCGCAAGGTCGTGCTGCCGCCGCGCGAGGAGCTCCACACCTCGATGGAGTCGCTGATCCACCACTTCAAGATCGTCACCGAGGGCTACCGCGTGCCCGAGGGCGAGGTCTACATCGGCGATCGAGTCGCCGCGCGGCGAGTTCGGGCTGCTACCTCGTCTCGGACGGCGGCCCGAAGCCGTGGCGCGTCAAGTTCCGCGCGCCGAGCTTCGTCGCGCTGCAGGCGACCGCGACCTGCATGACCGACGCCGCGGTCGCCGACATGATCGCGATCGTCGGCTCGCTCGACGGCGTCATGGGCGAGGTCGACCGGTGAGCCACGCTCGTACGACGAGATCCAGGAGGTTCGCGGCGCGCTATCCGGACGAGCCTGTCGGCGGTCATGCCGGCGCTGCAGCTCGCGCAGGAGCGCGCACGGCTGGCTGGCTCGCCGAGAGGCGTTCCGCGAGGTCGCGGACGCGCTCGACCTGACGCCCGCGTACTGCCTCTCGATCGCGTCCTTCTACGACATGTTCCGCCTCGAGCCGGTCGGCGAGCACCTGGTCGAGGTCTGCACGAACATCTCGTGCGGCGCTCGAGCGGCGCGCAGCAGGTGGTCGAGGCGTTCGAGCGCGAGCTGGGCGTGCGCGCCGGCGAGACGACCGACGACGGCAGCTCACGCTGCGCACGGTCGAGTGCCTCGGCGGCTGCGGCTGGGCGACGATCGTCGCGGTCAACAACCGCCACCGCCTGCACGTGCAGGCCGAGGACGTTCCGGCGCATCGTCGCGGAGCTGACGCGGATCGGCGGGGAGGCAGCGATGTCGACGCCTGAGATCGTCTTCGCCGGCACCGAACGGCGGCGCGCTCACCGAGATCGCCGACTACGAGGCGGTCGGCGGCTTCAGCGCGCTCGCGAAGGCGCGCACGCATGACGCCCGACGCAGGTGATCGAGGAGCTGAACGCCTCGAACCTGCGCGGCCGCGGCGGCGCCTTCTTCCCGACCGGCCGCAAGTGGAGCTTCGTGCCGAAGCCCGATCAGATCGCCGAAGCCGCACTACCTCGTCGTCAACGCCGACGAGTCGGAGCCGGGCACGTTCAAGGACCGCGAGATCATGCTGCGCGTCCCGTTCCGGTTCCTCGAGGGCTGCCTCATCGCGGCGCACGCGATCGAGTCGACGGCACGTCTTCATCTACATCCGCGGCGAGTACGAGCACGGAGTTCGAGGTCCTCGCCGCCGCGCTCGAGCAGATGCGCGACGAGAAGCTGCTCGGCGACGTCACGATCGTCCTCCACCGCGGCGCCGGCGCCTACATCTGCGGCGAGGAGACGGCGCTGCTCGAGTCGCTCGAGGGCGAGCGCGGCCAGCCGCGCACGAAGCCGCCGTTCCCGGCCGATCGCCGGCCTCTACGCCTCGCCGACGGCGGTCAACAACGTCGAGTCGATCACGACCGCGACCTCGGTGCTCGAGCTCGGCGGCGCCGAGTACGCGAAGATCGGCGTCCGAGAGCTCGACGGGCACGCGCGTCTTCTCGCTCTCGGGCAACGTCGTCAACGGCGGCAACTACGAGCTGCCGCACGGGTTCCCGCTGCGGGAGCTGATCTACGACGCTCGGCGGCGGCATCGCCGGGCGGTCGCGAGCTGAAGGCGGTGATCCCCGGCGGCTCGTCGACGGTGATCCTGACCGCCGACGAGGTCGAGCATGTCACGCTCGACTTCGACTCGCTCGTCGGCGCCGGGCACGGCGATCGGCTCGGCCGCGCGTGATCGCGATCGACGACCGCTGCTGCATGGTGCAGCTCGGCGTCCGCGTCTCGCAGTTCTACGAGCACGAGTCGTGCGGCAAGTGCACGCCGTGCCGCGTCGGCACGCAGCTGGCTGACTGCAGATCCTCGCAGAAGATCGAGGACGGCCGCGCGCGCGCAGGCCGACCTGGACCTGCTCGTCTCGCGTCGCGCGAGCGCATCAACGGCAAGTGCCTGTGCCCGCTCGGCGACTCCGACGCGATCGCGGTCGATCGAGCTACGTCGACAAGTTCCGCGACGAGTTCCAGGCGCACATCGACGACGGCGGCTGCCCGTTCCACGGCGACGTCGTCGCTCGACGACGTGCTCGCGCCGGTCGCCATGCACACGCACGCCCACGCGCAGGTGGTGCCCGCATGAGCGGACGAGCTCGTCGAAGGTCACGATCGACGACCGCGAGGTCGAGGTGCCGAAGGGCACCGGCCTCGTCGAGACGGCTGCGCGCGGCCGGGCATCGAGATCCCGGTCTTCTGCTACGAGCCGCGGCTCGGCCCGCCGGTCGGCGCCTGCCGCATGTGCCTCGTCGAGATCGAGGGGCTGCCGAAGCTGCAGGCCGGCTGCACGCTGACCGCCACGGACGGGATGGTCGTCAAGACCGCGCGCGCACCTCGGAGAAGGCGGCCGAGGGCCAGAACGCGACGCTCGAGTTCATCCTCGTCAACCACCCGCTCGACTGCCCGGTCTGCGACAAGGGCGGCGAGTGCCCGCTGCAGGACCTGACGTTCCGCTACGGGCCCGGGCAACACGCGGATGACCTTCCCGAAGCTGACGCTTCGAGAAGCCGATCCCGATCTCGCCGACGATCGCGCTCGACCGCGAGCGCTGCATCCTCTGCTACCGCTGCACGCGCTTCTCGTCGGACGTGGCCGAGGACGACCAGCTCGTCGCGCGCAACCGCGGCGCTCACAGTCGATGATCGCGACGTTCGAGGACGAGCCGTACCGCGGCGCCGTTCTCCGGCAACGTCGATCGAGCTCTGCCCCGGTCGGCGCGCTCACGTCGACGCAGTACCGCTTCGAGGCGCGGCCGTGGGACATCCAGAACGTGCCCGACGGTCTGCGGCCTCTGCCCGGTCGGCTGCAACGTCAGCGCGACGACGCGCGAGGGCAAGGTCAAGCGCATCCTCTCGCGCAACCATCCCGAGGTCGACGGCGGCTGGCTCTGCGACAAGGGCCGCTTCACGCTACCCGCACCTGCACGCCGGCCGACCGGATCCACCGAGCCGCTCGCGCGTGGCGCACGCTCGGGCTCGAGCCGATCTCGCTGGGACGACGCGCTCGACCGCGCCGAGGAGCTGCTGCGCGGCGCCGAGGAGCCGGATCGTCACGGCGCTCTCCGGCTCGGAGACGATCGAGCAGGCGTACGCGCTCGGCGCGGCTCCTGCGCGGCGGGCTCGGCGCCCACGCCGGCCGTGCTGCCGGAGTCGACCTCCGATCGCGCTCGACGCGTTCCGGCTGCCGCTCTCGGCGATCGCCGAGGCCGAGATCGTCGTCGTCGTCGGCGACGACGAGGTCGCCGACCGCGCTCCGGTCGTCGACCTCTGGCTCGAAGCCGCACGCCGCAACGGCGCCGAGGTCGTCGCTACGGTCCGACGGGCACGTCGGTCGCAGCCCGGGCCGAGCAGCCGCGCTGCACGCGCTCGCCGAGCCGGGCAACGAGCTGGGCGGCGCGCTGCGCGCCTCCGAGCGCGGCGATCCTGGTCTGGTCCGGGCCGCGGCGGCGGCGGCGCGCGCCTGGCCGAGGCCGCGCACGCGCTCGGCTTCGACGGGCAAGCCCGGCTGCGGCGCCTTCCACCTGCCCGGCGACGCCGAACGGCGCGGCGTCGCCGACGGCCTGGGCAGCGGCCGCCGACGAGGACGAGGCGAACCCTGAGCCGATCGGCCTGCTCGATCGTCTCCGGCGACGAGGCCGCGGCCGACTCCTGCGCGTGCGCGCGCTCGCCGAGCAGCGCCGAGCAGCGTGATCGCGATCACGATGTTCCACGGCCTCGCCGTCGGCTGGGCCGACCTCGTCCTGCCCGCGACGAGCTGCGCTCGAGCGTGACGGCACGCTGCTCAACCTCGAAGGCCGCCTGCAGCGCCTGCGGCGCGCACGTGATCGCCGCCGGTACCGGACGAGCTCGCCTGGATCGCGAAGCTCGCCGCGCGCTTCGACGTCGAGCGTCTCACCGCACGCCGTCCGTCGTCTTCGACGAGCTCTCCGCGCTGATGTTCGGCGGCGTCGACGGTCGCGAGCTGAACGGCGCGCCGGGCTGCCCGCGCGCGACGCCTACGAGGCGCCTGCGCCGGCGGCCGAGCCGCGCCGGCCGCCGCCGACGGCCGCCCGGCGGAGACCACTTCCTCGGCGAGCTGCGGCTGCAGTCCGCTACCGGCCGCTCTTCTCCGGGCCGCTGGTCGAGCGCGTCGCCGAGCTCGCAGTTCCAGCGGCCGCCGGCCGAGCTCGAGCTCTCGGCGGCCGACGCGGCGCAAGCGCGCAGATCGCGAACGGAGACACCGTCGTCGTCCGCTCGAACGGCACCTCGGTCGAGCTTCGCGCGCGCGTGTCAACCGCAGGCTCGTCGAGGGCGTCGCACGCGTCGCCGACGAGCACGCCGCCGACCTCCACCCGATGGTCGAGGTGGTCGAAGCCGTGACGCTGCCCGCTCCTCGTCGGGAGCGAACGGCGAGCCGTGGTGGATCGCCGCTGATCAAGGCGGTCGATCATCATCAACCTCGTCCTCGTCACGTTCGCGTACCTGACCCTCGCCGAGCGCAAGGTGATGGGCCGGATGCAGCTCCGCTACGGCCCGAACTGCGCCGGCCCGTACGGACTCCTGCAGCCGATCGCCGACCTGCGTCAAGCTGATCCGCAAGGAGAGCTTCTTCCCGGAGCAATACGTAACTGAACGAAGTACAT
>ERZ1370068.7461-contig-6374_pt1 | contig 24678 bp, 23 predicted proteins | sample MGYA00561227_ERZ1370068 | MGnify/ENA primary metagenome ERZ1370068 (study PRJEB38410, sample SAMEA6850437) | metagenome | study: Metagenomic assessment of the ecological functions of the soil: analysis of the soil microbiota associated with the...
CGTTACGTATTGCTCGCCGCTCTTCGGCGCACAACCGCGAGATCCTGTGCGACCTGGCTCGGCCACACCTTTGCGGAGCGCGAGCTCGTCGAGCTCGCATCCGCGCAGGTGATCGGCGATGCAGCCGATCGGCGCGAGCGCTGGTTGAAAGCTGGTAGGATCGCGCGGAGGAAACACGATGAGGGTCGACGCAGGGCTGATGGGCGGCTGGCTGACGTGCCGGCAGCGCATCCGCGAGCTGGAAGCGGCGGGCTTCGACGGCGCGATGACGGCCGAGACGGCGCACGATCCGTTCTTCCCGCTGCCGCTCGCGGCGGAGCACAGCCAGCGCGTCGAGCTCATGACCGTCGATCGCGGTCGCGTTCGCCCGCAGCCCGATGACGCTCGCGCAACGTCGGCGCACGACCTGAACGCGTACTGAAGGGCCGCTTCATCCTCGGGCTCGGCTCGCAGATCCAGCCGCACATCACCAAGCGCTTCAGCATGCCGTGGTCGTCAGCCGGCGGCGCGGATGCGCGAGCTGATCCTCGCGATGCGCGCGATCTGGGACGCGCTGGTACGACGGGCAGCAAGCCTCGAGTTCCGCGGCGAGTTCTACACCCACACGCTGATGACGCCGATGTTCACGCCGACCGACACGAGTCTACGGCGCCGCCGAAGCGTGTTCCTCGCCGCGGTCGGCCCGCAGATGACCGAGGTCGCCGGCGAGGTCGCCGACGGCGTGATCGTCCACGCGCTTCACCACCGAGAAGTACCTGCGCGAAGTCACCGTTGCCTGGCGCTCGAGCGCGGCCTCGCGAAGGCGGGCCAAGCGCATGATCCTCCAACGGGGCTCGAATTCACCGGCTCGTGATCATGGGCGCCAGACCGAGTAGGCCCGTGGGCCGTGACCCGCGCCGCGAGCGCGTGCAAGCAGATCGCGTTCTACGGCTCGACCCCGCGGTACCTGGCCGGTGCTCGAGTGATGGGACGGCTGGGGCGGGCTGCAGACCGAGCTGAACGCGCTTCTCGAAGCAGGGCCAGTGGGACAAGATGGGCGAGCTCATCGACGACAAGATCCGAGCAGTTCGCCGGTCGGCACGCCCGACGAGATGAACCCAAGTCAAGGCGCGCTTCGGCGACCTGGCCCACCGCACCACGCCAGGCTCGCCGAAGGCCAGCACCAAGGAGCTCATCGGCCAGTTGCACGGCTAGCGCGGACTCAGTCCCGCAAGCAACGGATCGCCCGCCACGAGCCGGCCGCTCGACCCAGCGCCGCAGCCCGGGCGAAAGACGCTCCACCAGCTTGTCGGCGAGCGCGTGGTCGTCCGCCGTGAGCTCGTCCTTCCAGCGCCCATTCGAGCCCTTGAAGAGGAAGCGGTCCGAGCCGCCGTCGAACTGACGCGCCGAGCGGCCCGAGCAGGATCGGGCCGTCGCGCTTCATCGCTTCGAACGAAGCGCCTCACGAGCTGCGGGCCAGAGCGACGCCGGCGTGTCGATGCCGAGGAACGCGGCGATCCGGCGCATCTCCCCGTCGAGATCGGCGCTTCAGATCGTTGTAGTGCACGAGCAAGAGGTTCTCGCGGCGGCGCGCAGCGCCAGTAGCTGGTCTCGAGCTCGACGAACGAGATGTCCGGGTAGCCGTCCTGCTGCCCGGGCAGGACGCTGCGCGTGAACCAGCGCCGCCAGAAGCCGCGCAGTGTCGACGTCGCTGCGTCGGAACCGGACCGAGTTCCGGCGGCGCAGCGGCCGCGATCGCCTCGAATGCGAACGGAGTCAGCCCCGGCCAGTGATTGAACAGACGACATGCACGCGTCGCGCGGGTCGCGCGCGCACGTGGATGTAGCGGACCTCGTCGTAGACCGGCAGCCCGTCGAGACGTGCAGATGGCTCTTCGAGGAAGCGGCGGTGTGTCTGCGCCTCGATCGTCGCGCGCATCGCCTCGACGGGACCGACGAATCGCGCGTCGACCCACGGCGAGAGCTCGAGGATCGGGCACGGCGCAGGCGACTGGAACACGAGCAGGCTGACGATGCGCTGGGTCCAGGTCGTGCCGCACTTCGCCTGCGTGCCGATCACGACGTCGTCCGCGCGCGGGGCGTGTAGTGGTCCCAGCGCGTGCTGTCGTGGGTGAAGGTGCTGTAGCTGCGCTCTGGACTTCCTGGCTCGATCATCGGCTCACGCTACCACGGGCGGCGCTACCTTCGTTGCGCATGCTCTTGTGGGCCGTCATTCGCGCTCGACCTCGGCTTTCTCGCGCTGCTCGGCTGGGCGTGGCCGCCGCTGCCCGACTCCAGTGGCGACCCACTTCGACGGCGGGCGGTCGCCGGAACGGCTGGTCGAGCAAGGCGGCGTTCGCGGGTCTCTCGCTCGCGATCCTGGCGCTCCTGAACCTGGTCGTACGCGGCGCTGCCGCACTGGATCGCGCGGACCCACGCCCGACCTGCGCGGGCGGCCTGCTCTGGTTCGTGGCCATGGCGCTCGTGTTCATGCTCGTGATCAGCGCGCTGGTGGTGCGCGCCAACCAGGGCGGCGAGGCGCACCTTGCCCGGCGAGATCGCGTCTGGCCGCTGCTCGGCGGCTACGGCGCGTTCGTGGTCGGCTGGGGTGGTCGCCGCCGTCCGGCGGCGCCGCGCTCAGCCGGCGTCGTGAAGGATGATGCCCGAGCGTGTAGCGCAGGCCCGAGCTGACCGGTGCTGACGCCGTGGCGGAGGTTGACGCGGTGGATAGCCGCGCGTGCCCGGCGCCGGCCGCTCGCGCACCGCGAAGATCACCGCGTCGCCGCTGGCGCGAGCGGCACGACCTCGCCGCGCGACTGCATGCGCGGCCGCTGCTCGATCAGCAGCGAACTCGCCGCCGGCGAAGTCCGCGCCCGGCCTCGACAGCAGCACCGTCGCCTGCAGCGGGAACACGTGCGCGCCGTACAGGTCCTGGTGCAGGCAGTTGTAGTCGCCGGCCCGTAGCGCAGCACGCAGCGGCGTCGGCTTGGTCTGGCCGGCGGCGTGACACTTCTCGAGGTAGGCGGCGAGCGAGTCCGGGAACCCGGCTGGCTGGCCAGCTGCTCGGCCCAGCGGTTGGCGACCGGCGCCAGCCGCGCGTACAGCGCCGTGCGCAGCGCCTGCACGAGCGGCGGCAGCGGATAGGCGAAGTAGCGGTACTCGCCGCGCCCGAAGCCGTGCTGCTGCATCACCACCCGCTTGCGCCAGGCCGCGGCGGCTCTTCCCAGCCGGCGACGAGCGCGGCGCAGTCCGCGGCTGCGAACGAGCCCGGGCACCACGGCCCAGCCGCGCTCGTCGAGCGCAGCGTCGAGCCTCGAGCCGCCGAGCGCGCTCATCCTGCCGCCGTCGCCCGCCGCGGCGAACGCGCTTGGCGCGCCGCGCGCCTCGCGCTCGAGCAGCGCGCGCTTGCGCTCGATCCCCAGCGGTAGCCGCCGAGCTCGCCCGTCCTTCCGCACCGCGCGGTGACACGGGACGACCAGCGCCACCGGGTTCGCGCGCGCACGCCTGCGCCACGGCGCGCACCGCGCGCGGCCGGCCGAGCGCCGCGGCGAGCTCCGCGTAGCTCGGCCGTGCGTCCCGGCGGGATCTCGCTGCAGCGCGCGCCAGACCTGCGCCTGGAACGCGGTGCCGCTGCACGTCGAGCGGCAGGTCGAGCGCGTGGTCGGGCGAGGCGATGAACGCGCCGATCCGCGCGAGCCACTCGCCGAGCCCCGCGCGATCCTCGGCGACGACCGCCTCCGGCGAAGCGCTGGCGCAGAGCGCGGATCAGCGGGTCGCGCGCGTCGCCCAGCTCGGCCGCGCAGATCACCGCGCGGTGTCGCCGCCACGAGCAGCCAGCCGAGCGGCGTCCTCGCGGTGGCGAAGCGGATCAGCTCGCCTTCGCCGCGGCGCGCGCCGCGCGCCGGGGGTCATGCCCAGCCCCGCGCTCGCGTCCTGATAGGCGCGCGAGCTCGGAGCCGAAGCCCGCGCCGTACGCCGCCTCCGCCGACTCGGCCGGCCTGGCGTCGAGCGCCTGCCCGAAGCGCGCCACGCGCTCGGCGCGCGCGTACTCGCGCGGCGTCGCGCCCACCACCTGCTTGAACAGGCGGTGGAAGTGGAACGGGCTCACCGCCACCGCGCGGCGCGAGCTCGGCCAGCGACGGCGTCGTCGCGCTCGCGCAGGATCGCGCACGCCTTGGCGACACGCCGCGAGCTGCGCTCTCGACCGCCGGTGCGCTCGGTCGGCCGGCAGCGCTTGCACGGCGCGGAAGCCCGCGGCCTCGGCGTCGGCCGCGGTCGCGTGGAACGACACGTTCTCGCGTCGCGGCAGCGCGCGACGCGCAGCTCGGTCGGCAGTACACGCCGGTGGTGCGCACCGCGTAGTAGAAGCTTCCGTCGGCGGCGCTCGCGCGCCGTCACGGCCTGCCAGCACTCTCGGGATCCATGATCACAGACTCGCGCATCGGAACATCTCCTCGTTCGTGATGCGGCGAGGGATCGGCTGCGGACGCGCGTTCGATTCTATCCGAAGCCTTGCTTTCCACCCGCAGGCCGGCTCACGGAATCGCCCGAGCATCGTGCCGCTTCGGCAAGCCGTGCGTCACGTCGGGCCGGCCAGAGTGCATCCTGCGACGCCGCAGGGCGGGACCTGACTCGATCTCGACGCTCATGTTTAGCCGATCGACGGCAGGAGCCCGCCCTGCGGCGCGTCGACCGCGGCGCGAGTTGCAGTATGCTCCCGCCCGCGATGTCCGCCGACGTCCCGCGCGTGCGCCTCGCCACCAAGCGCCGACCTGCCGGCGCTGCGCGGCCTCATTCCGCGCTCCGTGCGCGCTCTCGCGCGGCTACTACAGCGGATGCGCAGATCGAGGGGCGCGATCGCGCCACGTGTTCGGCCCCGACACGCAGCTGATCGCCGACGGCACCTACTTCGTGGTGGAAGCCGGCGAGCGCGATCGTGGGCTGCGGCGGCTGGAGCCGGCGGCGCACCCTGTACGGCGGCGATCAGATGAAGGGCGAGGCCGATCCCGCTGGTCGACCCGGCGACCGAGCCGCGCGCGCATCCGCGCGTTCTTCGTCGATCCCGGACTGGGCGCGGCGCGGGATCGGCTCGCCGCTGCTGGACGCCTGCGTCAGGCGCGGCGCGCGCCGGGCCGGGCTTCCGCCGTCTTGAGCTCGCGCGCCACGCCTGCCCGGGCGAGCCGCTCTACCGGGCGTTCGGCTTCGAGCCAGCTCGAGCGCATCGAGGCGCCGCTGCCCGACGGGCCTCGGCTTGCCGATCGTGCGCATGGGGCGCGCGGTCGAGGTCGAGTGAGTGCGGCGCGTGCTGCTTGCCCTCGTCGCGGTCGTGATCGTCGCCGTGGTCGCGGTCGCCGTCGCTGGTCGTGGTCGGCGCAGCGCCGGATCCTGTTTCCGCTGCGCCGCGCGCGGCGCGACGCCCGGCGCGTAGCTCGCCGCCGTGGGCGGTGAGGCCGGTCTGGCTCGAGGCCGGCGGCGTGCGCAGCGAGGCGTGGTACCTGCCCGCGCGCGCGGCGGCTCGCCCGCGGCCCGGGCCGCTCCTGATCTACACGCACGGGAACGGCGAGCTGATCGACGACTGGGTCGACGGGTTCGAGGCGCCGCGCGCACTGGGGCATGAACGTGCTGCTCGTCGAGTATCCCGGCTACGGGCGCTCGGGCGGGCGCGCCGTCCGAAGCGCTCGATCGCGCAGCGCGATGCTCGCCGCCTACGACTGGGCGAGCGCGCGCGGCCCGACGTGGACCGCAAACGCATCGTCGGCGTACGGGCGCTCGCCTCGGCGGCGGCGCCGGCGTGCGCGCTCGCGCAGCGCAGCGCCATCTCGACGCGCTCGTGCTCGAGTCCACGTTCACCGAGCGTTCGCGCTGATCGCGCAGCGCCTGGGCGTGCCGGGTTTCATGGTGCTGGATCCGTTCGACAACCTCGGCGCGGGTGCGCGAGTTCGACGGGCCGATCCTGCTCGTGTCACGGAACCCGCGACGCCGATCGTTCCGGTCGACGAGGCGCGCGCCCTGCACGCCGCGGCGCCGCACTCCGAGCTCGAGCTCCTCGGCCTGCGGACACAACGACTGTCCGCGACCGTGGCCGCGGCGTGCGCGAGTTCCTCGCCGTCACGCGCTGCTGCCGGGGAGCTGAGCTGGTGCCCGAGACGACCCGCTCGAGACGGAGATCGCCGCCGGGCACATGCTCGCCGACGCCGGGCATGCACGACCAGGCGATCGAGCACTTCCGCGCGCCCGCGCAGCACGGCTGCCGCGCGAGCCGCGCAGTGCAGTTCGCGCTGGCGAGCGCGCTCGACGCCGCGGACCGCGAGGCCGAGGCCGTTCCGGTCGTACGCCGGCGGCGATCAAGCTGCGGCCTACCGGCGAACTGCTCGCGCGCGCCTACCTCGGGCTCGGCAGCTCGCGCTGCGCAACCTGGGCCGGCACCAGGAGGCGCTGGAGGTCCTCTCGGCGGGAGCCGCCGCTTCCCGAGCACGCGCCGCTGCGCGCATTCCTCGCGCTGGCGACCGCCGACACCGGCAAGCCGCGCGAGGCGGTGATCGCGCTGGTCGAGGACCTCCTCGAGCACCACGACATGGGCGCCTACACCGAGCCGCTGCGCCGCGCGCCTGCGCAGCTGCAGCGCGCCCCTCGCCGCTAGCCGCCCGGCGCTATGCTGGGCGCGATGCATCGCTGACCCGATGGCGATCTCAGCGCGCCTGCACCGTGCGGAGGTGCTGCTCGTCAAGCTGCGCGCCTTCGGGATGGCGTCGTGGGCGTTCATCCTGCAGCACGCGCAGCTGGCGCGTGCCGGCGTCGCGCGCTGGGCGGTGCTCGGCGTCGGCGTGGCTCTACACCGCGGCTCACCTGGCTGCACGTGCGGCGCGGGCGCGCGGTGCGCGCGGGCGCGATCGCGACGGCGCTCGGCGACGCCGGGATCGTCGCGGCGATCTGCTCTTGCACCGGGCGGGCTGCGCGAGCGACTTCTACCGCGTACTTCTATCTGACCCAGATCGCCGCTTCGATCCGCTTCGGCGCAGGCGCGGCGTTCGCGATGCTCGCGGTGAACGCGCGCTCTCGGCCGCGCTGCTCGCGGCTGGCGCGCCGCGAGCCGCCGGCAGATCTCGTGGCCCTGCGGCTCTTCTATCTGTTCGTTCGCGACGCTGCTCGGCTCGGTGCTGTCGCGCCACGCGCGGCGAGAACCTGCGCCGCCGCGCGCGCCGCGCGCGACCGCGCGCAGAACTCGCTGCGTCGGCTGATCGGCGCCGAGGAGGAGGAGCGCAAGCGCATCGCGGGCGAGCTGCACGACCGGATGGGCGCCCGCTTCTTCGAGCTCTACTACGGGATCGACCGCTGCGCGCGGCGCGATCGGCGACGGCGACCCCGAGGCGAGGGCTCCTCGCGCGGCCTCGGCGCCGACGCGCGCGCCTGCGGCGACGAGATCCGCGAGCTGATGAACGAGCTGCGGCCGTCGGTGCTCGACGACTTCGGCGTCAGCGAGGCGCTGCGCGAGTACGGCGCCGCGCTGCAGGAGCAGGGCGAGCCTCGAGGTGCGCGCTCGCGATCGACGCCGAGGCCAAGCGCCGCGCGCCCGAGGTGAACGTCGCCCTGTTCCGGATCGCCCAGGAGCGGTGCTGAACGCGCGCAAGCACGCGCGCGCAGCACGCTCGCATCGAGCTCGCCGCGAGTCCGACGGCGAGGACGCTGCGGCCTCGAGATCCGCGACGACGGCCGCGGCTTCGACCCGCGCTCGCCGGTGCGCGGCCGCTTCGGCCTGCTTCACGATGCGCGAGCGCGCGGAGGCCTGCGGCGGCCGGCTCGAGATCGACAGCGCGCCCGGCCGCGGCACGCGCCTGCGCGCGGTGGTTCCCGCGGGAGCGGCGCGGTGACGATCGGCATCTTCCTGATCGACGACCACACCGTTCTGCGTCAGGCGGTGCGGCTCATGCTCGAGGCGGAGCCGCGAGCCTCACCGTGGTCGGCGAGGCCGGCGACGCCGAGGAGGGCGTGCGCGGCGTCGCGGCGCGCTGAAGCCCGACGTCGCGATCGTCGACCTGAAGCTGCCGGGCACGCCCGGGCTCGCGGCGATCCCGAAGCTGCTCGCCGCGTCGCCCGACACCGCGGTGATCGTCTTCACCATGTACAACAACCCGGCCTACGTGCACGAGGCGATGCAGGCCGGCGCGAGCGCCTACGTGCTGAAGAGCGCGAGCAAGGAAGAGCTGCTGCGCGCGGTGCACGCGGTGCACGCCGGCTCTGGCTTCCTGCAGGCCGAGATCACCAAGCCCCTGCTGCGCCGGCTCGCGCGCGAGGCACGGCTCGGCGTCGGGCGCAGCGCGCCGAGCGCGCGCGAGCTGCAGGTGCTCGGAGCTCCTCGGCGAGGGCAACAGCAACAAGGAGATCGCGCCAGAAGCTCGCGATCTCCGACGAGACCGTGAAGACGCACCTGCGCCACCTGCTACGAGAAGCTCGGCGTCTCCGACCGCGCGCAGGCGGTGCGCGATCGCGCTGCGCCAGCAGCTGATCGACTGAGATCCCCTGGACGGGGATCGCCGCCTACCCCGCCCGGTCGATTGTCCGGACCGGCCTCGCTCGGCCTAGCGCTACACAGAATGGCGGAGCGGAGTCGGCGCGCGGCTCGAGCGCGCGATCGTGGTGGGCGGCAGCATCGCCGGCCTGGTCGCGGCGGCGCGCGCTCGCGCGCCACTTCGCGCGCGTGACGCTGATCGAGCGCGACGAGCTACCCGGACGCGCCGGTCTCGCGCAAGGGCACGCCGCAGGCGCGACACGTCCACGTGCTGCTGAAGCAGGGCGAGGCCGCGATCGAGCGGCTCCTTGCCCGGCCTGTTCGACGAGCTCGTCGCGCGCGGCGGCCAGCGGGTCGACACCGCGGGCGACGCGCGCTGGTTCTACTTCGGCGGCTGGAAGGCGCGCTTCCGGAGCGGCATCGAGATGGTCGCGCCAGAGCCGCGGGCTGCTCGAGTGGTCGCTGCGCCGGCGCGTGCTCGCGCTCGCGCAACACCGAGCTCGTCGAGCGGCGACGTGTCGCGCGCTCCACGCGGAGGACGGAAGCGCGTGCGCGGCGTGCAGCTGCGCCGGCGCGGCAGCGACGTGGCGGAGACGCTCGCCGCGGACCTGGTCGTCGACGCGACCGGGCGCGCGGCTCGCGCATGCCGCACTGGCTCGAGGCGCTCGGCTGCCCGCCGCCGCCCGAGTCGGAGGTGAAGGTCGACGTCGGCTACGCGACCCGCTTCTACCAGCGCACCGCACGCGCGCGCGCGACTGGACCGGCGCTGTTCTGTCCATCCGCGCCACCCGGACACGCGCTGCGGCGTGCTGCTGCCGGTCGAGGACGACCGCTGGATGCTCACGCTGGTGGGCTGGTTCGGCGACCATCCGCCCGGCGACGACGCGGGCTTCCTCGCCTGGACCGGCAGCCTCGCCGTGCCCGACCTCCACGACGCGCGATCGAAGAGCGCCAGAGCCGTGTCGCCGAGATCGCGCTGCACAAGTTCCCGTCGAACCGCGCGCCGCCACTACGAGCGGCTCGCCCGCGCTGCCCGACGGCGTCGCCGTGCTCGGCGACGCCGCCTGCAGCTTCAACCCGTGTACGGCCAGGGCATGGCGGCGAGCGCGCTCGGCGCGGCCGAGCTCGACGCCTGCCTCGCCGAGCGCCGCGCGCGCGGCGGCGCGACCCGCTCGCCGGGCTCTCGCGCGAGTTCCAGCGCCGGCTCGCGCGCGTGATCGGACGCGCCGTGGCTGCTCGCGACCGGCGAGGACTTCCGCAGCCCGCACGCGCAGGGCGTGCGGCCCGCCTGGATGCCGCTGCTCGGCTGGTACACCGCGCGGGTCCAGCGAGCTCACCTGGCGACGACCGCTTCGCGGCGCGCCGCTTCCTCGAGGTGATGCACCTGGTGAAGCGGCCGACCGCCCTCTTCCACCCGTGGATCGCGCTGCGCGCGCTCGACGTCGCTGTGAGCTGGCTCGAGCGATGCCCAGCTGCGCCGTGCTGCGCGGAGCCGAGGCACGCCTTCCGCTCGCCGATCCCGACGCAGGTCGTCTCGAACGGCGAGTACATGCCGACGGCCGCAGAGCGACGGCGCAGCGCCGGGTCGAGGCGCGTGCTCGCCGAGCTCGCGGACCGCCACGGCAAGCGGCTCTGCACCTGGACCGCCGTCAGTTCCTGCAAGACGAGCTGCGGCATGGCCGCCGCGTTCGTCGCGATGAACCAGGTCTACGGCGATCTGCTCTCGGTCGGCGTCGCCGAGGCCGCGGAGCCCGAGGCCGCCGCCGCGCGCGCGAGGCCGCCCTGCGCGCGCAGCTCGGTGATCGACGTGCAGCTCCACTTCCTGCGCGACGACTTCGCCTGGGACGGCATCCTCGTGCTGGGCGAGTGGGCGAAGCGCTGGAACCCGGTGCTCGCGCACGAACGGCGTCACCCTGCAGCGCTACAAGTTCGAGAACTTCGTGAAGGAGGTGTTCCTCGACAGCGACACCGACGTCGGATCTGATCAGCGGCGCGCCGTCGGACGACCCGGCGCACGGCGTGATCGGCAGCGCCGCGCTCGCGAGCGCGCGCGACACGTCAACGCGGTCGCCGGCTCGCGGCGCATGCTGTCGCACTCGATCCTCCGGCCCGGCCAGCCGGGCTGGGTCGAGGAGATCGACCGCGCGCTCGCCGAGTGGAAGCCCGACAGCTGGAAGGGCTACACCGTCGGCGATCCGCTCGCGCCGTCGAAGTGTCCCGTGGCGCATGGACGACGAGAAAGTCACGTACCCCGGCTGGGCGAAGATCGCCGCAGTCGAACCGCCGCATCGTCTGCGTGCACAAGGGCCTGCTGCCCGCGCGACTACGAGACGTCGACCCCGCACTGGCGCTACGCCATGGTCGACGACGTCGGGCAAGGCCGCGAAGCGACTGGCCGCAGCTCACGTTCGTGATCTACCACTCGGGCCTGAAGCCGTTCCTGACGCCGCCCGACGAGTCACTCGCGCAGTTCGAGTCGACCGGGCGCATGGACTGGGTGACCGACCTCGCGGAGGTCCCCGCGAAGTACGGCGTCAGCAACGTCTACGCCGGAGCTCGGCACCTCGTTCGCCACCTCCGCCGTCACCCACCCGCGCCACGCCGCGGCGCTGCTCGGCACCTTGATCAAAGGGCATGGGCGCCGACCACGTGCTGTGGGGCACCGACTCGGTCTGGTACGGCTCGCCGCAGTGGCAGATCGAGGCGTTCCGCCGGATCGAGATCCCGGAGGACATGCAGAAGCAAGCGCGGCTTCGCGCCGCTCGGCCCGGCCGACGGCCCGACCGAAGCGCGCGATCCTCGCGGGCAACGCCGCGCGCCTGTACGGGATCGACCTCGCGGCGCTCGCCCACCACAGCTCTGCCGACGCGCTGGCTGCCGCCAAGCGCGAGTACGAAGCCGCGGGAACCGACCGCAGCAACACCGCCTACGGATTCATCCGGCGCGGCGACCTAGGAGAGATCATGCCGCTGAGCCCCGAGAAGATCGTGCGCAACTTCCTCGCGGCCTGGCCGCGCAAGGACATCGGCGAGCTGATCTCGTACTTCGCCGAGGACGCCGTCTACCACAACATCCCGGTGCCGCCGGTCGTCGGCCGCGAGGCGATCCGCAAGACGTTCGAGGGCTTCGTCGGCGCGTTCGACATCGTGCTCGACATCGTGAACCTGGGCACGAGCGGGAACCTCGTGTTCACCGAGCGGGTCGACCGCTTCGTCATGAACGGGAAGAAGTTCGACCTGCCGGTGAACGGCGTGTTCGAGGTGAAGCGCGGCAAGATCACGGCGCTTCCGCGACTACTTCGACCTGGCGACGTTCGAGCGCCCTAGCGGCCTGAAGCTGTAGACGCGGCCGACTTCTTCTCGCGGACGACGAGCGCGCTCTCAGCGTGACGGTGCGCTTGGCCTCGAGGTCCTTCACCACGGCTCGGATGCGATAGCGGCCGAGCGGATCGCTCGCCCGGATGTGCAGACCGAGCCGCGCAGACGAGAGCTGCTCGCCCTCGTGTCGCGGCGGCATCGCGCTCCAGACCTGTGCGCCTTCGTGCGAGTCGTAGACGGAGCCGTCCGGGCGCAGCACGGTGAAGTCGGCGACCGCGCGGCAGCGCCCGTGCGCGTCGGCCCTGCACGTGAGAGAACAGGATCACGCCCCACACGATCTCACCGCGAACGGCGGCCTTCGTCGGGTGGAGAGTCGTTCCGTCGAGCCGGTCCGTGACGACGAGCCTGGCGGCGAAGTCGCCGTCGCTGTGTCGCGGCTGCGGGCGCGAGCGCCGGCAGAAGAGCGATTCCGAGCACCAGGGCGCGCAGGCCGGTTCGAGGTCATCCTGCACGCATCGGCCCGGCGCCGCCGACATCCACAATGGTACGGTGGCGGCCAGGGAGGAAGTCGGATGACAGTGCGCGTCGTGGGCGCCGGACTGGGCCGGACGGGAACGCTGTCGCTGAAGGCAGCGCTCGAGCGGCTGCTGGGCGCGCCCTGCTACCACATGGCCGAGGTGTTCGCGCACCCGGAACACGTCGATGTGTGGACCGCCGCGTTCAAAGGCCATCAGCCCGACTGGAAGAAGTTCCTCTCCGGCTACGCGGCGGAGGTCGACTGGCCCGCGTCGGCGTTCTGGTTCGAGATCGCCGAGGTGTTCCCGAAGGCGATCATCCTGCTCTCGACCCGCGACTCCTCCGAGACGTGGTGGAACAGCGCGAACGAGACGATCTTCCGCGGCATCGACGCCGCGCCGCCGGGCAAGTGGAAGGACATGGTCGAGGCCATGTTCGGCTACCGCTTCACGCGCAAGCATCGGCGACCGCGCGGCGGCGATCGCGGCGTACGAGAAGCCACAACGCCGACGTTCGCGCGCGCGCGCCGAAGTCGCGGCTGGTCGAGTACCAGCCCGGCGACGGCTGGGAGCCGCTGTGCAAAGCGCTCGGCGTGCCCGTGCCGAACGAGCCCTTCCCGCACACGAACACGCGCGAGGAGTTCCTCGAGCGTATGCGCGCAGCCAGCGACCGCCGACCTGAGGCCCGCCCGGTGAGCGCGCTCCTCGCGGCCTGCGGCGGCTTCCTCCTCGCCATCCTCTGGATGGACCTGATCTTCGACTGCAGGTGCTCGGGCACCGCCGCGCCGAAGGCCCGCTGCCCGAGCCGGTGCTCGCGTCGATCGCCGGCGTACTACAAGCGCGCGACCACCGACTCGGCGCCGATGAGCCGGCTGATCGCCGCTGGTCATGGTCGTCGCCGTGCTGGGCAGCGGCGCTGCGGATCTTCGTCGGCAGCGGCCCGCTCGCTGCTGCGGCTCGCGTCGCGCTCGCGCTCTGTCTCGCGCCTACGGCGCTGCGCGATCGCGCGCGTAGTGCCGAACGCCGTGCGGCTCGGCTCGCGCCGCGACGACCCCGCCGCGCAGAGCGACCTCGCGCGCGCGATCTGCCGGCACCACATCCTGTGCTCTGGTCGCGAATCGCCAGTCGTTCTCTGTCGAACGAGCTCGCCGTCTGCTCGCGTCGCCCCCTAGATCTGCGCGTAGCCCGAGCCCGGGCACGTCCACGCCGATGCCCGCGGCCCTTCTCGATCCAGCCGAACTCCGCCAGGATCTGCTGGCTGTAGGTGACTCGGCCCGGAGACCTTGTCGAGCGGCTCGGTCGCGAGCAGCAGCGCCGCGCGCGCCATCAGCTCGACCGGCTCCGCGCTGCGGCACGTCCGCGCGCGGGATCAGCTTGTGGAACAGCACGCCCGGCGTGCCCACGACCTGCGACGGCGAGACGCAGGTCACGCTGACACCGCTCGTGGTAACACCTCGGCCGCCAGACCCTGGGTGAAGCGCTCGAGCGCGGCCTTCTCGGCGCCGTACAGAGCGTGCCGCCGCGCATCGGCGCGGTCTTGTACGGGCCGCGGCCGGGGCCGATCGCCGCGCCGCTCGAGATGTTCACGATCGCGCCCGACTTGCGCGCGATCATCTCGTCGAGCACCGAGCCGGCTCATGTAGAACGGCCGTGCACGTTCACCGCGAACGACTTCAGCCACTTCGCCGGGCGGGAACTCGGCGATCGGGATGAAGTAGGTGAGCGCCGCGTTGTTCACGAGCACGTCGATCGGGCCGAGCGCCGCGCGCGCCTCGCGCACGATCCGCTCGCAGTCCGTCGTACTGCGAGACGTCGGCCGCGATCGGCACCGCCTCGCCGCCGGCCGCCTGGATCTCGGCGATCGTGGTGTTGAGCGAGCCCTCGAGCGGGTGCTCGCCCTCTTCCACCGTGCGCGCCGTGCACGCGACGCGCGCGCCCTCGGCCGCGAACAGCTTCGCGATCTCCTTGCCGATGCCGCGGCTCGCGCCGGTGACGATCGCGACCTTGCCAGCGAGCTTGCCCTGGGCCACTTCCGAACCCCTCTGCGGTGGGAGCGCCATTCTATCAGCGGGCGCGGCAGATCTTCGTCTCGCTGGACCCTTGGCGACCTTGCAGAGCTTCCGGCCGTCGTCCGAGTGGATCAGCAGACAGCAGCTTCTGCTCTGCTTGCTGCTGAGTTCGACTGCAGCACAGGCCTGCGCCGGCGCGCAGCCGTTCACGTCCACGGACTGTCCCTCCGGCGTGTCCGAGCGCAGGTCGACGAGGTCGAGCACAGCTCGTCGCCGTCCGAATCGGTCGTCCATCTCGCCGACCTGCGCGTCGCCGCAGCGAGCTGTGTCTGAGCTGCGGCCACCTGCGGCGAGACGCCGGCGTCTCGATCCACGCAGGCACGCCCCGAGGTCGTCGGCCTGGTCGGGGTACGCGTCGCAGGCGTCGCCGAAGTGCGTCGCCGTCGCGATTGGCTTGGTCCGGCGCTGGCGACTCCGGGCAGTTGTCGGCGAAGTTCTTGTGCTGGTCGCCGTCGACGTCGATGCTGCGGCAGCGGCGTGGCGAGCGCGTTCACGCGCACCGCCCCGAACAGCGCGCGGGCACCGCGCCGTCGCAGTGCTGCTCGAAGTCGATCGCCAGGTGCTCGACCGATCCATCGTCAGCGAACGACCGCCTCGCGCACCACGTAGCGTCCCGTGATCGTGTAAGGCGCGCCAGCCGCCGCCATGGACGTCGAGGCCGGGCCGGTCCGGGCTGCGGAAGGCGTTTCGCTCGGCGTCCTCGAAGACCCCGACGCGGAACGACGGCGCGCTGAGTCGAGCCACCACGTCCCCTTCCCCGCCACGAGATCGTCGACGCCCCCGTCGATGCGGCTGGCGCGGATCGAGTCGCCGACTGTGAAGGTCCACCGCCCGCCGCGGCCGATGAAGTCGCCCGGCTGAGCTGTCGAAGAAGATCGCGGTCAGGCCCTGCTCGGCGTCGCAGGCGTCGCCGATCGACCGTCGCCGTCCGCGTCCGACTGCGTCGGGTTTGCAGACGCGGGCAGTTGTCGGCGATGTCCATCGCGCCGTCGCCATCGGTGTCGACGATGCCGATGGCGCTGTGTTGATCCGGACGACCCCCGATCGAGTGCGGACGAAGCGGACGAATAGCTGTCGCAGTACTGCTCGAAGTCGAGGGCGAGCTTGGTCACGTTGCCGGTCCTGTCGGTCTCGAGCTCTCGCGAATCACGAACTCGCCCGTGATCGTGTTGCAGCCGCGGGGCTGTCCGAGCTCACGCTCAGGCCGGGATTGCTCGGCGAGTTGAACGGATAGCGGGTGGCGCCTTCGAACTCTCCCGACCCCGATCGGCTGCTGGGCCGTGCCGTCGGAATTCCATCCTGAGCGGAGGTGAGGCCGTTCGCGTATAGTCGAGAGTCAGGACCTGGCTGGCTCTGGACGGTCGCGCGTCAGACGTGCCCGGTCGCAGCGTGCGCTGGATCCCGCCGCCGATGTAGTCACCGGGCTGGCTGTCCAGATAGATGAACGTATCCGCGCGATCTCGACTCGCGCCGAGCACGTAGCGCGAGACTCGCCAGACCCACGCACCACACCCGAGAAGTGACGACTCACGCGGCCATGATACGGCGTTCTCGGCCGGATTAGAAGGCACGGGCCGCGGCTGCCCTTCGGCCCGACCTGCCCTATCGTTGCGCAATGATCCAGGTCCGGCGCGGCGTCGAGCGCGGGCCACGCCCAGCACGGCTGGCTCGAGAGCCGCCACACGTTCTCCTTCGCCGACTACCACGACCCCGAAGCACATGGGCTTCCGGGCGCTGCGCGTGATCAACGAGGACTGGGTCCAGCCGGGCAAGGGCTTCCCGCCTCACTCGCCACCGCGACATGGAGATCGTGACTTGCGTGCTCGAGGGCGCGCTCGAGCACGAGGACAGCCTCGGCACCACGCTCGGTGATCCGGCCCGGCGAGCTGCAGCGCATGACCGCCGGCACCGGGGTGACTCACAGCGAGTACAACGCCTCGCGCGAGACGCCCGGTGCACCTGCTGCAGATCTGGATCCTGCCCGAGGCGCCGAACCTGCCCCGTCCTACGAGCAGCGCGACTTCGGCTCGGGGAGATGCGCGAACGCCTGCGCGCTGGTCGCCTCGCGCGACGGCCGCGACGGCTCGCTCGTCGTGCACCAGGACGTGGCGCTGCACCTGGGGCGGCTCGCCGACGGGGGCGAAGATCCGCCATCCGCTGGCGGCGGACCGGCACGCCTGGGTCCAAGTCGCGCGCGGCGCGTTCTGGCTCGACGGCGAAAAGCTCGCGGCGGGCGATGGCGCCGCGTTGACGGACTCGCGAGGCCTGGAGCTCGAAGCCCTCGAATCCGGCGCACGTCCTCGTGTTCGACCTGGCGTAGGATGTCGCCATGAGCGGTTTTCTGATCCGCGCTGGTGATCGGCGCGTTCGGGTCTGTGGGTGGCCGAGCAGCTCCTGGACGGCATCTCGATCGATTCGACCCTCGCCCTGTTCCTCGCCGCGCTCCTGCTCGGCGTCGTGAACGCGGTGGTGCGGCCGGTCTTCGTGCTGTCTCACCCTGCCGCTCACCCTGCTCTCGCTGGGCTCTTCCTGCTGGTGATCAACGCGCTCATGCTCGAGCTGGTCGCGGCGCTGGTCCCGGGCATGCACATCGCCGGCTTCGGCTCGGCGGTCCTGGGCTCGATCCTCATCAGCCTGGTGTCGTGGGCGGCCTCGGCCTGGATCGGGCCGAGCGGCAAGTTCGAGGTCCTGGTGGTCGAACGGAGGCGGGAGCCTTGAGCGCAGCGGCGAACCGACTTCTGGACGAGGCGCGCGCCGAGCTGCCGCGGGCGGTCGCGCTCCGCCGGCAGATCCACGCGAGCCCCGAGCTCGGGCTCGACCTGCCGCAGACCACGCGCGGCGGTGCTCGAATCGCTCGCCGACCTGCCGCTCGAGCTACGCGCGGAGCCGCGCCACGACCGGCGTGGTCGCGCGCCTGCGCGGCGGCCGGCCCGGTCCCGCCGGTGCTGCTGCGCGCCGACATGGACGCGCTGCCGATGCCCGAGGACACCGGCCTCGCCTTCGCCTCGCGCGCGCCCGGGCGCATGCACGCCTGCGGCCACGACGCGCACACGGCCATGCTGGCCGGCGCGGCGCGGGTGCTCGCGCGGCACGGCGCGACGAGCTCGCGGGCGACGTGCTGTTCTTCTTCCAGCCCGGCGAGGAGGGCTTCGCGGGCGCGCGCATCATGCTCGGCGAGGCGGCTCTTCGATCCGCGCGCAGGTGCAGCGCGCCTTCGCGCTGCACATCGACCCGCGCATCCCGGTCGGGCGCCTCGTCTCGCGGCGCCGGCGCGCTGCTCGCGTCGGCCGACTCGTTCTCAGATCACGGTCACCGGGCGCGGCGGCCACGCCTCGATGCCGCACGACGCGCTCGACCCGATCCCGGTCGCGTGCGAGATCGTGACGGCGCTGTCAGAGCTTCGTGACCCGCCGCGATCGACGCGTTCGACCCGGTCGTGATCCAGCGTGACCAAGATCGCCGCGGGCACGACCGGCAACGTGATTCCCGAGAGCGCCGAGCTGCTCGGCACCATCCGCGCCACCTCGCCGCGTGCGCGCGAGCTCGCCCAGTCGGGCCTGCGCCAGATCGCCGAGGGCATCGCGCAGCGCGCACCGGCGCGAAGGCGACCGTCTCGCTCGCTGCAGGGCTATCCGGTCACGGTGAACGACGCCGAGCAGAGCCGCGTTTGCACAAGGCGGTCGTCACGGACCTGCTCGGCGAGCGCGCGTTCACGTCGCTGCGCTCGCCGCTGATGGGCGCCGAGGACTTCTCGTACGTGCTCGAGGAGATCCCCGGCGCGATGCTGTTCCTGGGTGTGCGCCCGGACGATCCCGCGCTGTGCGCGCCGTGCCACTCCAACCGCATGGTGCTGAACGAGGAGGGCATGGCGGCGGGATCGCCGTGCATGCGGCGCTCGCGCTGCGCGCGCTCGCGCGGTGAGGCGGCATACGCGGCGAGGACTCTCGATGAAGCTGCTCGTCCTGCGCCACGACGTCGCCGGAGCCGCGCGAGGCTGGCGCCTCGCCGCGACGCCGACGCGCAAGCGAGCGCTCACTCCCCGGCGGCCGCAAGCGCGCCGCGGCAGGCGGCGCAGGCGCTGGCGCGCCTGGTCGGCGACGGTCGACCTGCTCGCGTCCAGCCCGCTGCGCCGCGCGCGCGAGACCGCCGACGCGCTCGCGCGCCGAGCTCGACGACGTCGAGGTGACGGAGGTCGACGCGCTCGCGCCCGGCGTCGCGCCCGCCGAGGTCGCGGCCTGGCTGCGCGAGCAAGCACGGCATCGAGCAGGCCGCGATCGTCGGCCACGAGCCGGGCCTCTCGGCGCTCGTCACCTGGCTCGTGTCGGGCTCTCGACGCCGCTGCTCGAGCTGGGCAAGGGCGGCGCCTGCCTGCTCGAGCTGCCCGATCACATCGCGCCCGGGTCAGGCGCGGCTAGTCTGGCTGCTGCGGCCCGGCCAGCTGCGCCGGCTGCGCTAGCGATAGGCACCGCATGGTGGAGCTGCGAGCGAGCCGAAGCGATGCGGCCCGCCGAGGAAGGCGCGCGGCTGGTCGCGCTGCGCCAGCTCGACGAGGTTGCGCGCCGCGCTCGCGCGCGCGGGCGACCCCAGCGACGAGGACGCGGTTCACGACGTGCGCGTGGCGCTGCGCCGCCTGCGCAGCTCGCTGGCGGCGTACCGGCCGCTGCTCGACGAGCGATGCGGCGCGGCGCGGAGCTCGAGCGCGCCGGCGCGCTCGCCGGCCAGATGGGCGACGCGCGCGACGCCGAGGTCCGGCTCGCCTGGCTCGCAGCCAGGCGCGAAGAGGCGCGAAGCCTGCGACGCAGCGGGCGCTCGAGGACGCTGCGCGGCGGAGCTCCGAGGCTCGGCCTCGCGCTCGGCCGCGCGCGCGCGATCGAGGGGCTGGGCGACCGCTTCGAGGCGCTCGAGGCGGAGCTGCGCGCGAGCCTGCTCACCTACCCGGCGCAGGTCGCGCCGCGCGCGCGACCGCCGCGCCGAGCTTCGCGCTCGCCGTCCACGACGCGCTGCGCGACGCGGCCTCGGAGCTCGAGCGCGCGCTGGCAGCGGTGGCCGGCCCGCGACGACGCGCTACCGAGCACGAGGCGCGCATCGACGCCAAGCGCGTGCGCTACGTGCTCGAGCCGGTGCGCGCGCTCGCTCGACGGCAGCGCGCCGGTGCTCGACCGAGCTGCGCCGCCTGCAGGACCTGCTCGGCGATCGCCACGACCGCGCCGAGCTCGCCGTACGTGCTGCGCGCGGCCCTCGAGCGCGCCGCGCTCGCGACCGCGCAGGGACTCGCCGAGGCGGTGCGCACGCGCGACGATCACGCGACGCGCCGCGCCTGCGCGCGCGCGCCGGTCGAGAACGCGCTGCTCGACGCTCCTGGCCAGCGCGCGCGCGACGAGTCGGACGCGCTCTGGTCCGAGCTCGCGAGCCAGTGGCTGTTCGGCAAGAGCGCCGCGTTCTTCGCGCGCGTGCGCGAGCTCGGCGACCGCGCTGCGCCGGCTGGGCGCGCCCACTCAGGAGATCGAGCGCAAGTACCTGCTGCGCGCGCCTGCCCGAGCGCGTGGCGGGCGCCGAGGCGCTCGAGCTCGAGCAGGGCTACCTGCCCGGCGGCGCGCGCGCGAGCGCCTGCGCCGCGCGCGTCGGCCCGCGCGGCGCCCGCCTGACCCGGACCGTGAAGGTCGGCACCGGCCTGGTCTGCGCGCGGAGTACGAGGAAGAGGTCGCGCCCTCGGAGTTCGAGCGCCTGCTGGCCGCAGACCGACGGCGCGCGCGTGCGCAAGCGCCGCTACCGCGTGCCCGACGGCGAGCTCGTCTGGGAGATCGACGAGTTCCTCGATCGCGCGCTCTGGCTCGCCGAGATCGAGCTGCCGAGCGCGGACACCGAGGTCGCGATGCCCGACTGGCTCGCGCCCTGCGCTCGAGCGCGAGGTCACCGGCGAGCCGGCGGTTCATCGCAACCTCAGCGCTCGCCGAAGCTGACGTGACGCTCCGACCTGCGCAGTGGCTGGAGACCGACGGTCTCGGCGGCTTCGCGTCGGGCACGGTCTCGGGAGTGCGCACGCGGCGCTACCACGCGCTGCTGCTGGCCGCGACGACGCCGCCGACCGGGCCGCATGGTGCTGGTGAACGGGCTCGAGGTCTGGTGCGAGACACCGCCGGTGTCGTCGCGCTCTCGTCGCAGCGCTACGCGCCCGGACGTCGGTGCACCCGGACGGCGCGAGCCGGATCGCGGCGTTCGCGTCCGAGCCCTGGCCGACGCTGGCGCTTCGCGCTGCCGGGCGGGATCGAGATCGAGCAGGAGATCCTGGTGCCGCCACGGCGCGCCGCTCGCGCTGGTCGGCTGGCGGCTCGTCGCGCCGGCCGCGGGATCCGCTGTGCGTGCGCCCGCTCCTCTCGGGCCGCGACTACCACGCGCTGCACCACGAGAACCCCGGCTTCGGCTTCGCGCCGCGCGTCGCACGACGGCGAGCGGCTGCGCTTCGCGCCCTACCCCGGCGTGCCCGCGATCGAGCTCGCGCGAACGCGCAGCTACGACGCACGCGCCCGACGTGGTACCGCCGCTTCGAGTACGCCGAGGAGCTCGCGCGCGGCCTCGACGCGGTCGAGGACCTCGCCTCGCCCGGCGTGCTGCGCTTCGAGCTCTCGGCGGGTCGGCGCCGCGCTCCTGCTCGGCCACCGCCGGGACGCTGGACGGTGACGCCACGCGCGCTGCGCACGCGCCGACGCTCTGCGCGCCGACGAGCGCAAGCGCCGCGCCGACTTCGCGTCGCGCCGCTCCACCGCGCCGCCGACGCCTACCTGGTGAAGCGCGGCTCGGGCCGGACGATCGTCGCGGGCTATCCGTGGTTCACCGACTGGGGCCGCGACACGTTCATCGCGCTGCGCGGGCTGTGCCTCGGCGACCGGCCGGCTCGACGAAGCGCGCGACGATCCTGCTGCGAGTGGGCCGGCGCGGTGTCGGAGGGCATGCTGCCCAACCGCTTCCCCGACGCGGGCGAGGCGCCGGAGTTCAACGCGGTCGACGCCTCGCTCTGGTATCGTCGTCGCCGTCGCGCGACTACTCTGCGGCGATGCGGCCGCGCCGCCGGCGCGCCGAGCGCGGGCCGCTGCGCGAGGCGCGGTCGACGCGATCCTCGACGGCTACGCCGCGCGGCACCCGCTTCGGCATCCGCGCCGACGCGGACGGCCTGCTCGCCGCCGGCGTGCCCGGCATGCAGCTCACCTGGATGGACGCGCAGGATCGGCGACCGGGTCGTGACGCCGCGGATCGGCAAGCCGGTCGAGGTGCAGGCGCTGTGGCTGAACGCGCTCGCGGTCGCCGCGCGCTGGAGCGCAGCGCTTGGCCGCGCGACTCGAGCTGCGGCCGCGCGGCCTTCGCCGCGCGCTTCTGGAACGAGGACGCGCGGCTGCGCTGCACGACGTCGTCGACGTCGACCACGAGCCCGGCACCGTCGATGCGAGCGTTCCGCCGCCAACCAGATCTTCGCGGTCGGCGGCCTGCCGCTCGCAGCTCGCTCGAGGGCGAGCGCGCGCCGCGGGTCGTCGACGCCGTCGAGGCGCGGCTCTGGACGCCGCTCGGCCTGCGCTCGCTCGCGCCCGGCGCGCCCGGCTACGCGCCGCACTACGCGCGGCGGCCCGCGCGAGCGCGACGCGCGCGCTATCACCAGGGCACGCGCGTGGCCGTGGCTCGCGGGCCCGTTCGTCGAGGCATGGGTGCGCGTGCGGCGGCGGCGAGCCGCGGCGGCGAGCGCGAGGCGCGCGAGCGCTTCCTCGCGCCGCTGCTCGACGCCGCGCTCGAGACGCCGGGCTCGGCCACCTGCGCGAGGTCGCCGACGGCGAGCCGCCGCACCACGCCGGGCGGCTGTCCGTTCCAGGCCTGGTCGCTGGGCGAGCTGCTTCGCCTGCGCGAGGACGTGTTCTGTATCGTGAAGCTGGCTGGAGGCGATGCCCATAACGGGCCGCCGGCGTCCTCCGAAAGCCACCAGGTCAACGGATCCCGCGAGGACGGCTCGTACGCGCAGAACGCCACCGGTTCGCACGCTGCGGCGCAGGTGCTCGGCGAGCGCCTCGTCGCAGGCGGCGATGCGCTCGATCGCGTAGCGGATCGCGCGGGTCACGGCGACGCGCGTGCGCTCGTCCGCCGACGCCGCGCGACGCGGCCGGTCGCCGAGGCCGAGGCGCGCGCGAGCTCGGCGCGCAAGAGCTCGCGCTCGCGGCCGAGCCGCTCGCGCGCGCCCAGTCGGCGTCGCGCTCGGCCTGCTCGATCTCCGCCTCGAGCTCCCGCAGGCGCTCGCGGTACTCGGCCGAGCGCGTGGGCATCAGCAGCTCGCCCGCGTCGCCCCGGTCGAGGCCGCGTCGGCGCAGGCCGCTGAGTCTCGAAGCTGCCAATCTCGTCGTCCGGGCTGCGCCAGCAGGCGGACCAGATGACGAATTCCGACGATGTCGCGCACTCGGCTCGTGCGTCCTTCGAACTCGATCGCCCAGACGTGCCCTCGCGGCGCAGGACCGCCACGCGCGGACGGCGCGTCCGGGCTCCGGCGCGATCCAGCCCAGGCGAAGCGCCATGCCCAGCGAGCCGGCCAGCGCCTCCGCTTCGCCAGGCAGCGCGCGCTCGCTCGCGATCGCCGGCACCGCGCACGCGCGCAGAGCGCCCCGCCCACTCGGCGCGGATCTGCGCCTGCCAGGGCAGGCGCGCATTCGCTCCGCGAGCGCGAGGGCGGCGGCGAAGTGAGGTCTCGGCTGGCGTCGAAGCGCCCGAGCACCGATGGCCGAGCGCCCCAGGACACTCGTCGATCGGCCCGAGCAGCGGCGCACGAGCGGGCTCGCCACCGCGATACGCCCGCGTAGGGGCGAGCGGCGGGATGAGAGGATCGCGGCGCGGCGGGTGTCACGAAGTGCCAGCAGGTCATCGCGAGCAGAAAGTGAGCGGTGAGCCACGCGGTCCGCGCGGGAACTGCGCGAAGTCGTCGCGGCGAGCGCCTCGAACTCGGACCGGGCCTCCGCGTCGCGGCCGAGGACCGCGAGGAAGTTCGCGCGCCGCACGCCACGCCGGCGCCGGCCGCGGTCTCGCCACGCCGCGTCGAGCAGCGGGCCGACCTCGGCCAGCCGGCCCTGGAACGCGCAGCAAGCAGGAGCTGCGCCGCGAAGCGCCCAGCGACGGCGAGCCGCGTGCACGCGGAGCCCCAGCGCCGGGCCCTCCTTCGCGTGCGCCTCGGCGTCGGCGAAGCGGCCCTCAGGAAGTGCCGCGCTGCTCCGGTACGTCGCCGCCAGCCACAGCAGGAACGGCTCGCGCGAAGCGCCGACCTGCTGGTGGAACTCCGCGAGCCGCCGATCGAGCGCCGCGCGGTCGCCGAGCTCGCGCGTGGGCGTCGATCTCCGCGGACAGCGCGTCGAGGCGCGCGGACGGGCGCAGCGCCGACATGGCGAGCAGCTCCTCGCCGCCGCGCCGCGCCTTCAGGTCGTCCGGACCGAGCAACGCGATGAGCCTGCGCCAGGCAGCACGGAGGCCAGCACCGCAGGATCGTCCGAGCTCGTGAGCAAGCGCGCTCGCCTGCCGCGAGCCGCTGCGCGCGCGTCCTCGGAGCCCGCGACGAGGTGCAGCCCGGCAGCGAGCTGGGCCAGCAGTCGCGCGCTGCGGCGCAGCCGCTCGTCAGCGGGCAGTGACTCGAGCGCCTCCTCGAGCAGCGCGTTCAGCTCGAAGTCGACCGCTCCGAGCTCGGCGCGCGCGCGCGCGAAGCGCGAGCACGGCGTTCGCGCGGCTGATCGCGCGCCCTCGCGCGCGCGCCGCGGCCAGCGCGCGCTGCGGAACGCCGCGTTCATGCGCGTGCGGTCGCCGAGGCCGTGCTGCGCTTCGCCGAGCCCGAGCTGGGCCTCGAGCCCACGCCGGCGTCCTCCGCGAGCGAGCTGCCCGAGGCGCGCGCTCGAACTGGCGCGCCGCCTCCTGCGAAGTCGAACGAGCGCCAGCGCCCGGCGGCCCGCCTGCAGGGCGCGTAGTGGATGGCCTTTCCGCGGCGCGCCGAGCCTGCGCGGCCTCCGAAGTAGTGGTGCGCGAGCGCCGCGACTGCTCGCTCTCGTCGACTGGAGGGGAGCGCCTCGAAGGGCGCGCGCTCGCCCGATCGCAGCCGTGGAGGGCGATCCGCCGCTCGGGCGCGAGCCCCGCGTAGAGGGCCTCGCAGCAGGAGCGCGTGCCTAAAGCCGTAGCGCCGGAGCGCGCCGGGCACCGGGCCTGCACGAGGCCGAGCGCGAGCGGGAGCCAACGCCGCGACACCTGCCGGCCTCCGCGAGCGCGGCTGCCAGCGCATAGCAATACGTA
>ERZ1370068.6935-contig-5885_pt1 | contig 24674 bp, 41 predicted proteins | sample MGYA00561227_ERZ1370068 | MGnify/ENA primary metagenome ERZ1370068 (study PRJEB38410, sample SAMEA6850437) | metagenome | study: Metagenomic assessment of the ecological functions of the soil: analysis of the soil microbiota associated with the...
AGGTTACGTATTGCTAATGGTCCATCAGCAAAAGCAGCAAATGGCGCAAAGATGCGGCCCACGCCTTCGGGATTCATGATGAACGGGCCCATGTGATCCGACGGTTTCGAATCGACCTTGAAGTCGGGCACGTCGTTGCCAACCCACTTCTGCCGACGCCTCGTTCCACCAGACCTGGCGACGTGTCGCAGTCCCACGGCTTGCCTGACGGATCGCACGAGGCGCGGTTGTACATCACGCGTCGATTCGCCGGCCACGACCACGCCCAGTTCGGATAGATGCCGAGGCCCGAACGGATCATCAGTCCCGCGCCGCTGCCATCTGATGTGCCGGCTTCCGTCCAGGAGCCTGCGTAGAGCCAGTTGCCGCAGGCGGTCGTGCCGTCGTCACGCAGCCAGGCGAAGCCGGGCAGCTGCTGCCCGGCTTTGATGGCCTGACCGGTCGAGCTTTCATCGGTGACGATCAGCCGAGCGCCTGGCCGTTGATTTCGCTGCGCGACCTCGGCGAGCGATGGATTCTGCGGCTGCTGTGTACGGCCAGCGCACGATTGAGGATTGGGTCGGGAAACTTGCCGCCTTCCTTCTGATACAGATCGCGCACGTTCAAGAAGATCTGCGCCGAGGATGTCCTGATCGAGTCGCGCGTCGCCCGGCGTCGGCAGCGCTACGTTCTTCCACTGCAGCCAGCGCGCCGAGTTGACGAAGCGTGCCGTCCTTCTCCGGCGAAACCCAGCGCCCGGCAGTCGATAGACCGTCGTCTGGATCTTCTTCATGTCATCTGCCGTCGATGCCTGGCGCCTGCCAGAACTCGGCTCGTCTCGTCCGGGATAGATCTCGCCGACGACCAGGAAGTCGGCTTTCTTCAGCGCTTCGATGTTCTTGCGCGAGTTCGGGACCGATCGGCGACGCCGTTCATGCCGAACGCAAAGATGACCCTTCACCCTGCCCGCATACATGTCGTCCCAGATCTCGGTCCAGGAGTAGTTGCGATCGATCTTCGGCAGATAGTGGATACGCTGAAATCGTTCTCCTTTCTGCGCTGCGTCGCCGTACAGCGCCTTCAGGAACGACACCGTGAACTTCGGCGTGTTCGACCAGTAGTTGATACGAGTCCCATTCGCTCGGCTTCGACGTCGTCGGCGTCGTACGTTTCAGGAAAGTCGCGCAGATCGGTATCGTCCGGTTGCGCGACATCTTCAGGTAGCCGGGCAAGATGTCGAAGACGCCGCCCATGTCGGTCGCGCCCTGAATGTTCGAGTGACCGCGCAGCGCGTTCACACCGCCGCCAGCGCGGCCGACATTGCCCAGCAGCAATTGCAGGATCGCCGCGGTGCGGATGATCTGCGTGCCGAACGTGTGCTGCGTCCAGCCGACCGCATAGATGATCGTGCGCGGCCTTCTTCATGTCGCCGTCTTTGCGAATCGACGTGAACAGATCAGCGGCTTTGACGAATTGATCCTTCGGAATACCGGTGATCCGCTCGACCATCTCCGGCGTGTAGCGCGAGTACTGCTGCTTCAGCAGCTGGAAGACAGCAGCGCGGATGCTGCAGCGAAGGATCGTAAGCGACATTCGGCGGCAACATCGGCGGCGGTTTTGACCACCCTGACCTGACGCGCCGGGTCCGCCAGCGGCCTGATGCCCGCCACCATCCCCGGCTTCTCTGAGTCTTTGCCTCCGCCTTTCCTGACGACGATTGAGAGTTAGGCGTATTGGTTGCGAATCCGGTTTGGACGATGCCGCCGTAGCTGCTGCGCTTGCGCTTCGACCTTTCCGCCGCTCTTCGTAGTTCCACGAACGCCTTGTCGTAGGTTGCTGCGCCCTCGACGTCGAAGCCGGAAAACAGACCGTCCTCAGGCAGCTTGAATCCATCCTTAACGATGAACGCCGCGTTGGTGTAGTTGACGAGGTAGTCGTTGCGCGATCCGATTCGTTCTTGAATCGCGTAGTTGATCAGGCCGCCGAGAAAACGCGATGTCGGCGCCGGCGCGGATCTGCAGGAAGAGATCGGCTTGCGCCGCCGTCCGCGTGAAGCGCGGATCGACGACGATCATCTTGGCGTTGCGATGTAGCTTGGCTTCAACCGGCCACTTGAACCCGCACGGGTGGTTCTCCGCCGGGTTGCCGCCCATGATCAACATCATGTCGGTGTTCTTGATGTCGATCCAGCCGTTGGTCATCGCGCCGCGTCCGAAGGTGGGCCCCAAACTGGAGACCGTCGGACCGTGTCAAACCCGGGCCTGCGTTTTCCGAAATAGCAGACCCCCAGGCTGCGCATCGTCTTGACGACGAGATAATTGAATTCGTTGGTGTCGGTGCAGCCGCCAATCCATGCGATACCGTTTCGCAGGCGGTTGACGGTGCGGCCGCGCTTGTCTTTGTCGATGAACGTGGCGTCGCGCGTCTTCTTCGTCCAACGCGGCGATCTCGTCGAGCGCCTCGTCCCATGCAGATGTCATCCCAATGATCGGAGCCGGGTCGCCGCACCTGCGGCTTGAGCAGACGTCGATCGTTCACGATGTCCTGTTCGAGCGAAGCGCCCTTCGGGCAAAGCGTGCCGCGATTGATCGGATGATCAGGATCGCCTTCGACGTGCACGACCTGCGGGATCGCGTTCTTCGCCTTGTCGCCGAGCGTGTGAATGATCACGCCGCAGCTAACCGAACAATACGGACAGGTGCTGCGCGTTTCGGTCGTGCGCGCAATCTTCAACCCCTGTGTTTGCGCGTAAACCGGCGCCAGACTAAATCCGAAGACAGTCACGCCCGCGCCGCCGATCAAAGTAGTCTTAATGAAGGTTCGTCTTGAGACTTCCATGGCAAGCCGCTCCTTAACTAACAAATTGTGAACCGGGGGATAAGAACCAGGGAGGATTTCCGCGAACTCGGGGAAACTCAGCGCTAAACACCAACCAAATTCAACTCAATCTTTGTATAACCGTGCTCACGCGCCCACAGATCCAAAGGCGCGGCATCGATTTCATCGACGATCGGGCGCAGCGAAGCCCGCACGAGTAAGGTCAACTCCCTTGATGTAATGCTTGCAGGTGTCGCAAGCTTCGATTCGCACATGGTCGAATTCAGGGGAATGAAAGTATCCGAGTTTCGCCGGTCGCTCTTCGCCGCAGTTGGCGCAGACTACCCGTCGAAATTCCCACGACGAAAGACACGTCGCACAGATCAAATCTCGGTTGCCACTTTCAGCGGTTGTCTCTTTGTTTTGCAGGAAACTAACCTGGGGATTGCCGCCGCAAAAGGGACAATAACGTTCGCCAACTGAAACCTCTCGCCCGACTGGTCTGGCCCCACTCCCAGCAACCCATCTAAGGTAAGGCTGCAAGAAGCCTTCTCAAAACTGAACGTCCGATGCGGTTGCTCCAGTACCTCATCAACCTCTCGGCCGTGAATTGAAGATCTGCGTGTGACAAATCGTGAGCCTCAGCGGCGAGAGACTCGGGACCGTGAGACTGAATTACTTTCAAGAATCCGGGCAACGCATCCACCAGCACAGGCAGATCACGCTCGAGATCGCCTGACGGAAGCCAATCCTTGCGGCCCCGAAGAAACTCAAAGATGTCCTTTGCGCTCGCAGCAGGGATGCGTAGAACTTGAGCAGCTCTTTCGACCCGTTAGCTTTTGGCGCCAGGTGATCCGCTCTTTGAATTTGCTTGTCCCACCATTCAGTCATCGACGATAACCTTCCGCTCAATTCGAAATCGGACGATTCAAGTCAGGCGGTGGTAGTAAGGATTCATACCCGCGCTGTGATTTGTAAGATCGATAATCTGAGTAATTTCAGGCACTGTCTCGTTTTACGATCGTTCCAATGCCCTGCTTCAGCGTAAAATCCGCGGCCTCGCATCCCTGGCATCCGCCATAAAGTCTCAGATAAAGAATATTGTCTTTAACAGCCACGACTCCCACCGAACCTCCGTGCTCTGCAACACCCGGATTGATTTGCAATGTCAATAAGATATTGAACTTTTTCCTTCGTGCTCCTTCCCATAAGCATCATTTTTTCTTCAACGTCGTCAGGAGTTAGGGCCTGACTTTGAGACCAAATAGTGACGTCAAGATGGAGCCGATTTCTTTAGCTTAAGTCCTCCCATACTCGGTCCGCTGTCTTGTAACCACCAGGAGATGACCGATCAACTGGATCTTCGCTAACCCCGAAAGACACATCAATCTTTCCGCCAGCGGTAATCCTTTCGCGTCTTCCTTGCCATGCACGTTCCTCGTGCCGACATACAGCGTTCTAGTTGACGTAGAAATCGGCACACGTTGGAGTTTCGCTTGATCTACTTCGATGGTGACTTGAATATTGTCTTGCATGAGTCAGTTCAGGCGCGCCGCAAGAGTCGTCCAATTTCACGACAACTCATTTGCACTTCAGTCGTGATGCGCAACTTTATGCCGCGCGAACTCGATCCGGCGCCTCAGCTTTCGGCGTGGCGCCTGGCTGTGCGTTTACCGCAACACCGTGTCTGAATGACCAGTTCGCCGCCGAGATATCCGGCGACTCCTAACCCTAAGACACCGATGCAAGAAAGAATAATCGGTAACATCGGCAGGTTGACGATCCACGTAGCTCCGCTCTTGGTCCGCAAATAGAAACTTCGCGATGAAAATCAGCAGCCCGATGATGTTCACTCTCGCATGCCAGTTTGCAACTTCTCACCGCTGCTCGGTCAGTCAGCGTGGCCCAGTCGATCAAACCTGGAACAGCCGCCGCTGCCGCACCAATAATTCCAGCGAGCAGCGTGTAAAACGCCATGTGATTTTCCCAAATCGGATTGCCACGCCACAGATAGATCAAATCGGCGACTAGAGAGAACACTAAAAGTCCTATTCGGAAATGGAATTAACATCGGGTGAATTGGGTGCCCGCCGATGCTTGCTTTGCTTGCCATAAATTACCTCCTGGTTAAGGAACGATGTTCACGGCTACTTGGAAAATTACTCAAACTTCTTTCGGAACTGATTGATGTCCATCCGCCATATGCAGGATTTGCTGATGCACAGCGTCGTAAGCGGCAGCGTTGCCGGCCCAGTCTCCATGGAGTCGCGCCACTGCTCTTTCGTTGTCAGATCGAGATGCTCGTGCATCATCGATCTCATCTCGGCTTGCGGCCAGTTCTTTGGATTGACGATGCCGAGAAACTCTCGGCAATTTGATCAGACAGCTAGTAAGCGAACCTACCCGGTAGGGGGCGTTTGGAGGATCAGATGTGCGGGGAACAAAATTAGGGTAAGCCCTAAAAATGGAAATGTAAAGCATAAGCTCTTGAGCAAATATCAAAAAAGTGTGTCATTTCCCGTACAAAATTCCTTTGGTCAACCAACCCGATCATGCTGCTATAATTTTTGTCGGCAATCCCCTCGGCAGATAACCCCTAAAACAAGTAAGTCAACATCGTTAGAGAATGGAAAAGCCATGACTGTACCTGCGGGTTTCAAAGCGACTCCGGGTTTCCATGTGAATGCGTTTCATCAAGACCCGGTGGCTATAGCGATCCCCGGGCCGAGATCACAAAAAACAAACTGCTGCCGAACGGAACCAAAGAAGAGATTCTGAATGTGTTGGCCCAGGGACCGGGATACGATTACTCAAATCGCAGAAACACTCGGTCTCTTCTGCCCCGACCGTTCATACTCACGTTAGCGATAGTGCTGCGCAGCGAATTGTTACGCGAGGCTGGTGAGTGGGAAAAACACATCCAGCTGGAGCGCTACTATGAGCCCAACTTTCCGGTGTTCAGGGCTGAGGAACGCGAAGAGCTTTAAGGCGCTTTGCGAAGAGATGAGTAAAGACCTGGTTACGCTGTTTGAGAAGAAACGCCAGAAGATGGAACGGGCGTTTCGTAAAACCGATCTTTCGAACCAGGGTGGGAACTGGCGGACATCACGCGTGTTTGTTCGCCAATATGTATCGGGGAGCACGCACTTCCCTTGAGCAGAGTGGCTTACCATCGTCGCGCGCAAAACATGCAAACGGAGCACAGTGGATCTTCTGGGCCGAGGAGCCTGAACCGAACGGCAGAAAGAAATAGAGAATTAATCGCGCAGCCACCCGCCTTGAATCCAGCGCGACGAAGGCCCTCGACGATGTATCGACAATTCTTCATCAACCGCCGACAGCATTCCAGAGCGATAGTTCTCGATCATCAGAACTATCGGACCCTGATCCAGACCGTAGTAGCCTTTTGAGATCCATCCCTTGCCTGAAGCTGTCCGAAAACGTAGGATTGAAACTGCACTTGAATCCGTACTTGCTGGTCATCTCAGGAAACGCGTCTCGTCGAAGTAGCGGATCGACGGCAGCACAATCTCAGGCGCAAACGGAAGTGAAGCAACCACGGCCCAGGGCGCCAGCGTGCCGTCATCCGGCCCGTTGGGAACGCCGCGCGTTTTGTAGTCGTAGAAGCGCGCGCATCTTGCCTCCAATCTTTTTGCTTGCCGGTCCAGGACCATCGCTCGCGGTCAGACCCCAAATGTATTCACCATAGCCTTTGAAGCCTCGCGGGTTGTGAATCGCGTACTGCTGCTGAATGTAGGTGGCGCGGCGGCTGTTCTCGAAATAATCAATTCCGCTTGCCGCGCATGTACTCGTCCTGAATGCCGCGAAAATCGATCCACATGTGCGACAGCTGATGGATGAAGAGCGGACCGGCGTAGAGAAACTCATGACCGTAAAGCTTCTTCCACTTATAGGTCTGGCTCCAGGCGCGATAGCTCTCTTGCGGGTAAGCGGGTACGTCGGCGAGGCCGAGGCCGAGGACGTAAAGAATGAGCGCTTCGTTGTATCCCTGCCAACGATACTTTATGAATCCGCTTTCAGGTCTCCACCCATGAGTTACGGTGACTCCGCGATTCTGCGCCCATTGCCAGTCTGCTCGAGTGTAGATCGTGTGGGCGACTTCACGAAGCTCGCGTTCGTCGTCCGTGTCGCGATTGAAATACTCCGCGGCCGTCAATGCTCCTGCGATCAGGAAGGTCGAATCGATTGTTGACAGTTCGCAATTCCAGCACCCGGCGCCCGGTCTTCATGTCGAGGAAGTGATAGTAGAAACCCTTGTATCCGGTCGCGTCGAGTTCGCGGCCCTGCCGGCTATTCGACAAAGAAGCGCAAGGTCGTGAGAGTCCGTTTGATTGCATCCTTGCGTGTGATGAAGCCACGTTCGACGCCGACTGGATAAGCAGCTAAGGCAAAACCCGTAGCAGCGATAGTGCAAGGTGCATTCTGTCGGGTGCTGTCCGGCACTAGGCCATTCTCGCGGATTCGTCTCCTTCAGGAAGTAGTCAAAGGTCAGCCGCTGGAGGGTCGCAAGCTTCTTATCTGAAAAGGAGGGTTGCCTCGACTTCATTGAGAACCTCGCAATTTGAGAAATTATTTCTCAGTAGTTTACTCGCTCTCATCGCGTAAACAAGAACTGGTGCTTCGTTGCGCGCGCAACGGATATTTAGTCCGTTGCGCAATCCTCAAAGAGACGAATCGAGTCAGCCGCTGGTGATGCTCAACGCGATCGTGTTGGCTGATCTCGAACGGCTTCCTCAGGACTGATCTCACTTCAACCCGCCAATGAGAACAATGTCGTGATTCCATTTCGAGCTTGTGTAAGCCAACTGGGTATGGTCGGGTGACCAGGCAAAATCAAATTCATCCTCGGCTTTGAAACTTGCTACTTGTCGCGGCGGTCCACCGCTCAATGATTGTTCATAAAGTTTAACTTTTCCCTGGTTCTCCAGGGCGTAAGTCACAGCGGTGCTGGCGGCGTCCCAGTGCACTCCTGGCTGAAATCCACGAACCCGGCGCCAGACTTATCTGAGTGACCGTCTTCATGTCTTCAACGCGTCCCAGCGTGATGCTGTGTTTGCGAGGCCCGTTTGAGACTTGATAGTAAGCTACGAGCTTTCCATCCGGCGAAACAGAAGGACAAAGAGCGTATTGATCAATCAGCTTAATCGGTTCACCACCCTCGATCGCAACTTTCCAGAGTTTGAGATCGGTCGCGGTGTTGTAATAGACCCATCGTCCATCCGGGGAAATAACTGCGTTTCTTTCTGCGTACCCATCGGTTAGTTGAACCTGGTTGCTGCCGTCAGAATTCATCCGCCACAAGTGATCCAGCGCCCGTACGGTCCGAATGAAACACGACATAGCGCCCATCCGGCGAAGCTGCTGGATAGTCGTTGACTCCAGAATTGAAGGTTAACTGCCTCGGGTTCTGTTCCATCAGCATTCGCCAGCCAAATGTCCCAGCCCACCCTGAGCGAGAAACGTAAACAATCTTTCCGTCAGACGTCCAGGTTATTCTCCCTCTACCGGCGGCAAGTGTCTCGGCATCATCGCCATCCGTATTCGGTGAAGACCCAAATGTTAGAAGAGAGTTCAGCCTTCACTGCGATCATTTTGCTGGCATCAGCCGTCAGGCTGAATAAGAGGTAATTGTTCATATCATCAGTCACTTTAGATACCTCTGCGCCTGGATATGACATTTGCCAAATCTGATCGCGACTCAGAAAGCTTCTCTTTCACGCACATCAGCAAGCCGCTACCATCCGGTAACCACTGAATCTCCTGGGCATTGAACCAGTTCGGCTTGATTAACAGCCGTTCTTGTCCGTCTTCAACATCAATTTCACACAACAGTGATGGTTTGGCGTGACGAGTCTGTCTCACCCAGCGCACACACTATCACTTTGCCGTTGGGTGACCAGGCAGGTCTTCGCCAATCGGCCCTTTGTGCACCGCCAATTGGCGCTCGCTACTATCGTCGGTATTGGCGATATACAGAATGCTTTTCGTCTCAATGCAATCGACGCGCGAAAAGCAACATGGCTGTCATCTGAGGAAAGCGAGAACGGCCCGCATGCACGCTCGGGATTGATTTAGTCGATGGACCCCCAAGGGCGGGAATTCGATAGAGGTCATCTGACTGAGCTTCTGGCATGCCTAACGAAATAAATGTAGTCGCCGCCATGTGAAAAGGATATCTGACGATAAACGGAATAGGCTGGGGGAATAATTTGCACCTCCACCGACGTAGCAAGCTGCTTAAGCCAGAGGCTCTGCTGTCCACTGTTTTCCAAAGCGTATGTGACCTGCTTCCCATCCGAGAGATGGTTGCAGAGACTACATTGCCGGAATTCGTGATCTGTTCAAACTTCAAGACCGCCGCTGCGAGTGGAGGCTGCGCGAGAGATTTCTTCCGCTCACGGTCAAAGTAGCGATAGCTGAAAAACGAAATGCCCAGCCCTGCGATTAACAGAACGGGGAGCAACGCGAAGGCCACCGACTGCCTCGCAACCTTCTTATCGACTTTTGATGCTGGGACCGGGCGAGCGACAACGGGACCATCGAGTCTCGTGTCCTGGAGTCGGGAGCTGTTTTCAGAGGCATGCGAGGTTGGCAGCGCTGTATTCCTTGAATCAGGCCCGATCCGTGCTCCTTTGTCCTTGCCGATAAGAGGTCGGGCCTCGATTTCTCATCTCCGCCCAAAGATTTTCCGCCAGAACTTCTTTGACTTCAGTCTTGAAGGTAACGCGACGCGGCACTGTTTCGATGTAAAGAGGTTCACGCTTCGTGTCGCCCAGAACCTTTCTGAGCATTGTGATGTTGAAGGTTATGTTGCTCTCTTCAACAAAGACGTCGGGCCACAACGTGTCCAGATCTTCTGCTTGCTGACGACACAGCCCCTGGTTCTGCACCAGCAACAAAAGCGTATCGAAGACCTTCGGCGTAACAGCGACAGACGCCCATTTCGCAGGAGAACCCGTTCCTCGACGTCCAAAACTGTGCGCGATCGGAACTTACGGCGAAATGTTTGAGAGCGACCGACACATAAGCCTTTCTTAGCAAATCCCCAAGAATTCATCTAAGGCTTCTCTAGGACCTTGAGCCCACGCCTTCTTTATGGTTTATGGTCGGGAAAAGGCTGACCTACCCTACCACGCGCGGCGGTTGTCCGATGACTCCGGACATTGTGCCTTTTGCGATTAAACGAGCGTCCTTGCGGTAAATTCCTTCTAAAATCGGATTTATCCCGCAATTTCCCTGCTCACATTAGTTAACAAACAAACTGCAACCGCAGCCAGAGACTCGCAGCGAGAAACTCCTGGTACATAAGGAAGGCCCGATTATGAAGACATACAAGCTCCACATTGCCGCGCGCTACTCGTATTGTCAGCGGTAGCTATCTGGCTGGCCGCGCTCCCAGTCCTCTCTCAGTCAATTGATCGGACGCAGAATCCCAATATTGCGAACGCAGGCATCGCCAAGTCGCTCGCGCTGGAAGTCGGCGCCGGGCGTGGCGATTTGCAGACACCTGACTCGTCCTCATTCATCATCGCGCGCGACCCCTTCCGGAGCGATTCGGCGCGGACGACAGCTTTTCCAACGCAAGTTCCTGCGCGCACAGGGACAGGGCCACTCGCCGGCCCTGATGGTTCGGGCGACATTAATACTAACCTCGCTCTTGGCGCGGGACTGGTCGACAGTTGCGCCGGTTGTCACGGCCGACCACGCGGAGCAGCAGGATTTGGCGGTGACGTGGTGACCAGGCCGGACAGCCGTGATGCGCCGCACCTATTTGGGCTTGGCTTGAAAGAGATGCTGGCCGACGAGATAACCTCAGACCTGCGCGCCATTCGTGCGCAAGCGGTCGCGGAGGCGCAGAGCAGCCACCATCCGGTGAGCAAGACGCTTGTCAGTAAGGGATCAATTACGGCTCCATCAGCGCCAACAGTGACGGCACAGTTGACGCTTCGCAGGTCAAAGGCGTCGATCCCGATCTGCGCGTGCGCCCCTTCTTCCTGCACGGCGGCATCGATCTCAATGCGCGAATTCGTGGTTGGCGCGCTCCAGAACGAGATGGGTCTGCAGGCAGTTGACCCAGAGCTGATGGCGGCGCACAACGGAGGACGATTCGTCACGCCGTCCGGCATGGTGCTTGACGGCTCGCTCGATCAAGTCGAAGGCCCACCGACTGACAACCCGGCGGCCGACCCGGACGGCGATGGTGTGGTCAATGAGATTCCTACCAGTCTCGTCGATCACTTCGAGTTTCTATTTGCTTAACTATTTCAAACCCGCGACCTACCAACAGACCAATGAAACGACGAAGGGCCGGGTCATCTTCCAGCAAATCGGCTGTGCGCAGTGCCACATCTCTGATCTGCAGATCAACCATGACCGGCGCGTCGCGGATCTCCGAAACCGTTTACGATCCTGTCAATGGCATCTTTAACAACTTGTTTGCCACGGCCTCTCTCTCTTCAACGAGACTGACGATCACACGGGCTTTCCCACCTTGAAGCGGCCAAAGCTGGGATCATTTCTGGTCAAAAACATTTTCACGGATTTCAAGCGTCACGATGTGGGACCGAACTTTTACGAGCGCAACTACGATGGTACGTTGCGCACGCAGTTTCTAACCACACCGCTCTGGGGTGTAGGTTCGACAGCGCCTTACGGTCACGATGGCCGAAGTATTAATCTGGGTGAAGTGATCTTTCGCCATGGCGGCGAAGCGCATGCGGCACGTGATGCTTTTGCCTTGCTCTCGGCTAATGACCAGGCTCGCGTACTCGCGTTTCTCAACTCGCTGGTTCTGTTTGCCCCGGACGACACCGCGTCAACACTTGATCCCGGGAACCGCAACGCGTTGAACTTCCCGCAGTTCGGTCATGGGAGTATCAAACTCACAGCCCTGTTCAATAATCCAAACGATCCTGAGTGATTGCTGGTCGCCGGGCACAGTCCAAAACTGTGTCCGGCCCTTCGCCGCCGGCTTTCGGGCTAAAACTCTGCCTCTGTCTTTGTCCCGATACAAATAATCTTTCATCTTTTTAGTGCAAAATTTCTTGCATCTCTCACGAGGTGCGGTGTATAAGCCTGCCGTAATCCTCGCTTCGGTTCTCAACTCCCAACCTGGAGGTCTCCCAATGAAGTTTGCACCCGTGTTATTGCTCCTGACATCGGTTGGTGTCTTTTCAATTGTGACGGTCGGTGGGGCCATGCCGGTTGCCGCGCCCGCTTTGGCCCTTACACCGCCGTGTACAGCAACAATGGAAGATGAAATTCCTGGCTGCCCAGTCACTGGCTGCGGCGAGCTGGGAGATGCTTTGCTAAACACTGCGAAGAACCGCGTTGGTGCGGTTACAAATCCTCAGGTAATAACTCTTAAGGAAATTCGCGAATTCGACCAACCGGCCAAATGGGACACAGGCTCGCCGCGAGACTCAATCGCGAATATTGAAGGTCGCCCGGTGGTCGTTATGGGATTCCTGCTCAAGGCTAAACGCGGGGCGGAGAATCGTGCAATTGTGGCATCACTGGCGCTGCCAATACTGATATTCATCTAGTATTAGTTTCAAAACTTCCTGCGCTTGATGATGAAGACGAGGTCAATAAGGCCGAAGCTGGCTCCGTAACCGCTGAGATTACACCCCGTGTCAGACAGCATGGACACCCTAAGTGGGTAGTCAAAAACATAAACGACTTTGAAGGTGAGTTTGTGAAATTGACTGGCCGGCTGATGCTGGACACAAAGCACATTCCCCAGGCACACCGTCTCACCGACGAGCTCCCAAATAGACCATTGAAGCGGGCTACAAGTTGGGAAGTACATCCGGTAACAAAGTTTGAAGTTTGCACTAAGACGGCTTCCAAATGTCGGCAGGGAGTTGGCTGGAGATCTTTTAGAAAAGCCCACGCGAAGAGGGCTAATCCGCAGATTACGCAGATTCCCCTACTGTCGTCAGTTTGCCGCCGAGACAATGAAACAGATTGAACGCGATTACATCGACAGCGGTCGGATTGGTTTTGTCTTTGACGACTTCCCAATTGAGAGTAGTCACCCTTATGCCTTGAAGGCGGCGGTGGCCGTGCAATGTCGCAGGCTCGCAGGGTCAGCTCTGGGAGATGAACCATAAGCTGCTTGCCGATCCGATGGCTCTTGCTCCGGATGATCTCGTGGCCAAAGCAGGAGCGCTCAACGTGGATATGACTAAGTTTCGCCAGTGCTTTGAAGACGAACGCTCGGGAGCTTCAGTGCGTCAGAGGATGCGCGAGGCATCCGATCTGGGAATCGATGGCACGCCTATGTTTCTGGTCGGTATCAGGAAGCCGGGGAGTAGCACAATCAAGGCGCTGAGAATGATCGAAGGTGGGTACCCTTACGACGTGTTCAAAGCAACTCTTGAGACACTGATCGCGACGCAAGAGTAGGAAAAGAGTTGTAAGGGTGGCTTTTTGGGGGTCAGGACAAACGAACTTTCATCTGCAGCACTGTGGCTGAACGACGCGGTGTTGGTCTTACTCAACGCGTCAAAGAGCGTTCGGTGTTGCTGTTTGGAACACTCGCACCAAAGCCAGGGAGTCGGATATCCTTGTTCCGTTTGCCTTGATCGGGCTGGCATCTACATTTTGCAAGCCCGTGAAAAATGACCCGCTACCGAATGGCGTCGTCAATGCTTATGGTCGCTCTCAAGCGGCAATCCCGCGTCAATCCAATCCTGCTTCCCTTCGGCATAGTCTCGCACATTGGTGTAACCCAGCGCCGCCAATTCACGGGCAGCGTTCTCCGAAGCGTGTCAGGTAGGACTGGCGCAATAAACCACGATTTCCGCATTCTTGTCGGGCAAGATTTGCGAAGCAAGCGACGTTACACTTTCAGGTGGCAGGTTTATTGCTCCGGGTAAGTGATTGTGATGGTAGGCTGTGGCCGGCAGAGTCTCGACCAGCAAAAAGTTGTCTTTGCGATCGAGCTTCTGCTTCAATTCATCCCTTGAAATTGTTTTCATTTGTTTCTCTCGTTTCTCATTTCTTTCGCGCTTGCCAAGAAGACGGCGCGCACACTTGTGCACGCCGCCCTCGTAAAAACTACCGCAGCGATCTGAAACCCGCGCGCACCTCTTCTGAAAAGAATTGCGGCTGCTCCCACGCTGCGAAGTGACAGCCCTTGGGTAGCCGGTTGTAATGGATGAGTTTGGGATACGCTTTCTCTACCCAGCTCCGCGGAGCGGCGTAGATCTCATCGGGATAAACGCTGACGGCAACCGGGATGGCGACGTTCTTGGGGGCGAAAAAGGCAAGCTTGTTTTCCCAATACAAACGAGCCGAAGAGATCGCCGTGTTCGTCAACCAGTAGAGGGTGATGTTATCGAGAATGTCATCTGGCGTAAGGCCCTCGGACTGGCCGGCAAAGACGCGCGCCATGAGCGCCTCACTGGCTTCGTCGTGGTCGAGTATCCAGGCCGCCAAGCCGACGGGCGAGTCCGCAATGCCGTAAAGCGTTTGCGGGCGGTTCCCCATTTCCAGAGCGTAGCCCAGGCCCTTTCCATAGAAGAAGGCGAGCCTATCGAAAGCATGTTGCTCGTCGGCTCCGAGACCGGATGGGGCCGGCGCACCGGTAAAAGCCGCCGCGTTAATGTCGTTTGGAACCGCGCCCGGCATGTTGGTATGAATGGCGAGCAATTCCGGAGGCGCCAGCACGCCCATTAGATCGGTGATGAGCGCACCCCAATCACCTCCTTGCGCCACGTATCGCGTGTAGCCGAGGCGCTTCATCAGCACGGTCCAGGCGCGTGCGATGTGGGTGGGGTCCCACCCGGTTGTGGTAGGCTTGCCCGAAAAACCATAGCCCGGCATCGACGGAATCACCAGGTGGAACGCATCCGATGCGCTCGCGCCATGTGCCGTGGGATTGGTCAGTGGATCGATAATCTTTATCTGCTCGATGACCGAACCGGGCCATCCGTGGGTGACAATGAGCGGCAACGCATCTTCATGCCGAGAACGGACGTGGATGAAATGAATGTCCAACCCGTCGATCTCGGTGATGAATTGCGGCAGCGCGCTCAGTCTCGCCTCCACCTTGCGCCAGTCGTATTCCATCCCCCAATAGCGCGCGAGGGCCTGCATGGTCGCGAGCTGGACGCCTTGCGATGCATCCGCGACCATTTCCCGTTCGGGCCACTTTGTCGCGTTGATGCGCCTGCGCAATTCGATCAGTTCCGCATCTGGAACCTCGAAGTGAAACGGACGAATCGCATTCTTGTCACTGAGTTGTGTAGCACTGGTCTGCGTCATGATATCTCCTTAAACAGTCCAACCCTTTTTTGAAGGTGAGCGTCGCCTTGACGAAGCGCTGTAGCAACGCCGCGGCAACGACTCTGGTCACTTCACTGGCGCTCACTTCACCAGCGTGATTAGCGGCTTCCCTTTTTCGACGACATACGTGACCAAGTCTTTTCGTTTCGGGAACTAGACCAATTGACAATGTAAGACACTCTCTAGATTCAACGACCTGAGTCGGAATCCCTTACTACCGATCTGACTTGGTCGTCATTGTTGCGATCCTCTGGAACACTGAAGGACTCAGGAAACTCGCAGACCACAGTAGAATCGCTCGATGGGAATAAAAGCTTCTTCAGGCTGGCAGCAAATAATGCGCGCGCCTCTCGCCTTCGCCCCTCATTCAAACGCAGGCGGCCTGCCTGAACCATTACGCGCCACGCTTCCTCTCGGTATGCGTGCGCAGCTCCGAGGGGGTATTTCTCCGGTTGAGCGTTAATTTGCTCAACGAGCTGAAGAAATGACATCGACGCCTCAGAATAATCAGATTTGTTTCGTTCATGTATTCTGCGGCGAACCAGCGGCCTTTCGACAATTACAAACGGGGAATGCGCGACGAGTCTAAGAAAACAGTCGAGATCCTCATTTTGCCGGAATCGCTCATCAAACCCTCCGATGGAAAGCAGGAGATCGCGACGGACCATAATGCTTGATGGTTTATCCCACATACGATGCAAGAGATATTCGTACTCAACCTGCGGAAAATAAGAGACGGCTGAATCGTGGCTTTGCTTCAAGTTCACCTCTTCACTCTGTTTCCACGCGAAACGATCTGAAGAGTCAGTGTCAGTTACGATGGTTGAACCCTTTATTTGCGGATCCTCAAACCAGGTCATATAGCAAGAGGCCACGCCGGCCTCTGGGTGAAGCTGCAACGCGGCCCATTGAAGTTCGATTTTTCCAAGCTCCCACAGATCATCTTGATCGAGCAAGCACACCCAGGGTTGCTTAGCTGCTCGAATGCCGGCATTGCGAGCTCCAGATACCCCGGTGTTTCTTTGACGGATCACAGTTACTCCGAGCGCTGCGGCGATTTTAGCGGTATCGTCGGATGAAGCGTCGTCCACGAGGATGATTTCTGATACCGGCAAAGTCTGCGCGAGCACACTCTGAATCGTCTCCGCGATGAAAGCTTCGCCGTTATACCCGGGAATGATTACCGAGACAGGAGCACGGTTAACCATGACAGTCCCATAAATACCAAAACGAGATGTCGTTAGTGTCCGTTTTGTGTGATTTCGTTGAGTGTTACGGTCAATTTGGTAATCGAGAGGGTCTAGCCCGTGGTATTTTTCTCCACGTACCGGAGTGGCGGAATGGCAGACGCCATGGACTCAAAATCCTTTGACCGTGAGTCTGCGGGTTCGACTGCCATCTCGGCGCCAATCACAGAGCGGGCCTGAATCTTCTGTTGGGAGTTCGATCCGTTGAGCCAGGGTTTTTAGTGATTTCTGTTTGTTGGCTTGCCTGGATTGCCGCGCTTACAGAAAATAATCTCAACCCGCGAGCGGCGGCGACTCTACAGGTAATAAGTATGAGAATTCTTATAGTTGAGGATGAGCCACGGATGGCGAATGTGATCGCAAAGGGTTTGCGTGAACAGAGCTATGCGGTCGATGTCGCCGAAGATGGCGAGGCTGGACTCTATCAAACCTCCATCAATGATTACGACCTAATCGTGCTCGATGTGTTACTGCCTCATCGTGACGGATATGAAGTGTGCCGCGAACTACGAACTCGAGGAGACGCAACCCCCATCCTGATGCTGACGGCACGGGCAACTGTTGACGATCGCCTCACTGGCTTTGAGGCGGGAGCTGATGACTACCTGACCAAGCCTTTTTCATTTCGGGAACTACTCGCCAGAATTCATGCCCTGCTGCGACGTGATTCAAAACTTCGCCCGGACCTTCTCGAGATCGAGGACCTAATTGTCGACTCCGCCAGTCATCGTGTCTCCCGGGCCAGTCATCATGTAGAGCTCACGGCGAAGGAATATGCTTTGTTGGAATACCTGGCTCGGCATGCCGGCCAACTGGTTTCCCGCGCGGAGATCGCGGCCCATGTTTGGGACCAGACGTTCGATCCCTTCTCGAACACAATTGAGGTTTACATGAACCGGCTGCGAAAGAAGATTGATGGGAACCATTCCCTCAAGCTGCTTCACACACGGCGTGGTGAGGGTTACATTTTAGAATCCCGACACTGATTTGCAATGGTCTATTAATCTTCCATTAAGGCAGGCCTCGGTATACTCGGCACGATCACCGATCACGAACCTAGTATGCCGAACACACGGAAGACCGAGGGCATTCCCCTTGCGGTAGTATTCGCGGTAGTCTGCTCGCCTGTAACAACTCACGCACAAATTCCCTCGCCTGCGGCCACGCCTCAGAGTCCTGCGATCAATCAATCGGGCAATCAATCAGGCAATCAATCAGGCACGGTAACAAACCCGCTTACGCTCGATGAAGCAATACGTCTCGCGAACGCGCAGGCCTCGACTTTCCAGAGCGCGATCCTAAATGAGCGCATCGCCGCGGAAGACGTAAGACAAGCGCAGGCTGAATTTCTGCCGAAGGTCAGCGCTCCATTGAGTTATATCTATACGACGCCGGCGCTGGGGTTACCGCCGGGAGAGCCGCGCGCACCGAGCTTCGTCTCGAGCGATGGGATTGGTGTGTACCAGGCGTTTGTGAATGTCGCCGGCGATATTGATATTGCCGGAAAACTGCGTGCGAATCTCGCTAAGAATCGAGCGCTACTAGCCGCCGCGCATGCGGGCACTGACGTAGCCAGGCGCGCGCGTTGGCCCAGGCGGTAATCGAGGGTTACTACGGCTTATCGCTGGCGATCGCCCAACGCCAGGCCGCCGAAGGAAATCTCAGAGCCGCTGAAGAGTTTGAGCATATTACTTCGTTGCTGATGAGTGGCGGCGAAGTTGCGCCGGTTGACCTGACCCGCGCTCAGTTACAAACGATCAAGCGTCGCGACGAATTGGCCCAGGCACTCGCAAACGAGCTGATCGCAGCGGGAACGTTGCGTGTGCTCGTGGGTTATGAATTTACACGACCGATAGTGACTACGGATCTGGCGCTCGCCATTCCCACCGATGCTGAGTATCAGCAATTCAGAGCTGACGACGTTTCTCGACGACCCGAATTCACCCAATTAGAACAGCAGCTGCGCGCCGCGCGCCAGGAGATCAGGATCGCTCGTGCCGATCGGTTACCGTCGCTGTCCTATTTTTTAATGGCGGCTTTGAGACTGATTCGCTAAAGGGCCCGCGCCTGAAGGAACACAGTGGAGCGGCGGCTGCGATTAGTTTGTCGATTCCGATATTCGATTGGGGAGCAAGCCGCAGCCGCGAGCGCCAGGCGCGTTTGCGCGTTGAGGTTGCGGAGAACGAACGAACGCTGGCGCTACGCGGGTTCACGCAACAGTTTTACGCCGCTCGCGCGCAAGTAACGAGCGCTGCGGACCGGATTAGTCTCACGCGCGAAGGTGTAATCAAAGCGCAGGACAATCTCGCAGCCTCGATCGCGCGTTACCGAGCCGGCGAAGCTCAGATAGTTGAGGTCACGGACGCGCAGACAACGTTGGTCGAGCAACGCAGGGCTTTGTATCAGGCAATCTTTGATTACCAAACGGCGCTGGCAAGATTGAGGCAGGCGACGGGACAGTGATGCCTGCGTTTGAAAGGGAAAAGCCGAGAGATCGCTCATGAGTGACGACCCGAACAAACTTCGAAACGAAACGGTCGACGTCGATCATGTGACTGTCGAGAAACAGCAAGTGCGTCGCGCTCGAATAGTTCGACAGCGAAACGTGGTACTGGTTGTAGCAGCGGTAGCGTTGGTCGCGCTTACGTTGATCATCCTGATGATCTGGCGCTGGAGGGGATCTGCAACCGGGGCCGAAACCGAAGTAACGCCGACGGTCAGCGTCAAGGTTGTCAAGGCTGAAAAAGGAGCAATCGCCGCCCAGGTCTCAGCAGTCGGCACTATATGGCCGCGCGAACGGGCTGACGTCGCCGCCAAGATCAGCGCGCAGATCAAAAGATGACGCTCCTCAAAAACAAAGTCGTGCGAGCCGGTGAAGTAATTGCCATGTTGGAGTCGCGCGATCTTCAGGCTCAACGCGCGGAAGCCGTTGCCGCGCTCAATGAAGCGCGCGCGAGTGAACGCAGCCTCGTGACGGGAACTATCCCGAAAACAAACGCCGAAGATCAGAAGTCGCTGCTCGACGCCCGCGCCAAAGTCAACAATGCCCGCGCCACCTACGAACGCCGGCGAGTGCTTTTTGAAAAAGGCGGGATCTCGAAGAAAGATCTCGAAGCTTCACAACTCGATCTGACAACGGCTGAAGATGAGTTGCGCCTGGAAGAACAGACTGTCTCGCTGCGAGCGCGTTCGTTGAATCCAAATGATCGCGCTTTGGCGGCGGCGCGGACTGCGCAAGCACAACAACGAGTTGCGACCCTTGACGCGCAACTGAGCTACGCGACTATTCGCTCGCCCATCACTGGCATCGTTACCGATCAGTTTCAATACGAAGGCGAATTCGCGTCGGCCGGTGGCAAGCTGGTGACAATCGCCGACACCAGCACGGTGATTGTGAAGGCGCCTTTTGCCGACACAGCGGTCGCGCAACTCAAAACGGGCGATTCCGCAACAGTTCTGCCCACCGACACCTCCGCCGAAGAAATGCACGGACAAATCACGTTGCTCAGCAGGTCGAGTGATCCCAACGAATCGCACGGTTGAAGTTTGGGTGACCCTGGGCAATGGCGACGGAAAGCTACGCGCAAACGGAGCTGCTCAGGTGACGATTTTTGCGAACTCCAAAAATGACGCCATCGTCGTGCCTGCAGCGGCCGTAACGCTTGAAGCCAGTAACGCCGACGAAGGAACGGTGATGGTCGTCGATGCCCAGAATGTAGCGCATGAAACAAAAGTAACGATCGGAATTCGCACGGCGGAGAAGGTTGAAATTGTTGAAGGACTTCAAGGTGGTGAAACTGTCGTAGTTGAAGGCAACTACGCTCTGCCTGATGGAACCAAGGTCGAGATTGCGAAAGATAAAGACAAACAAGATGAGGAAAAGTGAACGGTCATAGATCATTTTCCATCTGTCATTTGACATTTCTCATTTGTCATTTTTGGCCATGGAAAGTGCTTCCAGCCCAGACGTTTCAATTGCTACTTGCCGATCAGAGTTAGAGGTTAGACGAAGGAGGCACTCACGCTTATCCCAAAATGACAAATGAGAAATGTCAAATGACAAATGGAAAATGATCTGCGCCTGCAGATGACTAGACAGTTGATGAAAACAGTAACTGGTCACTGACCACTGGCCACTGACCACTGATTTCAATGACCCTGGCTCGCACAGTTTCAAATCAGTCTCGCGCTATTATGGTAATCGTAGCGCTGCTCTGCGCTGCCGGGCTCTACGCGGCGTGGCAGCTCCCTATCGCTGTTTTCCCGCAGACCGATTTTCCGCGAATTGTGATCATTGTTGATAATGGCGAAGCTCCAGCCTCACAAACGCTGGTCTCCGTTACGCGTCCTATTGAGGAGGCGATGAACGGAATCCCCGGCATCGCTCGAATCAAATCCAAAACTGCGCGCGGCTCGTCTGAAATCAATCTCTACTTTGATTGGAGTGGCGACATTCTCCAGGAGCTGCAACTGGTGCAGGCGCGGATGTCGCAACTCCTGTCGACACTTCCCCGACCGCCGAGATTCGAAATATTGAACGGCTCACCTTTGCGGTGTTTCCAGTGACGGGCTACAGCCTGACTTCGGACAAACGCGACCCAGCCACGTTGCGGGATTTGGCTACTTACATTGTTCGACCGCAGCTAGCTCGCCTGCCAGGCGTGGCGATCGTCGGCGTCGCTGGGGGCAAAGCGCGAGAGTTTCATGTCACGATCGATCCTGACAAGTTGACGGCCCACAATGTTTCAGCCTCAACAGGTGGTCGAGGCCATCCGCAACTCGAACATCATTGTTTCGCCGGGTCTAATCGAAGAGAACCACCAGCTTGAGTTGGCATTGGTAAGCGGTCAGGCTAAGCGGCCCGACGAGCTCAATCACATCGTCGTGGCGACGGTAAACAACGCGCCGGTATTGGTGGCTGACGTGGCTTCAGTCGCGGCGGGAGTCGAACCGGAATACACGATGGTTACCGCCGACGGACATCAGGCCGCCCTGGTGAACATCAATCGGCAACCCGATGCAAACACAGTGGCGGTCGTCGATGAAGTGAAAGCCGCACTAACCGCCATGCGCGGGCAGATTCCGAAAGACGTTCGCGTTGCCGCCTACTACGATCAGTCGCTGCTCGTTCGCGAGTCGATCAATTCCGTTCGCGACTCGATTCTCATCGGCTTGTTACTTTCAGTCGTAATCCTTTACGCCTTCCTGCGCAACTGGGGTACCACCTTCGTTGCAATTCTGGTTATTCCTGTGACCGTCCTGGTCACCTTCCTGGCGATGTGGCTGGCTGGCCTGAGCTTTGATCTGATGACGCTGGGCGGTGTTGCCGCGGCCATTGGTCTGGTGATCGACGATGCTATCGTTGTGGTTGAAAATATTTACACTCACATCTCGCGGGGACAGTCGCGTGTTATAGCGGTACAGAGCGCAGTGTCGGAAATCACCGTTCCAATCATCGGCTCGACGATTACGCCGGTAGTAGTGTTTCTGCCGCTGACTTTATTGACCGGCGTGACCGGAGTTTTCTTTCGATCATTGGCCCTGACAATGTCGGTCGCATTGCTGACGTCGCTGGTGCTTGCTCTTGCTTTCACGCCGGTCCTTGCGGAGCGATTCGTCAGAGTCAAACCAAAGGACGATTCCACCGGCGATATCGACGAAGAAGAAACTGGCGGCAGACTTCTCGGAGCAATCATTCGACGTTACGAGTCCGTGCTGAGCATCGCGCTGGACAATCGATGGATCGTAGTTGTCACGATCGTTGTCGTACTGGCAGGTTCTTATCTTGCTTTATCGCTCACTCGGGTCGGAATTTCTGCCGGAATTCGACGAGAGCGCGTTTGTGCTCGATTATGTTGCCCCTCCCGGATCGTCGCTCGCTGAAACTGACCGTTTGCTTCGGCACGTCGAACAAATGCTGCTGAACACACCGGAGGTTGAAAGTTACTCGCGCCGCACCGGACTGGAGTTGGGCATGTTCGTGACTGAACCGAACACCGGAGATTTCGCAGTCAAACTGAAGCCGGGGCACAAGCGCGCAGACCGCGGAAGTCATCTCAGATCTCCGCGAACAGATTCAGAAAGCAGAACCCGGCGTTGCAGTTTGAGTTTGTAGGCATCCTGCCCGACGTCATCGGAGATTTGCAGGGGAACCCGGAGCCGATCGAAGTGAAGCTTTTCAGCGAGGATGCGGCGGCCCTACAGGCAAAGGCAGATGAGGTTGAGGCGTCAATCAAGAAGGTGGCAGGCGTTGTCGACACGTTCAACGGTGTCACGATTAGTGGGCCGGCGGTGACCTTCAACATCGATCCTTTGCGAGCATCGCAGTTTGGAGTGACCGCGGGTGACATTGCGACCACGATCACCACCGCAATGTCGGGTGAGGCTGCCTCTTCAATTTTGCAACAGGACCGTTTGATCAAGGTGCGAGTGATATTTCCGGCGGAGGTACGAACGTCGCTCGACAAAGTGAAAGCCATACAAGTTCGTTCTTCCTCGGGGCAATTACTTCGACTCGATCAAGTTGCTGACATCGAGTATGACAAAGGGCCAGGCTGAGGTTGAGCGCGAAAACTTGCGCCAGATGATCTCGGTTAGGGGCCGGCTTGAGGGCAGTGATCTGGGAACCGCCATCCGTCAAATACAGAGTCAACTGGTAAAGGATGTAAAGCTGCCGCCGGGAATGACGGTCGAGTATGGTGGGCTGTATCAGGAACAGCAGTCGAGTTTTCGTGAGCTGGCGATAGCGCTGGTCCTGGCGGTGCTGCTGGTCTTCATCACGTTGCTAATTGAATTTCGTTCCTATGCTCACCCGATCGCAATTGTCACGGGTGCTGTGCTGGCGCTAAGTGGCGTGCTACTAGCGCTGTTCATTACACGATCGACACTAAACGTTGTTTCACTGATGGGAATGATCATGATCGTGGGCATCGTCGCCAAGAACGGGATTCTGATGCTGGATGCAGTCGAGGATCATCTGGCCGACGGCGACACCTTAAGAGAAGCCCTGCTGCGATCTGGCCGGCGCAGATTTCGGCCGGTCTTGATGACCTCGCTGGCGGCGATGTGCTTGGCATGCTGCCCCTGGCTCTGGCGTTAGGGGCCGGTTCAGAGTTGTTACAGCCGCTGGCGATCGCCGTCATCGGCGGACTGACTATGGCCTTAGGGCTATCGCTAATCGTGACGCCGACCGTTTACATGCGATGTTGCGAAGGGGCGTTCGGAACTGCCACCAAAGGGGCAGTAGGGAATTTGTTTTCGCTCCAGCGGAGCGAAATGTTCATAACCTTGAACTCACCCAAAGATCTCGCTCCGTCAGGAGCGAAACCCAACGGTGGAACGATTGCCGATGTAGGCAAAGGCGATTGCGCGCTCCTACAGGGCTTAGGAGTAAAGATAAGGACCGGCAGCTATAAACATCTCGCCCCCTCCTGCCCCCTATCGGGCGAAGCGACAGACCGTAGTTCGGTTGCACTTCTAGTTTGAATTTGCGAATTGCAACCTGAACGAGTTCTCCCATTACGGACTAACATAAGTTGATGAAAGGAATTCGATCGCATGACTAACCTAATTAAAGTTTGCATGTTGGTATTTTCCATTGGACTAACATTTTCGCTAGCTCAGGCACAAGAAAAGAAAGATCAAGCGCGCACAACTGCCACCCGCCGTGGAAAACTGTGGCGCGCGAAAGCGAAAGGCGCGACGATCAAAGGCTTCGCTACAGAAGTGGAGCATGGGGTTAAACTCTACGAAGCCTCGCTGACGGTTAACGGACATAGCAAGGACATCCTGATCGACAAGAACGGCAAAATCATGGAAGTCGAAGAAGAAGTCTCCATGGATTCCCTGCCGGCAGCTGCACAGGCCGCACTCAGGAAAGCTGCCGGTTCAGGAAATATCAGGTAATCGAATCGTTAACTAAGAACGGAAACCTCGTTGCCTATGAAGCACAAGTGAAGCGTGGAAAAAAGCGTTCTGAAATTCAGGTCGGACCAAACGGCGAGACTCTCAAGCACGCACAGTAAGGTTTTCCTCTCACCCTGGAGAGGGAACAAACACAGAAAGGATAAAAGCAATGATAAGTATTAAGGGTGCATTAATCGCAGTGTCTATTGCCCTGATCGCACTTCAGGGCAGTACAACTTACAAACTCCGAGACTCGCTATCCGGTTCCAGGCAATGGCGGCTTTGACTACGTAACCATCGATAGCGAGGCGCGCGCCGGCTGTATCTTTCTCATGGCACACACAAGTCGACGTTGTGGACCCTGACAACGGTGTTGCATTGAGCAACACGTAACTGAACGGTGAAGTACAA
>ERZ1370068.911-contig-10833_pt1 | contig 24674 bp, 23 predicted proteins | sample MGYA00561227_ERZ1370068 | MGnify/ENA primary metagenome ERZ1370068 (study PRJEB38410, sample SAMEA6850437) | metagenome | study: Metagenomic assessment of the ecological functions of the soil: analysis of the soil microbiota associated with the...
GGAGCTGCTGGATCTGATCTTCACGCGGCCCGGGGCGGATCGGGAGTTCGGGCCGCGCTTCTGCAGGCGTTGCTCGGTGCCGATGCGCGCTTACGCGTTCAGCGCCGCGACCGGATCGCTGGATCGCGACGGCGCACGCGGCGCTGGCGCAGCCGCTCGACGCGGCGACGTGGGTGATCGTCGACCTGGAGACGACGGGCGGCGCGCCGACGCGCGGGCACGGCATCATCGAGATCGGCGCGTTGAAGGTCACCGGCGGGCGGGTGATCGATCGCTTCGCGCAGCTCGTGCATCTCGGCCGCGGCGGCTGCCGCCGTTCATCACCGGGCTCACCGGCATCACCGACGCGATGCTCGCCGAGCAGCCGCGCATCGACGCGGTGCTGCCGCGCTTCGTCGACTTCGCGGCCGGCGCCGTGCTGGTGGCGCACAACGCCGGCTTCGATCTCGGCTTCCTCGACGCGGCGCGGCTCGCCATCGCCGGATCGACGTTCGATCAGCCGCACGCCTGCACGCTGCGGCTCGCCCGGCGCTCTAGCTGCCGCAGATCCGACGCAAGGCGGCTCGACTCGCTGGCCGGGCACTTCGGCATTCCGCTCGTCGACCGCCATCGCGCCATGGGCGACGCGCGCATCACCGTCGAGATCCTCTTCCATCTCTTCGAGATCGCCCGGCGGCGTGGCGTGCAGCGCGTCGCCGAGCTGCTCGACCTGCAGCACAGCGCCAGCGACGGGCGGCGATTCGTCTGCGCCCTGCCGCGCGCGCGCGTCGCGGCGTTGCCGCAGGCGCCGGGCATCTACCGCTTTCGCGACGCCGACGGCCGCCTGCTCTACGTCGGCAAGGCCAAGAACCTCCGGTCAGCGGGTGTCCAGCTACACCACCAACGCCGCGGCGCATCGCGGCAAGGTGCTCGACCTGATCCGCCACATCCACGGGCGTCGAGGTCGAGGTGGCGGGCCTCGAGCTCGAGGCGTCGTTGCATGAGGCCGACGAGATCCGGCGCTGCAAGCCGCCGTACAATCGCCTGAGCAAGCATCTGCCGCAGATCGCCTTCCCTGAAGCTCACGCTGAACGATCCGTACCCGCGGCTGGCGGTCGTCAGCCGGTTGACCGGCCGCGCCGGGCGCTACTTCGGGCCGTTTCGCAGCCGGCTCTCGGCACTCGAGGCGCAAGCGCTCGTCGGGCGCCTGTTCCGGCTGCGCACCTGCATCGAGCCGCCTGCGGCCGGCGCCCGAGGTCTCGCCGTGCCTGCATCGGCCAGATCGGCGCCTGCTCCCGCGCCGTGCGCGACGCGCGTCGACCGCGCCGCCTACGCGTTGCAGGTCGCGGCGGCGGCGCGCTTCTTCGACGGCGAGATCGGGCGCCGCGCAGCGCGAGATCGAGCGAGCGGCGGAAACGCACAGCGCCGCGCAGCGCTTCGAAAGCCGCCGCCCGGGCGCAGCGCGACCTCGAGCTCATCCGCCGCATGCGCCGGCGCCAGCGGGCGATGAGTTGATCGTCGAGCGGCAGCACTTCGCCGTGATGCGGCCCACCGCCGACGGCGGCCGAGCACTGCTCTACGCCGTCGCCCACGGCCGCCTGATCGCGCGCGCCACGGCGAGCGACCCCGAGCATCTGACGGCGTTCGCGGCGCGCGTCCAGGGCGAGCTCGCTCTGCCCGGCAAGCGCGAGATCCAGCCGGAGGACGTCGAGGGCACGATCATCCTGGCCGCCTGGTTGCGCAGCCGCGGCGAGTCCGACGGCTACGTCTTCCGGTTGAGCGAGGATGTACCGGTCGCGGCCCAGCTCGCGGAATGGGGCGCGGCGCTGGCGACGATCGTTCAACGCTCGAACGCCCGCGTAGCCGCCGCCGCACAAGAAAAAGGGCGGGCCCCTTGTGGGGCCCGCCCTCGGTGCGTGTGTCGATTCGGCTCGGCTGAGCGGCGCGTCTGGCGGGCGCGGCACGGTCGCGCGCTTCATCTGCAACCGGCGGCCGAACCAGGAGGAACGGCATCGCCGCGACCACCAACAGGTTGCCGGAGCCACCGGTGCCGGTGGTCGAGCAGCCGCTGCTCGAGCTGGTGGCGACGCAGACCGGTCCACCGTCGGTGCTGACGATGCACTTCTGGCCGCTCGGGCAGGGGTTCGGGAGGCAGGGATTCGTCGGCTCGGTCGTCGGCAGGCGCGTCTGCGTCGGCGTCATCGTCGGCGTGCCGCTCCGCTTCACACTGGCCGCTGCCCACTGTGCGCGCAGTGCTGGTTCGCGTCGCAGGATCTCGACCGCGCAGCACACGTCGTTGACGCAGAAGGTGGTCTGGCAGTCGCTGCTCACCGAGCAGAGGTCGCCGGTCGGCGCCGGGGTCGAGCGGATGCGTCGCGGTTGGCGTGGGGGTGGCTGTCGCATCGGACGGGTGTCCGTCGCCACGCCACCGGACGGGTGCGCGTCGGGGTCGCCCGGCGTCTCCTCGGAGTCCCAAACGCCGTGCAGAAGCCGTCCGGATTGCAGAACTCGTCGTCCTGGCACTTGCGGTTGCAGCAGATGAGGTCGAACGCGTCGCAGACGTTCGACGCGCACTGCGCGTCCTCTCTCGCATCCACGCCCTCGCCGGCGGGCTGATGGCAGACGCCCTCGGTGTCGCAGGAAGCCGCCGTCACAGCGATCGTTGCAGCAGCGACCGGGGTCGCTGCAGAAGCGCGTGGCGCACTTCGCGTCCTGGGTGCACTCAGCGCCGTCCTCGAGCAGCGGGATGCAGACGCCTTCGAAATCGGGCTGACTGCAGCTCCCGCCGTCGCAGGGGTGTCGCAGCAGACGTTGTCGACGCAGAACGCGCCCAGCTTGGGGCAGTCGCTCGGGTCTGCGCAATCCACCAGCTCGTGGTCCGACTGCGGCACGCAGACGCCCTCGCTGACCGAGGACGTTGCTGGTATCAGCGCCGTTGGCTTCGCACGCGCGACGCCGCAGCAGACGCCGTTGGTGCAGCGGTTCGACAGGCACTCGTCGCCGGTGAGGCAGGGCGCGCCGTTGATCCAGACCGCCGGGCGAACCTGACGTCGAGGAAGGCCTGCAGGCTCAGCGAGCGCCGGGCGGCGATCATGACGTCGAGCTCCTGCCATCCATGCCCGATGTCGCCGCTGGCCATCGACTGCGGCGCCTTCTGGATGGCGAAGACCGGTCACGGGGACGAAGGGGCAGCCGTCGCCGCGGCCGCCGAACGCCTGGGCCGCGTCCACCAGACTCGAGGCTCGCGCCGCGCGAGCGCGGATCGGTCAACTGCCACCATCAGATCGACGCGTCGGTGCCGTTGCCGTCATAGTCGCCGGCGGTCAGCGCCGAGCCCTTGCAGGGCTGGCCGCGTTGGTGAAGAAGGGGCACGGCATTCGGGAATGCCCGGCGGCGGCAGCAGCGCGCCCGTGCCGGTAGCGCAGGGAAGCACGTCGACCTCAGCTCGCCCGACCCGTGCCGGTCGGCCGATTGAGCATCGCGATGTGTCGGGCGTGCCGTCGTTGTTGACGTGTCGGCCGCGATCATGCTCGCTCGGATTCGCCGACGACGAGGCTGCACCGGCTCCTCGAACTCGGGGAAGCCCTGCTGCTCGCGCTTGCGCACGGCGTCCGCGAGCGCGTCCTTGACGCGCGGGCCGCCGAGGTCGAGCGTGACGATGATCCGCGTGGCCGTCCTTGTTGAGGTCGACCGCGAGGATCTGCTCGGGTCGAGACCGACGACGAAATCGCCGCCGCGGCGGAAGCGCGGCGGAGAGCCGTTGTCGTTGAGGAGAATGAAGACCTTGTTCTCGCGGCGATCGATCACCCGCCAGGTCGGGGCCGCCGATGTCGTCGAAATTGGCGATGGCGACGCCGGACACGCTTTGCGCGAGTTGGGGACGCCGATGAGGTACGGATCGATGTACGTGCCATCGCCCTTGCCGAGCAGAATGTGGACGCCGTCGCCGGCCTGGTCGGCAACCACGACGTCGAGGCGGCCGTCGCGGTCCAGATCGCCGATCGCCATGCCGCGCAGGGTATCGCCGACGCGCATCGAGCGGGCCCGGAAGAACCGGGAGCCGGAGACGCGGTCCGCCAGAAACGTGGTGACGTCCTTACTGGATGGGCTGACCGTGACGACGTCGGCCAGACCGTCGTTGTTCATGTCGGCGCTCGCCATGTACTCGGCGCTGCGGCGGTACGCTCGTCAGTTCAGCGCCGACGAAGTTGATGCCGGCGAGCCGACTGTGCGATCATGAGCGTGGACAGCAGCGCGCCGAGCTGCAGCACGCGAGGACGTACCATGCAGAATCCCTCTTTCTGTGTGTGGCGAGATGGCCGGAGCGTTGATGCCTCCGGACGGGACGCAACGGAGTCAAGATTCACTGCGAGCTTCGAGTTTGTCAAACCGAATTCGCACGGATCGTGCCGCGCAAAAGGCCTGCGTAACACAGGGCTTTTGTGGCCTCCTCGCGAGTGCGCTTCGCTTGCATTCACATCAGGTGCGGGCACTTGCACATTCACCACAATCATATCGGCCGCTGACGTTCATGCAGGACCTTCTGGTTGCCGACCGCGGGCACTCGTGCGACCTGACGCTCGCATGACCGGTGACCTCGCAGGGCGCCTCGAGCTGGTGCGCGGCGACATCACGCAGCAGGACACTGACGCGATCGTCAACGCCGCGAACACGACGCTGCTGGGTGGCGGCGGCGTCGATGGCGCGATCCACCGCGCCGGTGGGCCCGATATCCTGGCGGAGCGTAGGCAGCTCGGCGGCTGCGCGACCGGCGACGCCGAAGATCACCACCGGCGGTCGCCTGCGCGCGCGCCACGTGATCCACACCGTCGGCCCCGTCTACCGCGCCGGCGGCTAGCGCGAAGCCGACCTGCTGGCGAGCGCCTACCGGCGGAGCCTCGAGGTCGCGAGCCAACACGGCCTGCGCTCGATCGCCTTCCCCTCGATCAGCACCGGCGCGTATCGCTATCCGATCCGCGAGGCCGCCGCGCATCGCGCTGACGACCGTCACCAGCTACCTGCGCGATCATCCGGAGATCGAGCTTGGTCCGCTTCGTCCTCTTCAGCGACACCGGACCCTGGCGGTCTACCGGGAACTCGTGAGCCCGTGAGCAGTCAGCCCGTGGCCCGTTCTCTCGCACCGGCGCACTGGCTGACCGGCTAACGGCGCACGCTCTATCTCGAACCCCATCTCGGTCACCATCGTCTGCGCCTCGCGATAGGCCTGGCCGGGGGTCGTGAGGTAGCCGTCGACGAAGATCGAATTGGCGACGTGCAGCGCGAGCGGCCGGAACCAGCCCAGGTTGCCCTCGCCGCCGCCGGCCATGCGGATCTCGGCGGCGGGATTGGTCAGCCGGAAGAGGCAGAGCGCGCGCAGGCAGTCGCGTCGGGCTCAGCTCCCGGCGAGCCTCGAACGGCGTCCCGTCGATCGGGATCAGGAAGTTGACCGGGAGCGAATCGACCGCGAGCTCGCGCAGGGCGAAGGCGAGGTCGATGACGTCCTCGCGGGTCTCGCCCATTCCGAGGATGCCGCCGCAGCAGGTGGCGAGGCCGGCGCGGCGCACGGCTTCGACCGTCCGCACGCGGATCCTCGTACGTGTGCGTGGTGCAGATCTGCCCGTGGATGGCGGGCGCTGGTGTTGAGGTTGTGGTTCACGAAATCGATGCCGGCCGCCTTGAGCGCGCGCGCCTGTGACTCGTCCATCAGGCCGGCCGACACGCACAGCTCGATCTCGGGCTGCTCGGCCTTGATCGAGCGCGCGGCGGCGCAGAAGCGGGCGATGTCGTTCTCGCTCGGCCCGCGGCCGCTCGTCACCATGCAGAAGCGCCGGGCGCCGGCCGCCACGGCAGCGGCGCGAGCCGGCGAGCAGCTCGTCGACCGAGTCGAGCCGGTAACGCGGGATGTCCGCCTCGGAGACCGCCGACTGCGAGCAGTAGTGGCAGTCCTCGGGACGAGACCGCTGCGCGCGTTGCGGAGCTGGCAGAGCTTCACCCGCTTGCCGCAATGCCGTTCGCGCACCCGCGCCGTGGCGCGTAGCAGCTCCGGCACCTCGGCGTCAGCGGCCGCCGAGTACCCGGCGCGCCGCCTCGCGGTCGATCGTCCCGCCGCGCGAGAACCAGATCGGCGAAGCTCGTCTGGCCAATGCGTCATGGGGCGCGGACTGACCAGAAATCTCACCGATGAGACACAGATGGCCACGAAGATGAGACACCGAGGGTTCTTTCAGGACGCCACGCATCGGTGTCCATCTGTAGCCATCTGTGTTCATCTTGTGTCTCCGATGGCCCTCGACGAGATCCGGCGGATGATCCGCGAAGCGCTCGGCATCATGCCGACGCTCGACCTCCACGGCCTCGGCGTAAAGGCGGCCCTGCGTGAGACCGAGCAGTTTCTCGCCGAGGCGCAGGAGGAGTGCCTCGGCTCGGTGCGCATCGTCTACGGCAAGGGCAAGCGCAGTCCGGGGGTCGGGGCGTCCTGCGCGAGGTCATCCCCGCCTGGCTCGACGGCGAGGGTCACCGCTTCGTGCGCCGTTGGGAACGCCGTCCGGACGCCACCGGCGCCGACGGCGGCATGATCGTCTGGGTCCGCGAACCGCCCGACGAGGATGAGGAAGAACGACGAGCGCTGACCAGCGGTGCCGGCGCCTGACCGGCGTCACGGCCGCGCGGCTGTCACCTACCCCGGATGACCTGACCGGACGCGCGCCGGTGAGCTCGCCGCGCTCGACGGCGACCGCTGCCGTTGACGATCACGGCCTCGATGCCGTCGGCCTTGGTGAGCAGGCGCGGACCGCCGCCGGGCAGGTCGTGGACGAGCTTCGTCTCGCGGTCGATGACGCGCGTCGGATCGACCAGCACCAGGTCGGCGTACCACGCCGTCCTTCAACGAGCCGCGCTCCTTGATGCCGAACAGCTCGGCCGGCACGGCGGTGAGCTTCCGCACCGCGCGCTCGATCGGCATCAGGCCGCGCTCGCGGATCCAGCGGCCGAGGAAGTACGTCGCGTAGGCGTGATCGGCGAGCAGCGTCAGGTGCGCGCCGGCGTCGGAGAGGCCGATCAGGTAGTTGTCGTCGAGGAGGCTCGGCGTCCGCTGCATGTCGCCGCGCGAGGCAGTAGCTGAACTCGGTGTGGAGGTCGTCCTCGAGGGCGACGTCGAAGAACACGTCGAACGGATCGGCGCCGCGCTCGGCCGCGATCTCGGCGACCGACTTGCCGATCAGCGACTCGAGCTCGGGCTGCTCGGCGAGCTGCACCTTGACGCCGTCCCAGTCGCCCTTGAACAGGCGATAGCCCTCGATCTCGCCGGTCACGTCGCGCCGGAACGCGGCGCGGAACGCGGGATCGGCGAAGATGCGCGGCAGGTCCGGCTTGTCGGCCTGCATCACGCGCGACCAGCTCGGCAGCTGCTCGAAGATGCCCATCGCCGACAGCTTGAAGTCGGTCATCGTCGGGCGGCAGCTCGTCTGCGGCATGCAGCTGCGAGCCCGTGCTGGCGGGCGGCGTTGAGCTGTCTCGGTCGCCTCGGGCCGAATGGCGCCGAGGAAGCGTCACCGGGCGGCCGCTGCGCCGCGCCGCCTCGATGCTGACGACGACGTCGGTCAGGTGCTTGGCGGTGATCTGCGACCGCGCCGCGGCCGAACTCGCGCAGCACCGCGGCGAGGCCGATCACCTCGTCGTCGCTCGGCGCAGCGGCTCGGCACCGGGCGGCCGTCGCCGCCGAAGTGCGTCGGCGCCTGCGAGGTCGAGAAGCCCGAGCGCGCCGGCGCGCATGCCGTCGCGCAGCAGCTCCTGCATGCGCGCGACTTCCTCCTTCGTCGCGGCGCGCTCGGCGGCGCCGCATCGTCGAGCACGTAGTAGCGCAGCGCCGAGTGGCCGAACGAGCGAGCCGACGTTGAGCACCGGCTGCATCGCCGCGACCGCGTCGAGGTACTCCGGGAACGTCTCCCAGTCCCAGGTGATGCCGCTGCGCAGGGCGGGCAGGCTCATGCCCTCGACGCGCTCGAGCATGCGCATGATGCGGTCGCGCCCGTCCGCCTTGCACGGCGCGAGCGTGAAGCCGCAGTTGCCCATCACGACGCTGGTCACGCCGTTCCAGCACGACGGCGTCAGCGCGTGATCCCAGCAGATCTGCGCGTCGTAGTGCGTGTGCGGATCGATGAAGCCGGGGCAGACGGCGAGACCGGTCGCGTCGATCTCGCGCCGTGCCCGCGCCCGCGCTTGCCGCCGATCTGGGTCAGGCGGTCGCCGTCGACGGCGACGTCACCGGTGTGTCCGGCGCGCCGCTGCCGTCGATGATGGTGCCGCCGCGGATGACGAGATCGTGTGGCATGAGTGAGCTCCTTCGCAGTCATTGCGTGCCGCGGACCGGGTCCGCTTGTCAAACGTCTCGTTTGGGCCGGAATCGAGACCACCGATCACACTGCCGGAATCAGCGCGGATCCGGTAGGCGTTCCTCACGCGAGCAGCGCCGGCAGCTCGCTGGCGCGCTCGATGAGGAAGTCGGGCGCCGCGGCCACCAGCTCGTCGCGCTCGCGCAGGCCCCAGGCACAGGCGACGGTGCGGGCGCCGATAACGGCGGCCGGTCTCGACGTCGATCGGGCTGTCGCCGACCATCCACACCGTCCCGGCGCCGCCGACGCGTGCCGACGACGTGCGCGATCGTCGCCGGATCGGGCTTGCTGACGGCCAGCGCGTCGCCGCCGACGATGGTCGCGAAGCAGCGGACTGATGCCCAGCCCGTCGGCGATGCGGTCGAGGAAGGTCTGCGGCTTGTTGCTGAGGATCGCGAGCGTGTAGCGCGGCGCGATCGCGTCGAGCGCCGCGCGCACGCCGTCGTAGACGACGGTGGTGTCCAGGCAGCAGTCGGCGTAGTGGGCGCGAAAGCGCAGATAGAGCGGCTCGATGCGCGCGGCATCGTCGCTGTCGATCGCGCGGCCGATCAGCCGGCGCACGCCGTGGCCGACCCAGTCGCGCACATCGGCGCCCGCCGCCTCCGGCAGCCCCGCCTCGCGCAGGGTGCGGTTCAGCCCGGTGGCGATGTCGCGCCAGGTGTCGGCAAGCGTGCCGTCGAAGTCGAAGATCACCAGGTCGCGGGCCATTCAGGGCAGGTTGCCGCAAGGATGGACGCGGCTCAACCGAGGCGCGGAGCGCGGGTCTCCGTGCCCGCACGGCGCGGCGGCGAGCGCCGGAGCGCGCTTGGGTCGGCTCTGCGTCCGTCGCGCCCGGCTGGTGTCAGCGGAGCCGCTCCGGCGGCTGCGCTGGACCGGACAGCCGCGCTGCCCATGACGGAACCGTGGTTTGACTTAGATTCGTCCCATTCATAGCCTAGCTCGATCCGTACTGATCGGTATCTGCTGTGGGCGTGCGGGTGGTCCGGTGACGGATCTCGGCGCCACTCTTGAGGGGGAACGCATGCTCGCATCCAGGCGCTATCTGCGCCGTCTGACCACGATTGCCGCGCTCGCCGCGCTGCCGCTCCTGGCCGCGTGCGGCGACGACGACGATAGCAAGCCACGGCCGACCGCCACCGCGACGCAGGCGGTGGCCACCGCGACCGCGACCCGCCAGGTGACGAACACGTCGGCACCGGCGACCGCGACTGCAGTTCCGGCCGACCGCGACGGCGGTTCCGCCGACCGCGACCGCCGTCCCACCGACCACGACGGCGACCAACCCGCCGACGGCGACCAGCACCCCGGCCGCGACCGACACGCCGACGGTCAATCCGAACTTCCGCGATCTCAGCGGCGCCGCCGAGGCGCCGTTCGCGGCGCACGGCAGCGTCAATCAGGTCTACGTCACCGGCGCGACCGAGGGTGACGTGCTCGAGCTCGTCGGCGCGGACTCGGTCGTGCAGCAGAGCGGCACCGGTGGACGCGCAGGGCGCCCTGATCTTCCGCAACGTCGACGTGGGCAGCGCCTACCGCGTCGTCGCCGGATATCCGGATGAGCCTGTCGGCCTCGCCGGCGCTGGCGGTGACCGCGATCAACGATCCGCCCGACCAGTCCTTCTACAGCTCCCAGGTGATCGCGAGCGGTTACGGCTATCTGACGACGCGCGACGGGACGCAGCTCTCGATCAGCGTCGTTCTGCCCGGCCCGATCGACGGCGGCCCGTATCCGACCGTCATCGAGTACTCGGGCTACGATCCCGCCAATCCCGACGCGCCGCAGCCGAGCACGCTGATCTCGACCGTCATCGGCTACGCCGCCGTCGGCATCAACATCCGCGGCACCGGCTGCTCGGGCGGCGCCTTCCAGTTCTTCGAGCCGCTGCAGTGGACCGACGGCTACGACGCCATCGAGGTCATCGCCCGCGCAGCCCTGGGTGAAGGATCACAAGGTCGGGATGGTCGGCCTGTCCTATCCCGGCATCTCGCAGCTCTTCGTCTCGCAGCTCCAGCCGCCGTCGCTGGAAGCGGTGGCGCCGCTCTCGACCATCGCCGACACCGGCCGCGGCACGCTCTACCCCGGCGGCATCCTCAACAACGGCTTCGCCACCGACTGGGCCGCCGAGCGCAAGCACGACGCCCAGCCGTTCGGCCAGAGCTGGTCGACGAAGCGCCGCGACGAGGGCGACTGAGACCTGCATCGGCAACCAGCAGCTCCGGCTGCAGTCGCCCGACATCCTCGACATGATCGCGCGAGAACCAGTTCTACGTTCCCGAGGTCGCCGATCCGGTCACGCCGACGCTGTTCGTCCACAACATCACCGTCCCCGTCTTCCTCGCCCACGCGTGGCAGGACGAGCAGGTCGGCGGCTACGCCCCGAACATGATCGATCACTTCACCGGCACCGACAAGAAGCACTTCACCCTGGTCAACGGCGGCCACAGCGAGCCGCTGATCCCGGCGATCTTCGCTCGCTGGATCGAGTTCCTGTCGTTCTACGTGCGCAAGGAAGTCCCGCAGACGCCGGCCCTCGCCGGCGCGATCCTCGGGGTCCTCGGCAGCGACATCTTCGGCGCCACCGGCCTGACACTGCCGCCCGATCGCTTCACCGGCATGACGTACGAGCAGGCGCTCGCGGCGTTCGAGGCCGAACAGCCGATCCGCGTACTGTTCGAGTCGGGCAGCCGGCGATCCGAGCCAGCCCGGCAAGCCTGACTCCGGGCTTCGAGGCACTCGTTCGACAGTTGGCCGATCCCGGGCACCGTGGCGACGCCCTTCTATTTCGCGTCCGAAGGGACGTCTGAGCACCGATGCAGATCTCGGGCAGCGGCGTCGATACGTTCACCTACGACGACACCGAACTCGCAGCGCGGCAGCCTCGCCAGCGGCAGAGGCGGCAACGACGCGTGGCTCGCGAACGCGCCCGTGGAACTGGCAGCCGCTCGTCGACGGCCGCGCCGTGGCCTACGCGAGCGCGCCGCTCACCCGGGACACGGTGATGATCGGCACCGGCAGCGTCGACCTGACGGTGCGCGCCAGCGCGCCGGACGTCGACCTGCAGGTCACGCTCTCCGAGATCCGCCCCGACGGCCAGGAGAACTACATCCAGAACGGCTGGCTGCGCACGAGCCGCCGCGTGCTCGACGAGGCGCAGTCCACCGAGCTGCGTCCGGTGGCCACGCACGCGAGGCCGACGCGGCGCCGCTGCCCGCCGGCGAGTTCACCCTCGTGCGCATCGAGCTCTTCCCGTTCGCGCACGCGTTCCGCGCCGGCTCGCGCATCCGCCTGTCGGTCGAATCGCCGGGCGGCGATCGCGCCATCTGGAAGTTCAACGCCCTGCACATCGACGGCGGCGCCACGGTCGAGATCGCGCTCGACGAATCCCGCGTCGTCCTGCCGGTCGTGCCCGGCGTCGACATCCCGACCGAGCTGCCGGCCTGCACGGCGCCTGCGCGCTCAGCCCTGCCGGGAGTACGTAGAGATCGACAACAGCGTCGACTGACGAAAGCGGCCGCCAACGGACGCCGAGGGCGCCAGGAGACTCTTCTTGGCGCGCTTGGCGTCCTTGGCGGCCAAAGAACTCCACATCCGTCGCATCTCCCGCTACCATGCGCCGCCATGGCGGTGGGGTCGGGGGCGGCGGCACGCCTCGCGACGCGCGCGCCTGCGAGGAAGATCCAAGCGGCGGGTTCGGCCGACGCCGGCGCCGGCACGGCTGGCGGGACTGAGTGCTCGGCGCCGCGGAAGCGCTGCTGCTCGGCGGCGCCGCGCTGGTGATGGTCATCGCCGCGCTCGGGCAGTGTCGCCGATTGGTTCGTCGGCGCCGAGATGTGGCGCCACCTCCTCCCGTCTCGCCGTCGCCGTCCTCGGCCTGGCAGTCGTGGTCGGCGGACTGCTGCTCGGCTGGCTACAGGCGCGGCGGCCGCTCGCCGCCCGTTTCGCCTGGGCACCGCTCGTCGTCGCGCTCGTCGCGCGGCGGCCGGCGCAACGCGCTTTGCGCTGCTTCCCGCGTTCGCGCGCGACGTGCACCAGCTCCAGGGATTGATCGGCGGGCAGGCCGCCGCCGAGCGGGCCGCGATCGCCCACCAGGTGTTCGCCGCGTACCGGCGCGCCGACCGCGGCGCGCTGCAGAAGATGTTCGAGCGCGGCCAGCCCTTCGCGCTCGCCGTCAGCGACGCGGCCGCCAAGTTCGACATCGACCCCGACCTGCTCATGGGCGTCGCCGCGGTCGAGTCGTCGTTCCGCCCGCGCACCAGCAGCGACGGCGGCACGGGCCTCTTCCAGATCACGGCGCCCCGGCCGCGGCCCTCGCCGAGCGCGACCCGCGCCGTCGGCGCTGCGCACATCGAGCTCACGCCGATCCCCGGCACAACGCCGCGGTCGGCGCCGCGACGCTCCGCCGCTACCTCGACCAGATGCACGAGGACCTGTTCCTCGGCCTCCTCGCCTACAACATCGGCCCCGCCAACGGCGGCCTGCGCGCGATCATGGAGCACTACGGCGCGCGCGACTTCGTCACCATCCAGCCCTACCTCGCAGGAGCTCCCGCGCGACTATCCGATCCGCGTGCTCTCGACCGCCCTCGCCTACCGCCTGTGGCGCCAGGGCGCACCTGCCGCCGTACCAGGACGGCGACAACGCCCTGCGCATCCAGGCCGCCGGCATCCCCGGCCTCGCGTCTACGCTAACCACGGATTCGCGGATGCGAGATCCGTGGAATCCGTGGTTCTGGTTTGCTCTGTCCTGTTCGCGCCGCGTATGGGCGTGCCGACCAAGAGGAGGCGTTTCATGCCGGAACCGCAGCGCGGACCGTGGCTCACCTTCTGCGCGGTCTGCTTTGGCCTGCTCGCTCTGTCGAACTTTCTGAAACCGCTCCACCTCGGTGGGCAGACCTTCATTTTCTTCGGCACGCCCTCTGGGGAGTCGCCAACGCCATCATCGGCCGCTGTTCGGGATCTTCCTCGCGGTCTACACGTACGGCATCTGGACCATGCGCCGCTTCGCGTTGGGCATGGCGCACGCCTACGCCGCCTATGTGGTCATCAACATGGCGATCTTCCACATGAACGATCCGGACACGAGCACGGGCCACGTGCTCGGCAGCGTCGTCTCCGTCGCGATCGCCGATCGGCGTCGCGGTCGGCGCGGCCATCGCCCTGACCCGCCGCAAAGCCGAGCTGCGCTGAGCCGTCCGCCGATGCCCGCCGGTGGCGCTCCGCAGGCATCTGTGGTTTCGCTCGTGCGCCCGTGACCACGCCCATGGATCCGACGCTTCCCAGCGCCGACTTCCCGTCGTGCCGCTGTCCATCAGGCCGGCGCCGCCGCCCCGCCGCCGGCGCCGCAGCACCACCGCCGCCCGCGCCACGGCGCCGGTTCCGCTGGTGGCGCGTGCTGCGCGCGTTGATCGCCTTCGGCTTCCTGGTCGTCGCCGGCAGCGTCATCGCCCTGGTCTTCGGCCTCTACCTCGGCGCCACCGGTCGGAATCTGCCGATGCTGCGCGCCGCGGTGAGCGTCAGTCGGCCGCGCCGTCGCCGGCCAGCGCACGACGGCGGTGGTGACGCGCGTCGAGCTGCGCCCGGCGGCGCGCGCGCTCACCGGCGAGGCGACGCTCACCGTGCGTGCCGACACCGAGGGCCGCCAGCGCCTCTACTTCCTCCTCAACGACGGGCTGCGCCTGCGCGACGCCTGGCAGGCCGGCGACGCCGGCGCGCACACCGCGCTGCGCGACCATGCGGCTCGGTCCCCTCGCGGTCATCACGCTCGCGCGACCGCTCGCCGCCGGCGAGCGCGCAGATCACCCTCGCGTATGGCGGCCAGGTGAAGCCCGGCGGCCTCACCGGCAGCGGCGCGGTGATCCAGGCCGACGACGTCATCCTCACCGCGGCCGACTTCTGGTACCCGTCCGACGTCCAGGGCGCCTTCGACGCGGACGTCGAAGTGACGCTCCCCGCCGACCTCACGCTCGTGCACAACGGCCGCGAGGAGCAGCGCATCGTCGAGGGCACCAGCGCCCGCGTCCGGTTCACCAGCGAGCGCCCGTCGCCGGGCTGGCGCTGGTCGCCGGCGCGCTACCAGCGGCACGCGCGCGAGGACGGCGATCATCGCTATCAGCTCTTCCTGCCGCCGGGGTCGGATCTCGACCCCGAGAAGGTGCTCGAATCCATGGTCGTCGCCGAGCGCGGCCTCGCCGAGCACTTCGGTGCCGTCCGGCTTCGGCCTGCGCCACGCTCTACGTCCCCGCAACCTGCCGCGCGGCGTTCAACGACGGCAGCGGCCTGCTCGGCATTCCGCCGCGCTACTTCCACGACGGCCGCTACGGCTATGAGAGCGTCGCGCACGAGTTGGCGCACAACTGGTGGGCGCGACGGTCGCCGAGAAGTGGCTCGCCCCGGCACCGGCGGCGAGTGGATCGTCGAAGGCTTCGCGCAGTACTCGAGCTGGCGCGCCGTCGGCGAGCGCTTCGGCCAGCCCGCCTTCGTGCGCGCGCTGCGGTCGCAACTTCTTCGATCCCGACGCGACCGGCACCCTCGCCGCGACCTCGGTCGATCGACTAACGGCCTCGACTCCGCAGGCGCGCGCGACGATCTACACATGAAGGGCGGTTACGTCACCTACCCCTCGCCCAACAGCTCGGCGCCGACGGCTTCGACGCCGCGCGCGCGCGTTCATCGACGAAGCACCGTTACCAGGCCGCCGACGACGCGGCGGTGCAGGAGGTCTTCGCCGCCACCAGCCAGCAGGATCTGGCAGCCATTCTTCGCCACGTGGGTGCGCTCCACCGCCTCGGATCGACCTCGACCCTCGAGCCGCAGGAGGGCGGGCGCCGCGGTGCGCAACCTGCGCGGTGCGCCGCGCGCCCGAGCGGATCGCGTTGTGGCGCAACGGCAGCGCCGAACCGGAGCTACCGCGACGACATGCGGTCGGCGAGACGGTCGCCAGACGTCGGCGCGCAGCGGCTGCTGCTCGATCCGCTCGCCGCCGTCGCCGACATGTTCCGCAGCAACAACGTCCTGCCGCGGGTGGACACGCCGCGGCTGGTCGAGGTCCCGCCGCACGGCGACGTGCTGGTCGTGGACGCGCGAGCCGGTTGCGCCTGGGAGCCGGCGTCGGTGCGGATCGCCTCGTCGGCGGGTAAGACGCCGCACTACCTGGGCGCTTCGATCGCTGGCCTCGCCGCCGAGCCGACGTGGAGCGCCGACGGCTCGCGCAGCCCGCGCGCTCGAAAGCGCGCGCGGGCGGACAGCCGACGTTGCTGGCGCTGCGCTCGGTGACGGCGGGCGGCAGACGCTCGGCCACGACCGCATCGCCGCCGCGGACGGCGACGGCAACCGTCGTCGGGCGCGAGGGCCGCCTCATCCGCCTGGGCAAAGGCCGCGGACAGGTGCTGATCGCACACCGCGAGGGACGCATCGGCGCGATCCTGCCCGCACCGAACGGCGGCGGCATCGCCTATGCGCTGGTGCGCGGCCAGGCGATGGAGCTGCGCCTGCTGCCGGCGGGCGCGGCGGAGAGCCGCGTGCTGTTCACGTGGAGCCGCCTGCGCGCCGCTCTGGGCCTGGGCACCGGACGGCTCGCGCCTGTTCGTCGCGCTGCCGGGCGACTGGGACTGGCAGCTCTGGGAGCTGCCGGTCGACGGCAGCGAGCCGCGCCGCCGATTGGTGCATGAGGCGGCGCGCATCTACCGGCGTCACCGCCGCGCCTGCGACAGCAACCCGCGGTCGCCGTCGTCGCCCAGGACGAAGTGCGGACGAACCCGACGATCGCACCGAGGTCTTTCGTCATCGACGCCCGCTCCAGCCGACGTCCGCCGCTTCAACGAGCCGGCGATCACCTTCATCGACGCCGCGCTGGCTCGACGATCGACCGCGCTCGCCAGTCATCACCGCCGACGCCCGCCGATCCGCCGGTGCCGCAGGCGCGGCGACTGGAGAAGCTGACCTCTCTCCGACGGCACGCGAACGGCGTGGTGAAACTGCACCACGGATCGGCACGGATGATCCGTGCCATCCGGGTGGTTCGGTGGACGCGATTACGCCTCGCGTTCGCCGCGCAATGCTCGAGCGTCGGCGCCTCGGCGTGTGAGATTCGCTGTTGATCCTCGCCGGGGCAGAGGTAACGACGATGTAGTCGACGACGTTGCGCATCGCTACGACGCCGGTCGGGTAGCCGTCGGCGTCGACCAGGCTGGTGAATGTGGCGGAAGCCGCAATCGCCGCTCATCAGGTTGAGCGTCGTGGTGCGATGCCGTCTCCAGGGTCAGGCACTCCGGATCGCGGGTCGATCGTCCTCGCCGATCACGGTGTGGAGTCGATGTCGTCGATCATTCGGCGGCACTTCCGCCGCGTCGCGCGCGGTGCAACGCCGCAACGACCAAACCGGCCCGGCACCGACGACCAGCACGCAGCCGGGACCAAATGGCGCTCGCACCAGCTCCAACCAGCCCGGCGGATCGTCCACCGCCTGTCGGGAGCAGACGCGCACCGAGGCCGCAGCCGAGCGCCGGCCACGCTGCCTTGACCGTGGCGCGCGGTGGATCGCGGCGCCGAGCCGGGCCGCTTCTCGACGGCCCTCACGCTCCCCAGCGATGCACTCTTCCTCGTGGAACGCCGCCAGAACTCGGACCATCGCCACTCCTGGCGACCGAACCGAAATTGATGAGGCTGGTCGGTACCACGTCCGGCTGCAAGAGAGTTCCTTTTCAAATAACAAAGTCAGTCAGCATTTTTTCCGCATCGGGTTTGACGGCGACTTGTCCCGCCCGAATGCCGAACGAGAGACCCGCAAGGGATGACGTCGCGGCGTTGCCAGCAGTGGTGCGCGGTCGTCGATCGACGCCGCAAAGCTGATCGCCCAAACAACAAGCAGATGTCGGCTTGCTGAGGCCAACGCCAGCAAGAAAAACGTGTCAACTTCGACCTACTGACGGCGCCGCGACGGCGACACAGCGCATTTCGTCCGAGCTGTGGCGTAAACACTGTTGATGTGCTGTGAATAACGCAGCTAGGATCCCGCTGGTAAAGTGTGCGTAGTCCTTTCCGAATGAGGATTCTGTGCTCCTGTGGCCAACATGAAACCGCCGAAGAGTTTAAATCGCCTTTGAGCCTGACAGACTCGGCGTCGAAAGAGTTCCGCCACGCGCGATCCGTGGCTTCCTACCGCGAACAAGCTTACCTGCGCGAGTGGTCGTTGCTGACGCACCGACGAGCGGTGCGGAAAACAGGTACTGGCGATCGTGCTAAACGCCAGTGACAACGCCGCCAGATCGTTTGGCAGGCGCATCTTATTTTCGCCGCCAAAGGTTTGCCGGAGCGACTTCCGGGGAAGCAGTGAGCGTGATGAAGTCCAATGTCGTGCGTATCGGGGCAACAGCCATGGTCTCAATGGGGGTGACGATCCGGCAAGTGCTTCAGGCCAGCGCCAATTGGCAGGCCGACCACGCAATCCATTGTTTCAGCGACTCGCTGGAAAAACCCACCACATCAGAACCTCGAGTATTTTCGTGGCGTCTTTTCAAAGCAGAACCAAATGCATTGGTTCACGCCACGATGACTTCGCCAACGATCCCCGCCTGCGCTGCCGGCGATCGCCGAGCGCGGCGTGACGGTGATCGTCAACGCCGGCGGCATCAACCCGGCCGGATGCGCGGAGGCGGTGCTGGCGCTGTGTCGCGACGCTGGCGTGTCGCTGCCGATCGGCGTCGTCGCCGGCGACGATCTGCTGCCGCGGCTCGACGCCCTGCGCGCAGCCGGCGCCGGGCTCGAGTCACATGGACGGCGAGCGCTCGCTACGACGAGATCGCCGGTCGCGTCGTGGCCGCCAACGCCTACATCAGCGCGCGCCCGGTGGTCGAAGCGCTGCGCGGCGGCGCCCGCATCATCGTCACCGGCCGGACCACCGACGCGGCGCTCATCCTCGCGCCGCTCGTGCACGAATTCGGCTGGGCGTGGGACGACTGGGACCGCCTCGCCGCCGGCATCGCCGCGGGGCACATCCTCGAGTGCGGCGCGCAGGTGACCGGCGGCAACTTCACCGACTGGCAACGCGTGCCGTCGATGCTCGACATCGGCTATCCGATCGCCGAGGTGCAGCCGGACGGCGAGTTCGTCGTCACCAAGCACCCCAACACCGGCGGCATGGTCAGCGTCCGCACGGTCGCAGAGCAGTTGCTCTACGAGATCGGCGATTCCGCGCGGGTACCAGACGCCGGACGACCGTGACTTCCACAGCCTGCCAGCTCATGCGCACGGACGCGCTCCGACCGCGTGCGCGTCAGCGGCGGCGCAGCGCGCTGCCGGCGCCGCCGACGCTGAAGGTGTCGATGGTCTACCGCAACGGCTGGCGTGCCGTCGGCACGGTGCTGCTCTCAGGTCCCAACGTGATCGCCAAGGGCGAGCGCCTCGGCCGAGATGGTGTGCATCGCGTCGGGCACCGACTTACCGATCGCCGCACCGGCTTCATCGGCTTCAACGCCTGCTGGGAGCACGCGCCGCCGCGCGCCGATCGCGAAGCCCAACGAGGTGGTCTTCCGCATCGGCGTCGTCACGGTAGGATGAAAAAGGCCCGCCAAACCATTACGCTCTGCGGAGCCCGGCAGCGCCCGCCGCCCGGCCCTGGCAGCTTCGGTTGCTGGCCGGCGCTCGTCACGCCGACCCATGAAAGCGCGACCGTGTCAGTCAACAGCGCGCCGCCGACGGTGCCGATCGTGCCCGCGAGCCGGATCTGCCGATCAGCCGCCGCGAGCCGCCGCCGGCGAGCAAACGTAACCAGCCCGTGCAGCTCCGGCAATCGCCAACGCGCGCTCGGGCGACAAAGGCGACCACGGCAACGTCACGTCCGCGCCCACCGAAGCCTACGCGTTCCTGCGCGAGACGCCAGCGCCCGCGTCCACGCCTTCTTCTGACCAGTGCTGAAAACCTGTTACGCTCACGAGTTTGAGCACCGAACTGAGTCGTCTGGTTTCTTCCAGGGGCACGCCCGGGCGACGCCGTGCCGTTCGACCGACGGGTGCCGTGGACGCCGCATTGAGGACTGATGTTAATTTTGACGACGTGCCGGTGTGCTCGCGCCGCCGTGATATCGTCGCCCGGCGACACCCATCCTCAGGCCGGCGTGGCGTCCCCGCCCAGTCCCGGCAAAGCGGCAGTGAGCCGCCAGCCGAGCGTGGAAAAGCGCCACACCCATCGCTGGTGGCGAAATGTCAGTGAGCACTCTCCTGCGCCGCCCGTTGGGCGGCGGCGCGCAATCGAGCCAGTCTGCGCCCGCTGAAACCAGATCCCCGCCAACATGGATGGTATCCTCGTCGCAACATCATCCCACCAGCCCGGCAGTGCGCTGGAGCAGTGGTGAAGGTCATGCCGCTGATTATCGCTTCAAAAGAGAAAGAAAGAAAGATTTCTCTATGCCAGTCTGGAATGCTATGGCGGCGGGCACGTTGATAAACCGGCGAACCACTGGAGCAAGTGGGTCTTCCAGACCTGGCTCAGCATATGCCAGCGATACGGCAATAGAGTGTCGTCACCCGTTGTCCGCTGGCTACCACGCGCCGCCCGGTTGGGCGGCGGCGGGCCTGGAGGCCCGCGCTCCAGCCGGGAGAGCCGCGGCGGCGCTCCTATTGTCGCATAGAACAACCCACTCACCGTTTGCGTACTAGCAGAGAGCAACCTTACATCGCCATCGTACGCAAAGATACGGATAACCGAGGACAGTCCGATCTTCAACCTCGTTTTCGCCAAAGGACCTCGCATGAGTCGTAGCGTTGTGCAGGCCGGGCCTGGTGCGATCGGGCATCCACGTCGAAATTTTTTTGTTGCGCAAATTCAAAGGTGTCCGCGCCAATCACGCGAACAGGTGAGACCGTGGCGCTGATCATCTGGAGTATGGTCGCAGGCAAAGGTCGCCACGCCAGTGGAGGCGCATCTCAGCCTTCCTTGTTTGGGATATGATCCAGGCCATCAGATACCAGAAGTTATTGGTTAAACGACGATCAGACTGGTCAGAAACCGGACCGCGCGACTCATACCCATAAAAACCCCGTTTGGTTTGATCGCAAAGCCACAGCGGCGAACTGAGGTTATTCACCGATCTCCGCTCAGCCCGGCACCGGGCCGGTGAGGGCGGCGATGTCGGCGACCAGCGTCTCGCGGATCGCGGCGATGACCGCGCGGTCGCGCCTGCGGCAGCCGGTGAGGCGGTTGCGGATCAGGAGACCTATGAGGCCGGCGTGCTTGAGTGCGGCTTACAGAATTTCGGCTTGGGCACCACCTGTCGAGACAGCTTCGCCGCGTGCGCCCTATCCGGACTGAGAAGAGCGCCCATCGCGTCCCGCCTTTAGCCTCCCATCGTAACAACCGCCATGAGGCAGATTTCGCCGAATCTCCTTGAGGTTAATTGACTTGAACTGTTTTTCTTTTCCATTTCGCCGCACCGCTGGCTGAGTCAAACATGCCAAACCTGGCGGCGGTTCACCAGCGCCCGCGTAGGTTGGCACCGCTGATTAACGATAAAGCCACACCGCGTGAAACGCGAAACATCCGCAGGCAGAGAGCTCGCGAGCGCCCTGATCACCCAGAATGCCGCCATCACACCTGACCTTCCTCGCCAAATATCACCGGATATAGTCGAAGCGAAGCCGAGAAGCGGCCCGCGCGGCCGGCTGGGGCGAACCATCGTTGACAAGAGCGCCGCCCAGGCTAGCGTCGGAGTTGGCGTTCAGCCGGTTTTGCCGTCAGTTGACATCATCAGCGCGCCGCCAGTCGATGATCACGAGCGCTTCCCTGATCGCGCGACTAGCGCCATGCAGCCGTTTGAATGACCCCGCGGCTTGTGTCCATTCTTCCGCAGCGCCACGCGTGCCGGCGCGGCGGACGGCTGACGTCGAGCCGTGGCGCACGCCCGGGGCCGTTCCATGCCTGCACCCAGGCGTGCATGTCAGTGAACCGATGCCATGGTTGTCGCGGCACCGCAGCAGCACGCGATCCAGTCAACACGCAAGATGGCCCAAGTGATCGAGCACGCTGGCGCGTAGTCGCACCGGCGAGGCGGCGATCGAAAAAGCCAGCTGCTCTTCCAGAGGCGACCGATGTCGCGCGCAAGACCGCTGCCAGGGAATTTGCCTTCAGGCCGCGTACATGGAAAGCCGTCCAGAACCCAGTCCAGCCCATCGGACCGAGCCCGCCGACATCCTTGCGATCAATCGGTCTGTAACCCCGGGGTAGTGTCGCGCCGCGTGGTTACCGGCAGTAGCGGCCGCTCTTCGGTTATGTAAAGGTATGCGCGGCGGACCGCGCCCTCGACCGAACGCGTCACTGCCCCTGCGCAGGATCGCAGACGACTACATCGCCATCGCACAGCCGAGACGGGATATGTTCCACCTGAACGCTGTTTCGTTGTGCCCGACAAACCACGCAAATGGCAAAACCAGGCATCGCCTTTCCATCTCTCGAGGCGATGAGATCTTCCAGCCGTTCGGCGTCGGCCAGTAGCAGATCAATCAGACACTGATGGGTACGGATCCAGGCTCATCCGGTCAACGTTAGCCGCTGCCAGCTGCTGGATAACCAGTTTTTTCGCCAGGCACACGCCGCCAGGTGCCGTCCTCGTGGATCCGCCGACGGAGGTGATGAGTCTCTTTGCGTGCCGCTTAAGGCTATTTGATTCAATCAGTAGAGCGTTCAGCTAATGATGGTGAGCCGTTGATAATCGTGGCGTTGAGTGACGTCGGCGGCGATCGTCCGCGACCAGGTCGATGGTCGCCAGTGTGGTCGCACCCTGACATCGTGATGCCGCTCGCTTACGCTGGCAGCGCGTTTCTGATCGCGCCTGGCGCTTGGCTGTCGCGCACCGCCGGTCTGACGCCAGCGCCGCCAGCGACCGGCGCTTCGCGCCATCTTCCTTCGTGAACGTCCCAGATAGCTGGCTTCAAATCCATAGAAATGCAAACATCCTGAGATCCCATAGAAGAGTCAACACTAAGAAAGCTTGTGTGTCGTGGTGGTTGCCAGCCACTGCTACTAGCACGGTAGCATCGCCATCCGCCTCATCTCCTCTGATCGTGCCAAGAAGGCGCAATGCCCCACTACCGCCGTAATAGATGCATCAGGTTAAATGCCAGGTTGGCCTGCGACGGCGTGAGCGAAAGCGCATGCGTGAGAAGCCATCGGTGGATTGCTAAGTGGTTCATCCATCCTGTCTGGCGGAGCTGCGCGCGCCGAGCGCCTGGGCGATTGAGTCGCCCCGGAGCGTTTTCATCTGCGCCGCCCTGCGGCGGCGGCGGGCACGGAGGTCTGCGCTTCCCCAGAGTGTCCAGCCACGTGGCGGGTCGCTGCGCCAACGCGGTGAACTTGCGCATCTCGCCCGTCGATCCACGCACGTCGATATCCCCGGCGTCATTCGGTGCAGGCGTTGCTTTGATTTGCGCGCGCGGGGCGTTGAGGCAGGAGGTCGCGTGGCGCGCGATAGGCACCGTTTTCATCTTTGGGAGACGGCCCACTGCACTCTGGGCTGCATAATGGCACGCGGCAGGCGTGGATGAAGCCAGACGCGGTGCCGCCGGAGATGGTGAGTCCGCCCATAGCGGCGACGGCGTCCTATCCGCGCTAAGATGCGTAGGTGGCTGCGCTGGTCGGCAGGGCTGGTCGGTCCGCGCTATGCCACGGAAAGCGTACGCGGCGACTTACCGGTTTTCCAGCAGTCTGCCGACGGCTACCGTCATTTCAACCCGGTGGCTCGCAGCGTCCCCGGCCATCTTCCCGATAGGCCGCCCGCAAATTTGCCGCCGCACGCCCACCACTGTGGCGGCGATGACGACTCGTCTTTTTCTTTCCAGTGCGCGAGATAATCGCCCATGGAGCGATAACTCCATGGCCCATCGATGACGCTCTTTCTGACGGGCCGGTGGCTGGAGAAAGCAGCGACGCGCCACGCGTTTCGCGCCGGATAACATAAATTGATCTCTCGTCGATAGTTTTGCCGCCGCGTCGCCTGAGTTCCGGCGCAAGTGCCACTGGCGTGTCGGTGGTGCCGACTCAGCAGCGTCGTTGGTAAAGTGAATGACCGATAAGATTGGCATCGCGCCACCCGCCGTCGGCTGCGAGTGGGACCACAGCCGCGCCCCGGGCAGCTGCGATTCGAGGATTGCGAGGTACCTTCTTCATACCATGTTTTGACTCCCGTCCCGGCCGTCACAGCTGCGCTGGCGGCGGCGAAGCGTCCATTATAACACGTCAGTGCCGCCGTCACTGACTTTCATCACCTTCGCAGCTCGTGGTCGCGCGCCGGTCTGCCTGTCGACCGCCAGTGGACGCCGGTCACCGCGCCGCCTGACCCAGCAGGCCGACCACCGGCATAAAATGCCTGCCATAGACGGCGCCGGCATCGGCGGCAGCGCGCGCAGTTTATAACGCCGAGGATACCGGGCGTCATCGAACTGTTACGCCCAGCAATCAGGCGCCGACTGAGGCTGGTGCGTCCATCGCTGGGGAATACGCTCGACTCCGGTCCAGTTCAGGTAGCGCCCGATATGTTGGCGTTTAATCGCTGGATGCTGAAGAGGCTTGCCGGCGATAGGTCGGCCGTAGAGCTTGAGCCCGACACCGCGAAGGCCTCAACCACTTGTAGCGCGCAATGACTTGTCGCCATGGCCCGCGAGACGAGGCGCCAAACAGGAGTTCGCCGGAGGCATGCCAGCAGCCGCCTGCGCCAGCAAGCCAGACAGAGAATGATGAGTCACTGGCAGACCGTAGATGACGCGCGACACCATGCCCGCGCTTCATCGCTCAGGGAGCGGGTCTGCCGGGAACAGCCTGGGGATGCCAATGTGGATGAAACTGATGGCGATCGCGCCAACCATTGATCACCCCGGCGTCGGCAAGGTGGATTACACGTTCCGCGTCCAGGCGCTTGTGGGGTGGACGTAGCCAATGATAATTAACGCCAGAATTTTTACCGATTTACACGGTCACGCGACGTCCATTCCCGCGCGACAGCCGGGCGTGATCGCTTCAGTTGACCGATGACGGTGCTCATCAGCTCGGCGTCATGATACATCATGTGCCGAGCGGCACGACGGCGATCTGCGCCACTGGGCCGCTTTTTCCTTCGGTCTCGGCTGGGGCCGACTTCGCCGGGCTGGTCTGCCCCTGCAGCATCGACAGGCCCATCACAGATGATAAACCTGCCACCAGAACGCCGTCACGTGGATATCTGAGGCGGTGATTGTGCCGACAGTCAAAAGTCGAGCGAGGTGGCTGTCGCTGACCATCACCAGGTCGCTGAGCGTCAATGAATATCGACCGGCGCGAAACAGA
>ERZ1370068.10637-contig-9319_pt1 | contig 24656 bp, 47 predicted proteins | sample MGYA00561227_ERZ1370068 | MGnify/ENA primary metagenome ERZ1370068 (study PRJEB38410, sample SAMEA6850437) | metagenome | study: Metagenomic assessment of the ecological functions of the soil: analysis of the soil microbiota associated with the...
TAATACTCGATGGTGCGCGCAGTATTCCGGTAGATCTGGGGGCGCCACCAATTGCGGTTTCTTCACCATTGAGCAGTGCAGGGCAACCGTGAGCGGCATCGGTGGATTTGCGTGCCCAATCAATTTTATAATCCGTGTGGGAAAGCGAGCCGCCGCAGCTCGCGGTATCGTTAACCTTAGCTATGAGAGCCTGACTTGCCGTCTCGGTCTGAGGCGATCCGGTGCATCTTGCGGCAGGCGCTGAGGTTGAATTGAGTGCGAAGATCGCTGGCCCCAATTTTGGACCCCAACTTTCTGAACCTGCTGCGATACTCGGAAGCAGCACTCGATGGACAGGCGGTATCACTGTGAAGACGCCCGGAATCACATTAGCTGGCGAGCGATACGCGCCGACACTCACCGCAACACCGCCAACTGATGAGTGTGATCGGCATCGAGGGCTTACGAACTCCGCAGGTTCGGGCGGCTGCTGCCGCGTCTGACATGCGTCCGCCTGCATGGCGAATCCGGCCAGCCATAGCGGCTCCGAAACAGGGGCGGCAATGTCGACCCTTAAGCGCTTAATTTTAAGTCCATTTCTGCGCTTGCGCGCCGCGCTCATCAATCCGCCGGCCTGATTTTGACGCGCTGTATAGCAGGACCGCGCGGCCTCGTCACCCGTCTTGACCAGCGCGTTTTGGCAGTCATGCGTGGTTTACCCTGAGCGACGATGTCGGCCGCAAGATTTGGCAAGGTTCGCGACATCGACAACTTTCAGGCTATGGGGTCGCGTGTTCGCCGCGGGCCGCTCAGGCACCATTGCGCGGTCGAAGCCGAGTTTCGCCGCTTCCTTGATGCGGGCGGCGCTCTGGCGCCACCGGCGGATGGCGCCGGATAAACGATACCTCGCCGAAATAGACCGCGTCCGCCGGCAAGCGGTGCGTCGGCAAGCGAGGAAACGAGCGCAGCGGCGGCGGCAAGATCCGCGGCCGGTTCCTGGATGCGCATGCCGCCGGCGACATTGAGGTAGACGTCGATGGCCGCCCAGCCGCACGCCGCAATGCGCCTCGAGCACGGCGAGCACCATTGACAGACCGGCTCGGGTCCCATCCGACGACCGCGCGCCGCGGGCGTGCCGAGCGAGGTCGGTGCGACCAGCGCCTGGATCTCGACGAGAAGCGGCCGCGTGCCTTCGATGCCGGCAAAGACTGCAGTGCCGGGCTGGCCGAGATCGCGCTCCGAGAGGAAAAGCTCGGAAGGGTTGGCGATCTCGCGCAGGCCCGGAGCCGGTCATCTCGAAGACGCCGATTTCATCTGTCGGACCGAAGCGGTTTTTCACCGCGCGCAGGATACGGAATTGGTGCGAGCCTTCGCCTTCGAAGGACAGCACCGCATCGACCATATGTTCGACGACACGGGGCCGGCGATCTGGCCCGTCCTTGGTGACGTGGCCGACCAGGATGATCGGCCGCGCCGGACTTTTGGCGAACCGGATGAGCGCCTGCGGCCGATCCGCGCACCTGCGTCACCGTGCCGGGCGCGGACTCAACCGTGTGCGGTCCACATGGTCTGGATAGAATCAGATGACGATCAGGCGCGGAGTCTTGCCTTCCGAAAGGGTTGCGATGATGTCTTCAACCGCGGTTTCAGCCGCAAGCTCGACCGCACGTGTCGCGCAAGCCTAGCCGCTCGGCGCGCAGGCGAACCTGCGCCACTGCTTCTTCACCTGAAATGTAAACCGCGCGGTGGCCAGCGCGGGCGAGGGCGGCAGCGGCCTGATCAGCAAGGTCGATTTGCCGATTCCAGGATCCCCGCCAACCAGCAGCACCGAGCCGCGCACGAAGCCCCCACCGGTGACGCGGTCGAGTTCCGGCATCACCGCGAGGGCAGACGAGGCGCGTCATGAGCCTCGCCGGCGAGCGCCTCAAGCGCAAACAGGCGGCCTCTGCCGGGCTTGCGGCCGGGCCAGGCGGGCGATTCTGCTCCTTCCTCGACTGAGCGTGTTCCATTCCCCGCAGGCCTCGCACTTGCCCTGCCAGCGGCTGAACGCGGCGCCGCAGTTCTGGCAGACGAAGGTCAGGATTGCGCTTCGACATCGGGAATCGCTCGGAATACGCGTTCAACAGCAGGCTAAATCGCCAGATGAGAACAATACAAGAACATTTTAATAAGTCGCTAATCTGGCAATCGATCAGCGAAGCGTATCAGGCCGGCCGGTAGACGCAGTGGTAGCGGTGGCCGAGGCTCGTCAGCACCTCGTAGCCGATTGTGCCGGCGGCAGCCGCAAGCATCGTCCACGCCGATCTCGCTCGCCGAGCAACGTAACGAAGTCACCCCGTCGGATCGAATGGTCAGGCAGAGGCCGTAATGTCGATCGCGAGCAGGTCCATCGAAACGCGCCCGGCAATCGGACAGCGCGTGCCGCCGACGATGGCATTCGGAACCGGGCGCGGCATCCGTCGCGCTCGCCGCGCGCGGATAACCGTCGCGCATAGCCGACGGCAGACCACGGCGATGCGTGTTGCGTGTTTGGCAGTCCAGGTTCGCGTTGTAGCCGACGGTCTCGCCCTTCGGCACCGTACGGACCTGGCACGACGCGCGCCTGCAGGCCGACCACGGGGCGCATCGGATTGCGCCGTCCCGGCGTTGGGTTGACGCCGAACAGTGCGGCGCCGGGCCGCACCATGTCGCAGTGCGTCAGCGCTGCCGAGGAATATTCCGGAGGAATTGGCAAGCGAGCCCGGTATGCCGCGGTAGAGCGAGGCGCACTGTCGCGGAATAGTCTGATCTGCCGCTGGTTGAGCGGATGGTCAGGCTGATCGGCGCAGGCGAGGTGGCTCATCAGCAATGTTGATGCCGTGCTTCTCCGGCGCGAATGCGCGGCGCCAAGCGCTGCCGCTTCGTTGGCGGAAATGCCCAACCTGTTCATGCCTGTGTCGACATGCAGCGCTGCCCCGCCGCGCCATTCGTTGGCGGCACGAAGCGCATCCCATTCCGCGAGCTCGACCACAGCTGTCGATCACCGGGCGAGCGTGAAGTCTCGGCAGAAGGCTGCTGCCGTTCCAGGCAACAGACCGTTGAGCACGTAGATCGCAGGCGTCTGCCACGACCGCGCGCACGCGGCGCGCTTCCGGAGAGATCGGCGACGAAGAACGTCTTTGCATCCGGCGGCCGCGAGCGCGCGGGCGACCGGCTCGATGCCGCAGCCGTAGCCATTGGCCTTGATGACGGCTGCGCATTCCGACGGCATTGCGCGTCGTGCCCGAGCCAACTGCGCCAGTTGGCAGACGATCGCGCCCAGATCGACAGTCAGGATCCCGCCGGTTTCCGGAACATCGGAATCCGCGCGGCGTCCGGCAGGCGCTTCCCGAGCGCATCCGCAACAGAGCGGTTTCGGCCTCGGCCATATGGGTGGGCTGAGCTTCCCGAAGCTCCGTCAGATCCATGCGACTTGCGGTCACCTACAGTGCGCGTCCGGCAGGCGTCCTGTCAGCGCGCGAAGTGAGGAGAAGCGGGTTACCGCGGCGTCGAACTGCAATTCGATCAGTACCGGTGGGCCGTGACGCTGTTTGCCGATGATCACTTCGGCCTTGCCGTGTACCTTGCAGCGCTTCGGCCTGCCACTCAGCAAAACTCTTTCGATGATCGATCCAGCGGCTTTCTCATTCTCGATGGTAGTATTCCTCGCGGAACACGAACAGCACCACGTCGGCGTCCTGTCTCGATTGATCCCGATTCACGCAGGTCCGAGAGTTGCGGCCGCTTGTCATCGCGGCTTTCGACCTGACGCGACAACTGCGGACAGCGCCAGGATCGGAATATTGAGTTCCTTTGGCCAACGCCTTGAGCTTGGTGGTGATCTCGGTGATTTCCTGCACGCGGTTTTCCGCCGAGCGCGCGCGTCGAACCTTGCAGCAGCTGCAAGTAGTCGATGACCAGCAGATCGAGGCCGCGCTGCCGCTTGAGCCGCCGTGCGCGCTGCCAGCTGGCGCGACCGACAGGCCACCGGTCTCGTCCACGTAGAGCGGCAGTGTTCTGCAGTTCGATGGAGTAATCCTTTGATCTTTTCGAAATCGACTTCACTGATGCCGCCGCGCCGGATCTGGTTTGACGGGATGCCGGTCTGCTCGGCGATGATGCGGGCTGCGAGCTGCTCGGCCGACATTTCCAGCGAGAAGAAGCCGACAATGCCGCCGTTGACGGTGCTGGTGTGGCCATCCGGCTTGACCTGCCCGCGCCATGCCTTGGCGATGTTGTAGGCCGATGTTGGTGGCGAGCGCGGTTTTTCCCATGCCGGGGCGGCCGTGCGAGGATGACCAGGTCGGACTGCTGCAGGCCGCCCATCATGCGGTCGAGATCATCAAGGCCGGTGGCGACGCCGGAAAGCTTTCCATCGCGCTGGAAGGCGTGCGCGGCCATGTCGATGGCCGTGGTGAGCGCCTGCGCGAAGCCGCTGGAAACCGCCGTCGTACCGGCCGGTTTCGGCTAGCTCATAGAGCTTGCGCTCGGCATCTTCGATCTGGTCGCGCGGGGAAAAGTCGACAGGACGCGTCGAAGGCGACATTCACCATGTCCTCGCCAACCTGGATCAGCGCGCGACGGACCGACAGATCGTAGACCGTACGGCCATAATCCTCGGCGTTGATGATCGTCGTGGCTTCGCGGCAAGTCGCGCGAGGTATTGGCTGACGGTGAGGCCGCCGATGTCCACGTCTGGCATCGAGAAAAGTCTTCAGCGTGACCGGCGTCGCAAGCTTGCCGGCGCGGATAAGGTCGCGCGCAAGCTGGTAGACCTTCTGGTGAATGGGCTCGAAAAATGCGTCGGCTGCAGGAAGTCCGACACCCGGTAAAACGCTTCGTTGTTGACGCAGGATTGCGCCCAAAAGCGCCTGCTCCGCCTCGATATTGTGCGGGGCCGAACGGAAGAGCGGGGCAGGTCTCTACGACCTGCTTGCGGGCTGTCGGATCAGAGGATTGCCATGGATTACGATGTTTACCGGGAATTGTCGACATAGCACGCGCTTTTGGCGAAGGAAACGGCACTGCTGCACGCGGTCATCGCCGCAATCACAAGCTTTCCACTCGAACGCGTGGAAAGATCGGCTTGTCTGACCACGATGACGTACGTCGCGCGTGCGCCGGCAGTCGAACTGCATTCGCCGGCAAGCCGCAACGGCGGACGACGCTTGCCTTCGGCGGCGGCTGCAGGCGGTGCCTTCGTGCTGATGTAGTCGCGCGTAATCGGCACCACGCCTTGGCGTTTGGTGAGCTGGATCTGTATCACCATCATGATTCTGCTCGCGGAACGATATTCCGAGGCCGCGAGATAGAACTCCCACATGCGCACAAAGCGCGGCTCGTAGATGCGCTCGACGTCATCGCGGTGGCTAGGGAACCGCTCGCGCCATAGCCTTCAGCGTCTCCGCGTAGTGCAGGCGGAGGATCTCAATGTCAGTCACCAGGAGGCCCGCGCACGTTCGATCGCGGGCAGAACCTGGACAGGGCAGGCATGTAGCCGCCGGGGAAGATATATTTCGCGATCCAGGGATTGGCGACGTTGGGTCCTTCCGACCGGCCAATCGAATGCAGCAGCATGACACCGTCATCGCGTCAGCAGCTCGGCGCATTTCTGGAAGAACGCGTCGTAGTGACTGACCCCAACGTGTTCGAACATGCCAACCGAAACGATCCGGTCGAACCTCTGGTGGATATCTCGATAGTCCTCCAACAGAAATCGGGCGTGCTGGCGCAGTCCCTTCTCCGCGGCTCGCTCGTTAGCAATCGCATGCTGTTCTTTGACAGCGTTACGCCGGTAACATTGGTTCCCCCGAGCTTCTGCAAGATAGAGGCGAGACCGCCCCAGCCGCATCCGATGTCGAGTACGCTCTGATCGCGGTCAACTCTGAGCTTCGCGCGCGATATGCCGCTTCTTGGCAAGCTGCGCATCGTCGAGCGAGGTGTCGGGCGTTTCGAAGTAGGCGCAGCTGTACTGCCGATCGGCATCCAGGAAGAGGGAGTAGAGACGGCCGTCGAGGTCGTAGTGATGCGCGACGTTGCGACGCGGCCTGCTTGCGCGGGTTGAACTGGGCGAGGCGTCGCCCGATGAAGCGGAGCAGCCATCGTGGCAGAGCCCATTTCGGCGCTTCGACGCCTTGCGCGAACAACACGGCAAGTACGTCGGCAATCGAGCCTTGCTCGACCACCAAGGTACCATCCATATAGGCTTCGCCGAATTTGAGTTCGGGGTCACGCAGCAGGTTTAGTTCTGCGTGGCGCGAGGCGAGGCGCACGGCCACCGGGGCTCCCAGTGCCGTCGCCAAACGTATAGGTTCTTCCGCGCGAGGTAGTAAGTCTGAACGTCCCCCGCCGGATAAATGCACCGAACAAAATCTGAAGCAACCGATCCATCGGCCGCCTCCACCGTCAAAATCTCGCCCTCGCGGCAGGCAATTTCTTCGACACCACAACGCCGGGGATGTGCAAACGTTCGGACCTAGGTATTTAATCAAAGTTGCTGGGGCTCAGCAATCCTGCTGGCGCAAGGCCGCCTATCCATTCCGACGCTGGTCACAATTGCGAAATAATACGCTATCAAGGCGTCTATCGGGGGCGCCTAATGGGCAGTAAGCGGGACATCGATGGAGCGAAAAAGTTATACTGGGGCCCTGCTTGGCGGTCGTCATCTCGGCAGCGGCGGCGGTTAACGGTGCCGAAGCGCAGGAGACATGGGCCGGGGAAAACTCCGCTCAAACTTTCGCCTCCGATTGCGCAGTTTGTCACAAGTCGCCGCGAGGACCCGCTAAGTCCGCTAGCGGACTCATTGGAGTCGAAGGCTTCTTGCGCGAGCACTACACGTCGAGCCGGGAGTTCGGCGGCTGCGCTTGCCAACTATTTGAGGTCGGTGGGCACCGCGCCGGGAGCGGCACGCGCCAAGCGCGCCGCCAAAGGCGACCAGCCGAAGACCGACGAATGGAAAGCAGGGCCCAAACCCGCCGAGGCCAAGTGGGCCGACAGCAAGCCCGACGCTGCTGGCGGGGGCGCCAAGCCCACCGGACGGGAGGCCCCCGGACATCATGGCGCCGGAGCGGCGAGCGGTGGAACCGAGGCCGAACCCACCCGCGGATGGCGAAGCAAAGCCATGCCGGGGGCGGGGGGAATAGTCAGGTCGGCGATTGCACGGCGCTCAAACGTGCTCCACTTTCTTCCTTTTGCCTTCGGCGGGTTTGGCCGGCGTGCCGCTTGGCTTCGTCCGCGGCTGCACCGTCCTCCTGCTGAACCTTCGCGCTCCGGCTCGAACATGGCCTCCGCGGCAGCGGTCGCCGCGGCAGCTTCCTCCTCCGCTTCCGTGCGCGCGCACGGTGATCGTCTTCGCCGCGCGCAATCCGCTCGGCTTCGTCCGCGCTACGCGCGACGGTGATTGTGATCGCCACCTCGACCTCCGGATGTAGCGCGAGCGGCACCTTATACTGGCCGATCGTCTTGATCGGCGCATTGAGCACGATCTGCGAGCGGCTCGACTTCGGCTCCGTTGTCCTTAAGGATACCGGCGATGTCACGGGTCGAGACCGATCCGAACAGCTGGCCCGACTCTCACTCGCCTGTCGTAGGACGACATAGTCTCTTCCCGTCGAGGTTGCCGGCCAGTTTCCGGCTTCGCCTTTCATTTCAAGATTGCGCGCCTGAAGCTCGGCCTTCATCTCGTCGAATCGCTTCTTGTTGTCGGCGGTCGCCCGGAGCGCCTTGCCGCGCGGGAGCAAAAAGTTGCGGGCAAAGCCGTCCTTGACGCGCACGACGTCGCCCATTTGGCCGAGCTTTCCGATGCGCTCGAGCAGGATCACTTCCATTGTCGTTACTCCTCGATCTGAACTTTGGTTAGTTGTTGTCGCAAACTCATGGAATCGTTGGCGGTGCGTTCTTGTGTGCGATGAGCGCGCGCACATCGGTCAGCGTGTCGATTACGCCGAGCAGGCAAATCGCCAGCATTAGCCAGCTGACCAAAAGCACTGCGAGATAAGTTCCGGCGAGCACGAGGGGACGCGCGTTCGATCCGCGGGTGATATCGTGCAAGATGGCGAAGCCAAGCACGCCGTAGGCCATCAGCAGGCTGGCCGAGACCACGCGCGCGACAATTCCGAGGAGCCCGTCCGCGAAACACAGCGCGATCGCGAGCGCGAGTGCCAGCGTCAGCAAAGGTGGAAAGCGCATGGCCGAGAGGTGCGGCCATGGCCGCATCAGGCGGCCAGAGAATTTCACCACGCAGCCGGCAAGCCACAGATTAAGCGAGCGAGCTGAGCATTGTGAGGACGGCCGCCGTGGGCGGCATGATCGCCACAATGAAATTGATGAAGCGTTCCGGGATCTGCGCCGCCCGGCAGTTTCAATGGTCCGTCCGGCGTCTCCATCTGTGCGCGCAACATGCGGGTTAGGGCGTCGTGCAGGCCGGCGCGGAAACTTTCGGCATCGGCGCCGAAATTCGGCATGGCGACGATCACGACCATCGCAGCAAGGATCGCGCGCCCACATGACGATGCGTCCGATGGGGATACCACTCGAGCGGATGCTCTGTCCGCTGCCGGCTGCGGCTACGCGGGCGTGCAAGCATCGCGAGATAGCCAAGCCACCAGGCAGGGATGCCGGCGTCGGCGAGAAAGCCGAAGAGAAAACGGTGCCGAACGCGACGCCGAGGCCGATTGCGCCGATGCATGCGGCGATGAGCGCCGCCCAGTGACCCAGCCGAGCCCGGCAATCATGATCGGCAGGGGCGCGAGATAGAAAAGGGGACCGACAAACAGCGCGCCGGAGGTCACCGAGGCGAACAGCAGAGCCGCCGCGGCGCCGGCACCGATACCAACTATTGCAATGTGCATCGTCACAAGCTGTCCCGCTCTCTCTGAGCGGTTAGAGGCGGATTCGCATCCACCACAACCATCGGCGCCCGGGACGAACCCGGACGCCTCGTTATCGTCTTATCTATCACATGCGGCCGAAAGCGGCCGCATTACTGGATCACGTAGGGCAGCAGGCCGAGGAAGCGGGAGCGCTTGATCGCCTGCGCGAGTTCGCGCTGCTTTTCGCCGACACGGCGGTGATGCGGCTCGGTACGATCTTGCCGCGCTCGGATACGTAACGCTGCAGGAGCTTCACGTCCTTGTAGTCGATCTTCGGGGCATTAGCGCCGGAGAAGGGGCAGGTCTTGCGGCGGCGGAAGAAAGGGCGGCGCGCGCCGCCTTGCGGTGAAAATGCCATGGTCTATTCCTCCGGCGGCTGTGGTGGCGGGCGTCGACGACGTCGACGACGTCGCACGTCCTCATCCCGTCGCCGCCGCTCCCCGCGGCCACCGCGGTCGTCGCGGTCGCGATCGGACTTGCGCATCATCGCCGAACGGTCCGTCTTCGTGCGCTTCGACGCGGATTGTGAGGTAGCGCAGAACATCTTCGTTGAGGCGTTCCTGGCGCTCGATCTCGTTTAGCGCCGCCGGCGGTGCATCGACGTTAAGCAGCGTCATATGCGCTTTGCGGTTCTTGCGGATGCGATAGGTGAGGGACTTTAGTCCCCAATATTCGGTCTTCGTGACCTTCCCACCCATCTGCCCGATCACTCCGGACAGCTGCGTCGTCAATTCCTCGACCTGCTGCGCGCTCGAGGTCCTGGCGCGCAAGGTAGACGTGTTCATACAACGGCATGAAATGCCTCTCCCTGTCAAAGTCCCTGTCCTCGATCCCGGCGCGAAGCCCCTCGAGCCCTTCCGGGAAAGGCTCCGAATGCTCTGAAGGCGGAAGCATCGGGACGCCGGACCAACAGGTCCTACCGGTTTCAAGCGAAGCCGGCCGTCCATTCAACTCCCAACCAGGATCGACGGAGCGCGCGGTTTATAGGGGTTTTTCACAAAAGGCAAGGTAAAACAACGATCGACGCTTCCGGTCACTTCAGCGACCCGGGGCCGGCTGGCGCGCTTTGCAGGCGGTCGGCGAGTTTTACGGCAAGATCCGCCCCTTCTTTGATTTGACGTGTCTTTTTGGGGTCTCGATTGTGCGCACGGCGCTGCGTTTGAGGGCTTCGAGTAGCAGGTCCAAGTTTCGCGCCAGGAATTGCTGCCGAAAAAGTCGGATCGTTGCGAGCTTTTGCAAGTTCGCTCTCGGTGACCACGTCATCCATAGCCTTGGCCTTTGAAAAATTGGCGAAAATCCTAGCGAAAAGAGTTTGTCGCAAGGTTACCGGCCACGGCACAACTTGACAGAACCGGCATCGAGGTGTCTTTCGGCCCGATTTCCGCGCGTGTACGAGAAATTCAGCGAGAACAGTATGACGGTTGCTTTTGTATTTCCGGGCAGGGAAGTCAGACCGTCGGGATGGGCAAGGCGCTTGCAGCAAACTCGCTGCCGCGCGACAGGTTTTCGATGAGGTCGATGCCGCCTCGACAGCAAGCTCAGCACCATTGTCTTTGAAGGTCCCTCCGACACGCTCACGCTCACCGAAAACGCGCAGCCGGCATTAATGGCCGTGTCGCTTGCAACGTTGCGCGTTATGGAAACGGAAGCCGGGCTGAGTTTGGAGCACGACGCGCAATTCGTCGCCGGACATTCGCTCGGCGAATATTCTGCGCTTGCTGCTGCTGGTGCCTTCACGGTTGCTGATGCTGCGCGGTTATTGCGCACGCGCGGCCAAGCGATGCAGAAGGCGGTACCGGTCGGTTCGGGCGCCATGGCGGCACTGATCGGCCTCGGAATTTGATGCGGCGTCAGCTGTTGCGGCTGAAGCCGCCCAAGGCGAAGTGTGCCAGGCGGCCAACGATAACGGGGCAGGTCAGGTGGTGGTCTCCGGAAGCAAGGCGGCGGTAGAGCGCGCAGTAAATATCGCCAAAGATAAAGGTGCCAAGCGTGCGATGCTTTTGCCGGTGTTCGCACCGTTCCATTGCGCGCTGATGCAGCCCGCTGCCGATGTTATGGCCGAGGCGCTCACGAAAGTATCAGTCAAACAACCGGCCGTGCCGTTGGTGGCCAATGTGCTCGCCAAGGCGATCCGTACTCCCGACGAAATCATGCGCGGACTGATCGAACAGGTGACTGGCACAGTACGCTGGCGGGAGTCTGGTTCATGGTATATGGCGAATGCAGGCGTAACGAACTTCTACGAGGTCGGCGCTGGGAAGGTCGCTTAGCGGATTGATAAAACGACTTGCCGGCGACGCCACGGTCACCGCTGTTGGAAGTCCGATGATATTGCCGCGTTTCAAGGCCGGGAGGAACGCATAATGTTCGATTTGACCGGCAAGACCGCACTCGTGACCGGAGCAAGCGGAGCAATCGGCGGAGCGATCGCGCGTGCTCTCCACACTCAAGGTGCGACGGTCGCCGTCTCTGGTACGCGCACGGAAGCGCTCGAGGCTATCGCCACCACGCTGCGCGACCGCGTGTATGTTCTTCCATGCGATCTAGCTGACAAGGATGCCGTTGAGGCCCTGATACCCAGTGCAGAAGAAAAATGGAGAAGCTCGATATTCTTGTCGCTAACGCCGGGGTCAACCGCGATAATCTTTTCGTGCAACTGCGGGACGAGGATTGGGACCGAGTTATCGCGGTTAACCTCACCTCGACGTTCCACTTCACGCGTGCCGCCGTGTCACGCATGATGCGCCGCCGCTGGGGTCGTGTGATCGCTATTTCATCGGTGGTCGGATTTACCGGCAATCCGGGTCAGGGAAACTACACGGCCTCAAGGCTGGCATTGGTCGGGATGATAAAGTCGGTGGCTGCCGAATACGCCAAGCGCAATATTACCGCCAATTGCATTGCACCGGGTCTGATTGCGTCGGCAATGACCGAAAAACTGAACGAGAAACAGCGTGAGGCGATTTTTCACGCATCCCCGCGGCCAAGCTCGGAACCCCGGAAGACGTGGCGGCTGCTGCGCGTGTTTCTGGCCTCGAACGAGGCCGCTTACGTGAACGGACAGACCATCCACGTCAATGGCGGGATGGCCATCGATTTAGCGAGAGATCCTGCAGACGTCGCGTAGGATTTTACGACGGATCATGCAAAGATGAGGTTCAAAAGCCGCGTTTCCGGGGCTTGCTCGCGTGAGTCGTTCACGCGCTGAGATCAACGCATTTGAAGTATGGTAACCGAACTTTAGTCCGGTTTGGGGCGGCTGGTCGCGGAAGTCGCAAACGTATTCCGCAATTGGGGTTGTCTCATCACCGTCAAACACGACGAGGCCATACTGCGATGGTTGCGATCTGACTTCGGACCGCAGCCCAATCTAAAAGCACGAGGTTGGAACGATGAGTGACATTGGCGAGCGGGTGAAAAAGATCGTCGTGGATCACCTGGGCGTAGAGCCCGAAAAAGGTGACCGATCAAGCGAGCTTTATCGACGACCTTGGCGCCGACAGCCTCGACACCGTTGAGCTTGTGATGGCCTTCGAAGAGGAATTCGGCTGCGAGATTCCGATGATGCCGCCGAGACTATCCTGACCGTCGGCGACGCAGTCAAATTCCTCGAAATGAACGCCAAAAGCTGAGCACGCGCGTCAGCGCTGCTGCTCAATCGCTTCGCTCGTCATTGGCCTATTAGGCTGGGCGCAATGCAGCGGCGCAACTGATTTCGCTCGGGGCCTCTTAGTGAGACGTGTTGTCGTCACAGGATTGGGAATGCTTACGCCGCTCGGCTGCGGCGTTGAACCGACCTGGACGCGCTTGCTCAAGGGCGAGAGCGGCGCCAAAAAATCGACAGCTTTGATGTCTCCGGATATCGCCTGCAAGATTGCTTGCGTAGATTCCTCGCGGTGACGGTTCAAACGCGACCTACAATCCCGACCAATGGATGGAGCCGAAGGAACAGCGCAAGGTCGATGAGTTCATTGTCTTCGCCATGTGCGCCGCTCGGCAGGCGCTCGACGACGCCGGCTGGCATCCGAAGAGCTATGACGAGCAAACTGACCACCGGCGTCCTGATTGGTTCAGGCATTGGCGGCATTGAGGGCATTGCGGAAACGGCCGTCGCTCTTCAAGAGAAGGGCCCGCGTCGAGTGTCACCATTCTTTATTCCGGGGCGCATCATCAATTTGGCCTCCGGGTTTGTGTCGATCGCCTTCGGTCTAAAGGGACCGAATCACGCCGTGGTCACCGCCTGCTCAACCGGAGCACACGCCATCGGTGACGCCGGCCGACTGGTAGCGCTCGGCGACGCCGACGTCATGGTGGCCGGCGGAGCAGAGTCGCCGGTGAATCGAATAGCTCTGGCGGGATTTTCCGCATTGCGCGCGCTCTCAACAAATTTCAACGACGATCCGACCCGGGCTTCGCGGCCATACGACAAGGACCGTGATGGCTTCGTGATGGGCGAGGGCGCTGGGGTAGTGGTTTTGGAGGCGCTTGACCACGCAAAAGCGCGCGGCGCCAAAATCTACGCTGAACTCATCGGCTACGGCTTGTCAGGTGACGCTTATCACATTACGGCGCCGGCTCCAGATGGTGATGGCGCGCTCCGCTGTATGAATGCCGCAATTCGTCGCGCAGGTATTTCGAGTGGGGACATCGACTATATCAACGCGCACGGGACTTCAACGCCCCTTGGCGATGAGATCGAACTTGGTGCAGTGCAGAACCTGGTTGGCAATGCAGCAGGCCACATGTCGATGTCATCGACAAAATCCTGCGTTGGCCACCTGCTGGGCGCGGCCGGTGCTGTAGAGGCCATCTTTTCAGTCCTTGCCATTCGTGATCAGGTTGCGCCGCCCACGATCAATCTCGATAATCCTTCTGTCGACACGCCTATCGACCTGGTCGCCCACCAGGCACGCAAACGTGATGTCGACACCGCATTGTCGAGATTCGTTCGGATTTGGGGGACAAACGCGTCGCTGATTTTCCGCCGTTACAATGCTTAGGAGCGTGCCAGCGAGCACCCCAAGCTTTCGCCATAATTTTTCTAACGTGCACGAGCGGGGGTGTTTTTCGGCTGCCGACGATAAATGATGCGATAAAAGGGACATCGGTATTGATTCGGGAGCGGCCTGCGTGAATTCAGATCGACCCCCGGACGGCGCTTCTTCGGCCGCGAAACCACCTTTGCCGCGCAGCCCGCGGGCAGCACTCGAGCCCGAAAGAGTACCTTCGCCGAGCCGTCGTTCGCAGCGAGCGCGCCATCCGGTTGTTGTGGTCGGGAACGCGATCTTCACACTACTCATAGTCCTCTCCATCGCTGCTGCCGCGATACTATTTATCGGCAAACAACGGTTTGAAGCGCCGGGCCCCCTTGCCGAGGACAAGATGGTGAACATATCCGCGCGGTCTCGGAATTCGGGATATTGCCGACCTGTTGCAGCGCGAAGGTGTGATTGATCAGCCGTATGTCTTTATGGGCAGCGTCATTGCGCTCAAAGCGCGTGGCGAACTCAAGTATGGCGAATATCAGTTCACCAAACAGTCCAGCGTCGCCGACGTTGTAGATAAGATCACCGAAGGTAAAATCATACAACACGCCGTGACTGTGCCGGAGGGATTGACGTCTGAACAGATCGTTGCGCGTCTCCTGGAGAACGATGCCCTTGGGGGCCAGATCAAGGAAATCCCGCGGGAAGGGACGCTGCTGCCGGAGACGTACAAATTCACGCGTGGCATGACGCGTGAACAGATTATTCAGCGCATGCAACAAGCACATCGACGCGTTTTGCAGGAAGTGTGGGAACGCCGGCTGCCGGATCTACCGGTCAAGAGTCCGGAACAGTTGGTTACCCTCGCGTCGATCGTGGAAAAAGAAACCGGCAGACCAGACGAGCGCACGCGCGTTGCCGCAGTCTTCGTCAACCGGTTGAAAAACCGAATGCGGCTTCAGTCGGATCCAACGATCATTTATGGGCTGACCGGGCGGCAAGGGCTCGCTCGGCCGTCCCATCTTGAAGAGCGAAATCGAGCAGTCGACGCCTTACAATACTTATGTCGTTGATGGGTTGCCGCCCGGGCCAATTGCAAATCCAGGCCGTGCTTCGCTCGAAGCGACCGCAAATCCAGCGCGTACCAAGGAGCTCTACTTCGTGGCTGACGGTGCCGGCGGCCACGTCTTTTCGGAGAACTATGCGGAGCACCAGAAGAATGTCGCGCGCTTGCGTGGCATTGAACACGGTACGATCAATGCCACGCCGGCGACAGGCTCATCGGGCGGCGCCAAGCAGTAGGCTTGTGGCATTTACCTCTCACAGCTAAGGTCGCCGCGCTTTCGATCAGGCATCAGAACACGGATCCAGCCGATGGCTCTGTCGAGCATGACGGGATTTGCTCGTGGCCAGGGCGCCGCTGGTCCTTATGCGTGGAACTGGGAAATCAAATCGGTCAATGCCAAAGGCCTCGACCTGCGCTTCCGTTTGCCGCCGGGATGGGATGCCGTCGAGGTGCCGGCACGCGCGCGGGCCGTCGAAAAGCTGTCGCGCGGTACCATCTACGCCAATCTCACCGTCGATCGCAAAGGTGTGCAGCCAACCGCCAAGATCAACGAACCAGTGCTTAGTGCCATCCTCTCGACGCTCAAAAGCCTTTCAGGGAAAGTCGAGGCTGCTCCGGCAAGTCTCGACGGCATTCTATCACTCAGAGGAGTGATCGAAATTGCCGAGGAAGACGAACGCGAGGAAGACCACCGCGCGGCGGAGGTAGCGATCATTACCGGGTTTGAGCGAGGCGCTCTCGGCAATGGTCGATATGAGACGTGCGGAAGGGTCAACTCTTGGCCAGCTCCTGACCACGCGACTTGATGAAATCGCCACGCTGACCGACCGGGCGGAGAGGGCGCCCGGGCGCAAGCCGGAGGCGATCAGGTCCCGGCTGGCCGAACAGAGTAGCGGTTCTACTGTCGGCTTCGGAGCGATTTGATTCTGACCGCCTACACCAGGAGGCGATTCTGCTCGCCGCCAAAGCGGATATCCGCGAGGAACTCGACAGGCTTTCTTCTCACGTTACGCAGGCGAAGAAGCTTCTCGTCAATGGCGGCGCAATCGGCCGCAAGCTTGATTTTCTCGCGCAGGAGCTTCACCGCAGAATCAAATACGTTGACCGCGAAGGCCAACGACGTGGAGTTGACCAATATCGGCCTTGAGCTCAAAGAGCGTGGTCGAGCAATTCCGTGAACAGGTGCAAAATTTGGAGTGACTTCAGATGGGGCATCAGCGGCAACAGGACGCTTGCTGTCGCCAGACGCGGACTCATGCTTGTGCTGTCGTCGCCTTCAGGTGCTGGCAAGACCACGCTGTCGCGCAAATTGCTCGCTCAAGACGCCAATGTGGCGCTCTCGGTGTCGGTCACGACGCGCAAAATGCGCCCGGGCGAAAATGAGGGTCGCGACTACCGCTTCATCGACAGAAAGCAGTTCGACGCCATGGTCGATAGTGACGAATTGCTGGAATGGGCTGAGGTATTCGACAATTACTACGGCACACCGAAAAAACCAGTCATGGAAGCGCTCGCGACTGGTCGGGATGTCTTATTCGATATTGACTGGCAGGGTACCCAACAGCTGCGCGAAACAGCTCGAGCTGATCTCGTGAGCGTTTTTGTCTGCCCCCTTCCATTCCAGAGCTCGAGCGGCGACTGCGCACGCGCGCGCAGGACGACTATGAGACCATTCATCGCCGCATGGCCAAGGCCGCAGACGAGATGAGCCACTGGGCGGAATACGACTACGTTGTGATTAACCGCGACCTGGAGCAGGCTTTTGCCGACGTGGCGGCTATTCTCGCGGCCGAACGGCTCAAGCGTGAACGTCAATCCGGTCTTTCCGATTTCGTGCGCGGCCTTCAGGCAAAGCTCTAAGCCGTGAGGACGACGCGCCCGACGATGCGACCCGCGCGCAGGTCATCGAGGGCTTGCTGACGCCTGATTGAGCGGCCGCTCCGCGATCGGGGTGGGCGTCATCTGCTTATCGCGCGCCAGATCGATGAGTTCGCGGGCTTCAGCCAGTGTTCCTGTTGTGGTGCCTTCGATCGTCATCGCTTTTAAAGGAAACATGGCGACGGCGGTTGAATAAGCCCCGCCAATCAGTCCGGTCACCACGACCTTTCCGCCCTTGGCAAGCACGCCGGTGGCAAAATGTAACGAGCCTGTCCGATCCAGCAAAATCGCAGGCTGCGTAGATCCCCCACTTGCCTTTAAGCAGTGCCTTCCGCGCGTCTGGATCGGACGGATCAAATGCCTCCGCCGCCCCGGCAGCGAGGGCAGCGTCACGTTTTTTGACATCAATATCGGCAACAAATGGCGCCACGCCAGTACATCGCACGCGTCAGGGCGAGGCCCATCAAACCCACGCCGCCAAGGCCGACCAGCAGAAGTAGGCGCGCGCGCCGCTTCGGTCCGCGAGGCGTTTGAGAGCCGCGTACGCTGTAAGTCCTGAGCACATAAGCGCGCCAGCGTAGCCGGGCGATAACGGTGCTCATGGTTGATCAGGTAGCGCTCGTGCGGCACCAATACATGCGTGGCGAAGCCGCCATCGCACGGTGACCTCTAGATGATGCGGTGCAGAGCAGATATTTTCGTCGCCGATCTTGCACGCGGCGCATTGCCCGCAGCCAATCCATGGATAGACGGCAACCTTGGAACCCGGTCTTTGCATGCGGCGTCGGGGCCAACGCTGTCGATTACACCGGCAATCTCATGTCCGAGTGTGAAGGGCAAGCGTACGACCAGCACGAACATCAAGTTTCTTGCCGTCGCCGAGCAGGAAAAACCGTCCTGCATATGCAGGTCGGAATGGCAGAACGCCACACCGCTCAATTCGAACGACTACCTCGGATCCCTGCGGCTGCGGCGGGTCGACGATGAGTCTCGCACAGCGGCGCGCCATAGGCGGTCAGGGACTGGCGATGCAATTGCATTAGCAACTAACGTATCACACGCGGGTCTTTGCTTGCTCGACGAAAATTCGGGCCAGCGTCACGAAACCCTCGACTGGAATTTCCTCGGCTCGCGCCGTCGGGTCGATACCAGCCTCGGCAAGCAACGCGCCTGGATCCACGCCCAATGTTTTCGGGCTTTGCCGCAGCATTTTGTCGTCGCTGGCCGAAGGCCGCCTCAGTTACGCGTTGCAAGGCTGTTGCGTCACAAGTTAGTGGTTCAGGGCGCGGTGTCAGCCGCACGACCGAAGACGTCACCTTGGGCGGTGGCACGAAGGCCGATCGTGCCACATCAAACAGAATTTTCGCGTCTGCGCGCCAGCCGGCCAATACCGAGAGGCGACCATAAGATTTCCTTCCCGGGGCGGCGACGATGCGTTCAGCGACCTCGCGCTGAAACATCAATAGCATTGAGTCGTACCAGGGCGGCCAGGGTTCGACGGTAAGCCACCCCACGAGCAGTGCGGTTGCGATGTTATACGGGAGATTTGCAACCACGCGGGCACGCTCGGGCCTAGCTGTTCGCGGGGATCTACGCTCAAGGCATCGCCCGCGACGATTTCGAGGCGTCCGGGATAGTGCGCGGCAATTTCTTGAAGTGCGGCGATGGCGCGTTCATCGCGTTCAATTGCGATGACGCGGCGAGCGCCGAGCGCAAGCAGTGCGCGCGTAAGCCAGCCCGGACCCGGTCGATTTCCACCATCGTGATGTTTTCAAGCGGTTCACCGCCCGCGCGACACGCGCGGTTAGATTGAGATCGAACAGGAAATTTTGGCCGAGGGATTTTTCGGCCTGAGATTGTGCCGGCGGATGACCTCGCGCAACGGCGGCAGGTCGTCAATCTGAGCCATCTGAGGATCCCGACTATTTCCGCTGGTACGAGTGCCGGCGCAGTTGCCGAGAGGCGAGCAGCGAGGCGCGAGCGCCGCCAGCAAGCTCGACGGATCTGCGATGCCTTGTCCCGGCGATATCAAACGCGGTGCCGTGATCAGGCGAGGTTCGCACAAATGGCAGTCCCAGCGTCACATTCACCGCGTGGTCGAAAGCCAGCGTCTTGTATCGGGATCAGCGCCTGGTCGTGATACATGCAAAGCGCAACATCATAGGTCGCACGCGCGCGCTCATGGAACAGTGTGTCGGCCGGTAGTGGTCCGATAGCGTCAATGCCTTCAGCCTGCAACTGTTTCACCGCTGGGGCTACGATCTCTCCGTCCTCTTCGCCAAGCGCGCCTTGCTCGCCGGCATGTGGGTTGAGACCGGCGACCACAATGCGTGGACGCGAAATGCCGAAAGCGCGCTGTGAGGTCCCGCGCAACAATGCGTGCGGTCTCAACCACAAGGTCTGGAGGTACAGCTTTGCTGACGACATCCCTGAACGGCAAGTGGATGGTTACCGGCACGACGGCAAGTTCAGGCGACCAAAGCATCATCACGGGCGTGGCGTTTTGCCCGTCGATTCTTTCGCGAGCTTGGCCAAGAATTCAGTATGACCCGGCTCCGCAAAGCCGGATCGGTAAAGCACATTCTTGGCGACTGGGTTGGTCACAATGCGCGCGCTGCTTGCCCGGCCAAAACATCAGCGACTGCGCGGCGGATCGAAGCGACCGCGGCCGGCGCGCTTGAAGCGTCTGGGCTTGCCGGGTGCGGCGGTAACCGGCAGATCAAGTGCTGAAATCGGCAACGCGCGTGCGAAAGCGTCGCTCGCCTGTGCGGGCTTCACCACGTCTACACGCGACGTCCAGTCCAAGAACGCGAGCGCGCCGCTTAATGAATTCTGGGTCCGCGATAAGATAGAAGGCCGGCAACACGAAGTTCGACCCGCCGGTGCCACAACTGAATCGTCAAATCTGGGCCTATGCCAGCAGGCTCACCTAGCGTCAAAGCTAGCGGGAGGGCGAGAGAATCGCTCATTTGTTGTTCTTATATTCAATCATCGCCGCTTTGCGGATCTCGTCCGAGATACTTTTTCGATTCGGATTCGAAGCGTTTGACAAACAATTGCTCGCGCATTTCGCGCTTTCTGAGGCGAGTCCGTCGCGCTTTCTTTCTTGTTGCACACCGCAAACATCTGAAGCCCCTGCGCCGTGACTTCCGGCGGAGTGAGGCGGCCGACCTGAATGTTACCGAGGAGGTCCCGCAACTGCGGACTAAGGTCGGCCGAATTTCTGGTGATCGGATCGCGCACTGCCACGTCGCGCAAGCCGCGTGCCATTGCGAGGCCGTCCGCGCAGGAGGCGAAATCGCGATCTCAGGTTTTCAGCTCTCGCTGCGCTTCGCGGAAATTGTCGCTTCAGCCCGAACCGCGCGCCACGACAACCATCACCGGATAAAGTGTGTAGATGTAACCTACCGCCGGGGCGTCGCCTTCGTTTTTATCCTTCAGGGCCTTGGCGATGTCACTGTCTCCGATCTGAAGAGAAGAGTTGTACTTGCCCCGGATCAGTTGCTGCCATGTCATCTCGGCGCGGATACGTGCCTTTACGGTATTCGGAGAAATGCCCGACCGCTCTAAAACCTGCGTAAATTGCGCCACAGTGATGTGTTGCCGACCGGCCATGTTCTCGAACGCACCAGTGATCTCTGAATCGCCAACTTCCAGGCCATAGACCTTCGCACGCGCGATTTTCAACCGATCATCGATTAGATCATTGATGGCCTGCTGGCGGTTCGGACTTTTTGCGAGATAGCGTCCAGTTTCATTCGCTGTTGGATATCGTACTCCGTGATCGGTGAGCCATTGGCAATAACGACAACTTGAGCATACGAAGTAGTTGGCGCGGCGAAGGTCAGCGTAACGACGACGCTCAAGAACCACGCTCGATACCGTGCGATCATTTCCTGCATCTCAGCTTTCAAAATTTCTGCAATCTACAGCCGCGCCATTAGTTTGACGCTGGTCGACCAACCCCTTGGCTTACCGATGTGCCACCGAGTGTGCGCAGATTCAGCTGCAGCATGACCGTATGGTTGGCCTGAACATTTCCGCTGTACGTATAGTTTGTTACGTAGTTCAAGCCCAGGATCACGCAATCGTCGACATAGCCCAAGCCGAGCCGGGTCTGATCGGAATTTTCCGGCATTGATGTCGTAGCGCGCGGCGCCCAGCAGAACCCAATTCGCGTCGAGTTTGACCTGACCGGTTCCCAAGACGCCCTGTTGACGCTCGAGAATTCCAAGAGCCGGCTGAGCGGCATAGTCGCCATAAAGCACGCTGCCGCTCAACGATCGAAATTGGCTCGGGCCTCAAGTTCAATGCGCTGCGGGGTGAAAGTGTCGTTGTCGAAACGGAACCGCGAGGTGGAACATGTAGATGCTATTTGGCTGATACGACAACCTAGCCACGTAGTCGGAGTTCGTCGTGTCCAGACCACTGTTGAGGCCGGTGTTGGTCGTTCCGCCAAGCTGCGAAGGAGTTCTGGCCAAACATGTTATAGGACTGGCCAAACAGTGCGTTGACAAATCCGCCTTGGTTGAACTGCGCGGTGTACTGCATGCCATAGTTGGCACGGCCGCCGCCTTCGACGCGGTCCCAGCCTGAGAATTTATCGACGCGGAACAGGTTGCTGTCGTCAAACACCAGGCTTTGCGCATCTTCGGTCGGCCAGCGTCCGATTTGCTGTTCATTCGGCCGGACGATCACCTGAGCAATCGGTTCTACGGTTTGCGTCCCCCAAGACTGCACGTTGATGAACGGATAGCGATACTCAAGACCTATTGTCGGCATAGCGCGCACCAAATTGGTGTCGCCAGGTGCGATGAAATTCGAAACGCCGGGCTCGTTGCTGATTTGCATGGCGCCGGCATCAACGCGTACCGAAGCGAAGGGAGTGAAGACCTGACCGAACTGATCGGTGATACTGCGACGCCATTCTGATTCAGCCGAGAAACGGCTGTAGGTACCAGGTATGCCGCGCAACAAGCAGCTGGCTGTTGTCTTGATTGCCGGATTGGCTGTTTGCGTACAGGTGCCGTTGTTTAGCGCGCTCTGAGTGATCGGATCGAAAGTCGGCTTCGCTGCGCGTTAAGCTGGTAAAGTTGATTTTGTAGCCGAGCTCGCCGCCGAGAATTGGCCGATCGAAGACGTAGTTATAGTCGAGCACCGGGTGAATGACCGGGATTTGCGTTTGCGTATCAGCTTCTGAAAAGCCGAGGTAATAAATGGTGCGCACGTCAAAGTAGCTGCGGTTGCCTTTGCCGCTCAGAAACAGTTGCGAGACCGCTGCGTCATTCAGGCCGGTCGCATTCAGAACCGGTTCAGTGGCATTGGCGTAGTAGCGCGAAAGACGCGGGTTGTAGTCCTGGAGGAATGTGCGGTCGGAAAGCAAGGCCGCGTCCCATCCCCAAACCCAATTGTTGTTCAGTGCAAACAGGCCCGTGCTTTCCAGGCTGCCGCGCCAATCGCGGAAGCCTGGAGTGGTCGTGCCGTCGCTGCGGATAAAGTAATCTTTGTCGAGCTGGATAAATTCCGGCGCCGCGGATGGAATAGGAGCCATTTATGAGCCGCTGACGGAATTCACCTTGGAGCAGTGGGCCCTGCTTGGTGGTGATCATGGGCGCAAAGGTCGCATCGTAATCCGGCGCTAGGGCCCAGTAGTAAGGCACCTCCATTGCGCCCCCGTACACCGAGCTCGTCGATATCGTCGGCATCAGGAAGCCGGTCTTGCGCTTGACGGTTGGATCAGGCGCGGAGAAGTAGGGCATATACAATAGTGGTTGACCGAAGAACTCGAGGCGAGCGTCCTCGAAGTAAATCATCTTCTCGCCCTGATCGTGAATGATGCGCGCGGCCTTCACCTGCCAGAGCGGTGGTTTCTTCGGATCGTCTTTACAAGGCGCACACGCAGTGTAAACGCCGTTATGAAAGACCGTGTAGTTGCCGCTACGAGCGTTCGGCGCGCGTGGCGGCCATTCCGGGTTTGATCAGGGCATCGAGGCGCAGGGATCGACAAAGCCGTCGCGGTAGTCGTCGGAGAGGTCGATGACTTCGCCATACGTGACCTTGCCGTCCTGCTCAGTCAGCCGGACATTCCCTTCGGCGTGCAGACGCTTGGTCTTCTGATCGTAGACGACCCGATCGGCCTCGAGAGTTGAGTCGCCATAATAGATTTGAACGTTGCCCACCGCGGCAACGCGATTGTTGGCGTAATCGTAATTAATCTCCTTCGCCTGAACGAGCATCTGCTTTTGACCAGATTTCTCGCGCTCGAGGGCAATCTTGGATTTCTTCGGAGGCGGTGGACGCTGCGGAATCTCAATTCCTGCGCCGGAGCCGGCGCAGGCGCGAGCATCGCGCCGCAAGCCAGCAGTCCGAGGACAGCGGCAGCTACGGCGACGACACGGCTGCGCGGCCGTGGCGCTGATGGACGAGTGCTAATCAGCCTCGCCATCACCCATCCTCCTGGTACAGCAACGCAATAAACCCCGTCACGCCCCCGACAAGCACAGGCAGCCAAGCCGCTGCCACAGGGTGCATCAGCTCAGCCTTACTCAGATCTTCGGTCACTTTCGATAAAACATAAAGCAGAAACCCAGCCGCCACGCCACTTAAAACCATCTTCTGAACACCGCCGAAGCGGAAGAACCGTGGACTCACAGCAGCTGCAAGCAGAACCATAGCTGCCAACAAGAATGGGCGCGCCAAAAGCTTTTGAAACTGCAACCTATAGCCTGCAGCGACTAAACCTGCGTGTTCCGCAATTTGGATATACTGAGGAAGTTCCCAGAACGGCACGGTTTCTGGCGTTGCAAAACTTTCGCGTACTTGTTCAGGGGTTAGGCTCGTCTTGAGACGGAATTCCGATTGCCTCACCGGCAACACGGCCAGCGCATAGGCGCGGGCATCGCGGAGCACCCAGACGCCAGGCTCCAGTACGGCCGTCCGTGCCTCAATGCGTTGCTTGAATCGGCCTTCGGTGTCGAAAGTGAAAACAGACACGCCGTTGAGATTGATTCTTGGTCGCGGCTGCTGACGGCGTTGATAATTGCCTGCCCTTCGTCGGTCCGCTGGCCAATCCAGAAGGTGCCACCACTTCGACTTAGCCCAGTGGCAACATGTCCAAATAATTCAGTTTCAAATCGTTTCGAGCGCTCCTGCAGTATGGCCGAGAGCGGGTTGTAAATGGCGGTGGCCATCAATCCGAGCACGAACGCCACCACCAGCGCCGGCGTCACGAACTGCCAAGCCGACAGGCCGGCCGAACGCGCCACGACCAATTCCAGGCGTCGCGACAGACCGAGGTAACACGACATTGCACCGATCAGGATGCAAAACGGCAAAGATACGCTCGACAACCTGCGGCACGCGGTAGAAAGACGTCTTTGCGACCAACACCGCTGACACATTGGGAATATCGCCGGCGCGACGCATCAACTCGATGTAGTCGACGAGCGTGACGAGCGCGAAGATTCCCGCAAATACCAGTAGTACCGCGGTCAGAAATCGCAGTCCGAAATATCGCGCCAGTGTTCCAACAAATATCGGCATGATGTCCTATGGCGCAACAAAACGCCGACTGAGGCGCTCGGTCAGCGCTGCCAGCCGGTCGGTAATGAAAGCGGGCGGTTCCAAAATCAGGCCGCGGCGAATGACGTAAAGCCCAAAGCCAATTGCGACGGCCGTTGCCAGATATTGCAGCGATAGCAACCAAGGGCATTGACGCCGAACACGGTGGACACGAAGCCGATGAGACGCAGGAGGGCGACGCCGGCGATAGCGCCCAGCATCGAAACGGCCCGGCTTTGGCGGGTGGTGCGGGGAGCGCCGAGATACGCGTAGAGCAATACGTAACTGAACGAAGCATAC